>Ga0209737_10002667_pt1 | contig 12450 bp, 11 predicted proteins | sample TergutCu122P3_FD_187284 | JGI IMG/M metagenome (GOLD analysis project Ga0209737, IMG submission 187284) | Cubitermes ugandensis P3 segment gut microbial communities from Kakamega Forest, Kenya - Cu122 P3 (SPAdes) (version 2) | ecosystem: Host-associated > Arthropoda: Insects > Digestive system... | reverse complement strand
AAGAAGAAGAGGAAGAAGAAGAAGAAGAAGAAGAAGAAGAAGAAGAAGAAGAAGAAGAAGAAAATGAAGAAGAAGAAGATGAAGAAGAAGAAGAAGAAATATTTTGAAATTTAAATAGAGATAATGACAGTATATTATATAGAACATATAATTTAATACAAGAAGATGGATACTAAAAAGAGATGTGTATCGGAAAAAAAGCCCGGTGTTAACAGACACGTCCCTCGGAAGTGTAATAATAGATCTAAACTAATAAATGTAATGTAATGTGATTCTTTTGCTTTATGATGTTTTTCAGCTGCTATCCCCACCATACATATGGTGCATCACCTCAGACTTAAACTGTGTCGTGCTGCATCACTACAACTGAAAATTTTGTAACTTTACGTGGCCTGATTAAAAAGTATCTGACCATATTTTTTTCTTTTAAACAAGAAGGTACTTGGGGCTGGGAGTGGGTTGCGTTTGACCTTGGACCTCCATGCATATGTGTGAATTATTGCCATCTGCACAGATTGCTTAGTCGCTGGCTATCAACCAAAATATGTTGTTGTGCTTGTTTTGCGTGTCACATTGATGATGACTGAGAAATTTGAGCAGCACAGCTGCATCAAGTTCTACCAGAAACTTGGGCATTCATGCTCTGAAACCTATGATATGATTCACAAGGCTTTCGGGAATGAGGCAATGTACTGTATGCAAGTTAAGGACTGGTTTAGGCAGTTCAGAGAGGGATGGACATCAGTCAAGAGTGATGAACATTGAGGGAGGCCGTCCATGAGCAGTAAACAACTGATGATAGACAAAGGGCATGTTGCCATGCTGGATAACCAGAGAATGATAATTAGAGAGCCCTCTCATGAGTTGGGGCTTTCATTTGGTTTGGTACAGTCCATTGTGAGAGAAGATTTGGGCAGGAAATGTGTTACAGTGAAATTTGTCTCAAAACTGCTGACAGTCGAGCAGATTGCGACTCACCTTTTAGCCAGAGATTTGCTGCAGTGTGCTGATCAGGATGCAAACTTCTTGAAGACAATAATTACCTGTGATGAGTCTTGGGGTCCAGGGTACAACCTTGAAGCAAAAGCCCAGTCATCATAATGGAAGACTTAGGGGTCTCCAAGGCCAAAAAAGGCACATTAAGTTTTAGCAAGGTGAAAGTGATGTTGACAGTTTCCTATGATCATGAAGGCGTCGTTCGCCTTGAGTACGCACCAGAAGGTTGAACTGTCAACAAAGAGTACTGCGTTGAAGTTCTTCCTTGGCTGCATGTTGTGGTGCGGCACAAGCTACCTGTGTTGTGGAAGTGAGGTGACTGGCAGCTGCACCATGACATCACCCCTACCCACTCATCCCACCTGATCCAGTACTTCTTGGCTAAATGTCAGATCCCACAAGTGCCAGAGTCCCCCTATTCACCGGACATTGCCCCGTGTGACGTTTTATATTCCCAAAGGTGAAAATGTTGTTGAAGGGAAATAGGTTTAGACATGGAGGAGTAAAATGAAATGTGACAACACGGCCGTTGGCTGTTCCAAAGAGTCAGTTCTAAAAGTGCTTTGGACAATGGAAGGACTGCTGGAACAAGTGTGTGGTTTCTGAAGGGGATGAAGGAAATTAGGACTACAACACCATAGGTTAGTTTGTTTTTCCTGGCCCTTGCTTGGATACGTTTTTATTGGGCCACATAAGTCATTTCCTGGATTGTTATTTGTTATTTAAGCATAGAAACTGCAACCTCTATCACCGCATGTTGACAGCTGTGATAGTTCATGCACTTGGTTCAGCAGACCTAGTGCCATATATTTTACCATTATTCTGATTAATTTTATAAAACCAACAACGTGCATGTGCAAATACATTTACATGATATCAGTTCACTTGTACATATTTTGATGACAAAGTGCCATCATCAGGGAGCCATACATATTTAAAACCTAGAGAATTATGGTGCAGTTTGTAGTAATAAAATATGTAGTATCTTAATAAAATCAAGCCTTGTTAAAATATACAAATATAAAAATGGAGAAAGAAGATATATTTATGATATACTTAACTTTAATACAATATTATTATTTCATAATGCCCCGTTGGCACCATTTGTAATCCTGATCTTTTAGGATATTTGCAGTAAAGTACATGTTGATGTGCTGCTGTCCAAGTCATTTTCATATTTTACAGATATGTAGTACAGTGGCATGCACATAATGTAAACTTCCAACTATTTGATGAATTGGTGTGCATTGCTTAATGGCATACAAACACCTATTGCATACAATCCTCTATGGATCTTGTTGTATGAACATATAAGTATACTACAAGATATACTCACAGTTGCATGATATTAACATATAAAAGAAGGTGGGTGGACATACCCTGTGTTGTGCTGTTTTGGTGTACAGTGTGCGGACTTACTGCTAGTTCTGCTGCTTTTTTTTTTTTTTTGGTGGTTGTTTTTGTTGCTGCTGCCACCGTTGTTGTTGCTGCTTGCTTACTTACTTACTTACTTACTTACTTACTTACTTACTTACTGCAATTGAGTTTTCACTCGGTGGCAGCAGTCCTTACACTAGTGCAGACAAAACAAATAAGAATAAATATACATAGATGAAACAATACAAACACAATACAAACAATAAAAAAACACAGTAAATACAAGTACACATATTATCAAAACACCCATGCAGTTGTCAAAACATCCACACATTACAAAACCCACACATACACACACCCACACATTACAAAAGAAGTTAAAACACCCACAGTACACAATATACAACAAATGAAATAGTCACAATACAGTCAAGTACCCTCAGTATAAGGTCACCCTAATGTACATGGTACTTTTATCCATAAGAACTTCACCATAACTCTCTTCACTTCACTTCAAAACTATATGTACTTGTATGAGTGCTGTCTGTGAGTCCAGTGCCCCCACTCTAAAATGCTGTGTGATCATGAAAAGTAGAATGAAGTCATGAGTATTTTCTTCCTCTAGTAGTAATACTTTCAGGTGATAAGTAAAAATGTTCTCAGCAGTACAATTTTCTTACATTTTTGCATGATTTGATTGTATCTATAGTAATTTGTATGGGTCCATACTTATGCTTATTATTTAGTATGTGCATAGCATAGGCTGTTTTGGGATTGTTGGTTTTGATGTACTTTTGGTGCTTGTTGAATCTTGTTCTGCATCATTCTCCTCAAATTTGGCCTGTATATATGATTGAGCACATGTCTGTTATATTAATTTGTAAACAGTATTAGTTACATGTTTATGCCATGTTTCTTTATTAGGTTTTAACAAGCCAGTGTGTTACTAGATCTGACTGCAATATGTAGGTCCATGTTTTTCAACAAATGGCTACTTTCCTAATCAGAGAGCTGTGGTATGTAATTATCCATTTTTTATGTTTTATTTCAGAATTGTTTTGTTCACCTGCTTGATTGAATGTGATGGAAAACCATTGTTTTTACTATTTTTTGGTATTCATTTCACTATGTTTGTTTTGTTCCAGTAGTGGTAGTGTGTGCGTTCTTTGTATGTGGTACCTGTAAGCAGCAAGCTTATGCTGTGTGGGATGGTTTGAGATGAAATGCAGTGTTGCATCTGTAGCTGTGTGTTTTCTAAGTTTGTTTATGTTTAAGTTCATGTTTGTAGTGATTGATTGCTTATGGTAATTTCCTGTTTGTCAGTTAGCTTAAATTCCAAATTGTGTTAAAATTTTTTGTGTTTCTGAGTATGTACTCCCCTGTTGTTATGTGCTGATCAAATGCTATTATGATGTCATCTTTGTATCTAATATATTAGCTGTTTGTTTTAGTTTCATTCCAATGTTTATTCAGTAAACCATCATCATGCTGTAAGAATATTTCTGCCTTTATGCCTGAAATGGGAGATTATGTTCCTACACCTATGTGAGGTTTATAAGATGTAGTCAAATTGAAAATAATTTTGATCAAATGTTGTGCAAAATAACATAACACTTCATTGTGTCAAGTTAGGGACAATTAATTATATTTTCATAAATCTTTCGTGGTACCTAGACTCACGGACAGCACTCACATGACTACATATAAAACAGCATCATTAGTAAGTTAACTCTGGCATCATATACCAAAACAGAGCACAACATAGGGTATATGCATCTACTCATTTTATTTTGTGTGTTAATGTCATGTTGTGTGTACATATGAGGTGTATAACGTACTGTATACCTTTAAATTTGCACAAGATCCATAGCAGATTGTGTACTGTAGATGTTAGTATGCCATTAAGCAATGTGCAATAATTCATCAAATAGTTGGAATTTTACACTTTGTGTATGCCACTGTACTACATATCTGCATCATATGAACATGACTTGGACGGGACCATATCAACATGCATTTAATCACAAATATCCTAAAAGATTAGGATTATGAAAGGGGCTAATTGGCCACTATGCAATACATAATATTGTATTAATGTTAAGTGTGTCATAAACACAGCTTTTTTCTGTACTTTTGTATCTGTATATTTTAACAAGGCTGCAATATTATCAGGATACTATGTATTTTAACACTACAAACTGTATCATAATTCATTAGATTTTAAATATTTGTGTGAGTGCCTGATGACAGTGGTCAGCCACTGAAACATCTAGGAGTGGATTTATGCTGTGTTTATGCATTGGTACGTACAAGTTGTTGGTTTTATAAAATTAATTGTAGCTCATTGCATGTTATGAATACTGTTAAAACCATTATCCTGAGTGAGAATGATATTTCCTGCGCCCAAACTTGGAGTTGTGGGTGGGCGGAATTTAACTGCTATTTTCCTGGACCATCAAGGTTACTGTACAAAACTTTATTGTGGGCCACATATGTTGTTTGTGTTTGTTGTGGTAACTCTAATTCTCTCGTGTGATTGTAGATGCAATCTGTGATTACTTTGGGGTGAAGATAACCATGTATTTTGCCTGGCTCGGCCACTACACCACAGCTCTGATTGTGCCTGCTGTGGTTGGTTTTATTTTCTGGGTAAGCGACAGACTCTCTCAATGCATGCCATGAAGATTGTGCATTATTTCTGTCTTTCACAAATATTATTTTTTACCTTCCAGTCATGTTATATTTCTTTGGCCAGAGAGAAATGAAGTATTGATGCAGTTGCAAATTTCGCATTTGGTGCATTCTGTAAAGTATTAGCATAAAGCTTATTGAAGTTTCAAATGAAATTTTTGTGATATACTGTGTTTTTTCACTGTGATCCAATTTATACATCATACAGTTACACACATTGTCTGTACAGGGCAGACGCCAGATGACATCGCGCTTATGTGAAACTTGAAAGTAAATCGGTTAGGACAGCTTTTAAAGTCCACAGTACAGATGCAGGTGTTTGAAATAGTTTTAAAAAAACTTTTAAATGTTACTTACATTTTATGTTACATGTACAGGCATTAAGTAAGAGTAATTTCCATGACCATCTTCATCCAAGATAGCATTATTTAATTACAGTATGTAAGTGGTATGTGTAAACAAAAATGAAACAACTTCACTTGTTCACTTACATATATTTTAAATGTCTTACTCCAAGTGTTTGTTGAACTTCAGTGGCTTCCTTGCTGATGAATGACAACCCTGAAGAAGGCAAATGTATGTTGTCAAAGCATGTTTAGTGAACTTAATTTAACTGCATTGAAAGTCTCTAATGCTGTATGTTGACCATTTTATGTCTTCATATATTACTTATGAATTGCAGTTTTGTCATTTTATTTTGATTATAATATATTAATATAGGATGTTCAGATGAGAATGTGCTGCCTGTGATAGCACAGCAAATTTCTTGCATGATCATAGATGCAGTACTGCAGGACATTTCTCTACCAATGCACATGCACTGTCTCAGTTGTGTGATGCATGGATGATAACATTTAACGCAGTAATCAGCCTGTGCAATTGGTAATGACATTTGTAACTCAGATCATGCAAAAAGGACATTACAGACTTTGTGTTTGTAGACATAAACTGCAGAGGAAGAGACATCAGGAGGAGGCTTGTTATGCAGTTTGAAATTTGTACACTAGATCTTTTTGTGAAAAAAACTTGTCTAGTGCCTTTCATTGTACAGATGTTTTATCTATGTAGAGTGAAGTCTGGGGTTAAAATGATAGTTAAGTGTTCTTGATTAGGACACAGCCAAACCTGTTTGGATTAGAACAGTCTTACCTGCTTGAGAGTCAGGTCCGTGTACTGGCCGAAAGCCAAATGATATCAGATACTTAAATTTAGATGAAGTTTACTTTTACAGTCACTAAAAGTTATCTAATAATACAAGGGTGGAAATACAGTGGGTATTTTTAAAGTTTACATATTTAATTTTAATTGATATTTGTAATCCTCATTGTTAAGAAGTTTGGAATTGTACATGAAGTGTAACATTCCTAGCGCATGCTGTTTCAGTCATTTGTTTAATTTTCCCTAATATCAACAGGATTCATGGGAAAAGTGGATTGGGCATATGTTGTGTGTTTTAGCATTTGCAGCTCTTGTTTAAAGAAGTTTCCATTATTCTTGTCAGATTTTACCCAAAGGTGGAATGTATTGCCAATTTTTATAGTAGAACTCACCAGTGCAGGATTTCATGAAATCTACGTAATCGTTCTCAGGTTGTTGCATAAATACAGATGGACATGACAAAGATGTGGCAGTAAGTGCATTATCATGAGCTGTCAGTCTTAATGCACCACTGCTGTAAGATGCTGCAGCTTACAAGTTGTTACATAAAGAGAGATGGACATGGCAGTGCTATGGCAGTATGTGCATGTTATAAATTGTCAGTGTAAATGCACCACTGTTATAAGATACTACAGTTGTCAGGTTGTTACATAAGTGCCAACAGGCATGGCAAACTATGGCAGTAGGTGCATTATTCTAAATTTACAGTATAAATGGACCACCAGTGTAAGATACTGCAGTTCATAAGTGGTTGCATTAGGTTAGTACAGATGGACATGTCAGAGCTGTTGCTTTAGGTGCCTTATTCTAAGTTGTCAGTGAATGCACCGCTGATGTAAGATACTGCAGTTGTCAAGTTGTTACATAATGCAGACAGACATGGCAGAGGTATGGTGTTAGGTGCATTATTCTACGTTTTTAGTATGGTTGCACCACCGATTGAACATACTGCTGTTGTCAAGTTGGTACATAAATACAGATTGATATGGCGATGCCATGGCAAAGGTAAAGCTATCCCATTACAAGCCTGGACAGGCCATTACGGCTGCAGGAGGTTGACATTCCCAGAATTTCTAGACAGTCGGCATATGATTGGTGGTAAGATCAGCCCTGTGTGTCAGCCACCTTTACTCCCCAGGAAATGTCCCTGATGCTCATTTTTGTTAGAGGCTGATTTGACCCCAGGGCCATAGTGTGGCTGGAAGGATCAAGTTGTCAAAAAATCCCAGTGATACCATCAGGAATTGAACCTGCAACCTTCAAACTTGTAGCACGGCTGTGCTATGGTTGTAGGTTCATTTTTCTAAGTTGTCAGTATGATTGTGTCACTGATGTAAGATAAGTTCTTACATAATACAGGCAGACATGGCAAAGATGTTGCAGTAGGTGTATTATTCTTAGTTTTCAGTATGACTGCACCACTGATGTAAGATATTTCAGTTTTCAAGTTATAGTTGCACCAGCAGTGTGAGATACTGAGGAGTGATATTTACATATCTTTTCTCTAATGTTAATGATAATTTCCTTTTGACAGTTAACCTTACAAATAAGCACAGAAATATAAATTATGTTGTTGTCATTTGACTTGTGGCCTCCTGCAAGGGGTTGTGTTTGTAGTCAGTACTTTCAAGCTGTGTGCAGTACTATCTGATTTCAGTATGCAACAAACTGCAGACTATATACCATTCTGTGTCACTGAGATATGGGTATCAAGAAGCCTTTGTTGTGTTGTGACACATGTACTGATATTTTGTTTCTTTTCATATGTACAGTGAGATCCCCAGCTTGCCATACTTCAAATTAGTCTTTTGGTCTTCTTGTGTCTAAGAGCCTAAAGATTGATATAAACAAAAGTATACTTTTCATCTTTATTTTGTGTTGGTGTGAAACATGTTTTTTCACAGTAAAGGAAGAATGTGGATTGAGGATTGATCAGTTGTATGGCAAGACAACAAATCATTGCAATGCTGCAAGACAGTTGAAAAACAGAAACTAATAAACATAAACACAAACCAAAAGTCTTCCCATGACTCCAAGCATGAACATTTCAAAGAATAAGAACAGGAAATTATTTAGTTTGTATACTTGAAGAGAAAAATTGGAGTTTGATTACATGTGAGACAAAATATTAAACATGGGAACTTGCCAAATCACACAACATTACGCAGCATTATTTCATGCAGAGGAATGGATTCCCTCTTCATAGAAGAACTTTGCTTTGCCGGGAATTTCCAGCAGGCTTCGAGGAGAAGCTTATTGCTTTTCAGTGACGTATGAATGGACTTTGGAAAAGAACAGTTACCTTTTGAATCAAAGAGGAAATGCTGATGAAACACCATTGTATTTTGATATACTGTCCAAGTATACTGTTGATGAGATTGGGGCAAAATCTATGGTGATTAAAACATCAAGTTGTGAAGAGATGCATGTAACAGTCATGTTGGTAATATTAGAAGATGGTAGCAAGTTGCCACCAAACATGTTCTGAAAACAGTGCCTAAGGAGCAACTGTCTGGTGGAATCATTGTTGGTTGCCAACTGGAAGGTTGGATGACCATTGAAATTATGAAAGATTCATTGTAAGTGGTGTGAAGTAGAAGGTCAGGGGGGCTTTGGAGAAAATGGGGATGCTCATCTTGGATGCATTTAAGGGGCATTTAACACCAGAAATAAAAAGCCACAATAATTGGTAGTTCCACGAACACAGACGTGGTTGTAAATTTGGGGGTGGTTGATCTCACAGATGTGGGTGCTAGGTTTGTGGTGAACAGACTGTTGGAATACCACCAAAGTAGCTGTATAGTGAGTGGCTGTTGACAGAGGATCAAGCTTTGGCCCCAAGTGGAAGAATCAAGAAGCCCAATATGACTCTTCTTTTTCATTCAGTTATAACAGCATGGCAGTACCTCTCACCAGAAGTGCTTGTGAAGGGTCGTAAAAAGTGTTGTATATTCAATTCAGTGGGCGTGACTGATGATGATGATGTGTTGTGGAGTTACGGTGAAGAGGATGGGAATGTTCGCAGTGAGTGTGAGAAGATGAATGTACTGACTATGTAGATGTAGAGAGTGACATTAATTGGTAAAGGTACTTAGAACCTGACATGTTTTGTGTATTAAGTATATGAAATTAATAGTAAAATATGTTTTCTTTGGTGCATATGTTCCATTTGAGGGGTCATCTTGCATTTGGGTAAATATGGTGTCACTGAATGTGCTGTACTAAGTAAGGGGCAGACCTGTTGGTCCATGCAGAGGGTACCGGGGCTTTTTTCTGGGGGTAAGGGCCAGTTTACATTAGTTGAGTAAGCGGTAGAGTAAAGAGACGAGTACAAACAAGCATGTATAACTCGACCATTGTAAACAATTTGGTTGAGTAAACGGTCAAGTAACGGGCGAATATGAGTCGAGTGGTCGAGCGGAAAGGATAGTAATTCGCCCACTCAGCTTCCCCCACCCTCAGTTTCTTTCACTCTACTGTGCACTAGACTGTCTGCTCACCCTGTGTAAACCATCGCAGTGCAAATGCAAGTCAAGTCGTGTGGCACTATAAGTTGGTTCACGATTGCTGTTGATTGAAAATTGTTGCGTTATTTTGCGTAACATGTTTTAATAAAACCTGCGATAGACTTTTTCATGCAGAACAAAAATGAAGTGGACTGAGGACGACACTTATAAATTTGTCGGGCTTTATCGCGACTACGAATGTTTGTGGAACATGAGTATGCAAATTATAAAAATAAACACATGCGCCAGAGGGCCATCGAGGCCATAATGCGAGCAATGGGGCAGGAGGAGTTTGGAATCACCGAAGTTAAGCAAAAAATTAAAAACTTTCGGTCTACTTATAATCAAGAAGTACAGAAGATAAAGAAAAGCAAATCATCAGGCACTTCTCCTGATGATGTATACAAGCCAACTGTGAAGTGGTTTGATGTCATGGATCAGATTATGAAAGGTTCAAAGGGCTGCAGTGAAACAGGGAGCAATTTGGTGAGTAAATTTTCTCATTTCAAATGATGTACTTAATACACTGAGGCTACAAAAATAATTAGAATATAATTATCAAATGCTTTTTTCCTGAAATATTATGCCATTCCAGGAGAACTTCTGGAATATTATCGATCATGTAATTTGGTTCTAGTCACATGAGGTTCCAAAAGTGGCTTCATATTGCCAGGAAACAGTGTCCTCATTGTTGAAGTACGCTTTAAGGCGATCCCGCATTTTTTTGGACTGCTTTGTTGTTCGATGACCTCCGTATTTCTCCAGATCTTGCAGTACTCTGATTTCTGACTTCCATCGCCCAGATATTATTTCACCTGTTTCATTATTTTCTTCATCAGTGGCGCCTGCAGAAAGATAGGTTGCCTTTGAAGTAATAACCAACCAATTGTGAAGAGCACAGGTAGTGCTGACAAGTTTGTTGACTGTCCCTAACTTGACAGCCAGTTTTCAGTCTAAAAATCAGAACCTGCTGAGCAGAATACCAAAAACGTTTTCAATGATCCTTCTGGCTCGGCTTAATCGATAGTTACAAATGCTGTCTTCTTGCGTGAGAGGTCTGTTATAGTTTTTATATGCCTTCATCAAGTAGGGTTTAAGTGGAAATGAATTGTCCCCAACAAGGAAGCTTCCAGTGGGAAGCAATCCATTCTCCAAAAGTTCTAAAAGTGAGCGGTTTTGGAAAACCTTTCCATCTGATTCTGAACCTTTTTCCTCAGCTTCAAAGTAGGAAACACAGTACTTGTAATCTGCAACTGCCATCAGGACTATGTTATTGAAGCCTTTGTAGTTGTAATATTCACTTCCTTCATCTGGAGCATTAATAAGCACATGCTTTCCATCAGTAGCTCTACAGCACAGTGGGAAATTCCATCTATTATGAAAACCGTTGCTGATCGTTTCCCATTCTTCATGGCTGCTTGGCAACTGACACAAACAAAAAAAAACTTTACAATATGATTCATAAATACTGGTTTCACATTGAAGTTTTATTTTTGCTTTACAGGATCCGCCAGTTCATCCAGAGTTAGGAAATGAGCAAGTAGGGGAGGAAGAGGGCACTGTAAATGAACCTGAAAGGATGCCAGAGGAGCAACAACCACCACATTAACAAACACCTCTGCAAAAATCACACACACCAATTAGTCAGTCTGATCAAGGCAAACCCGGAACCTCATCCAGTGCTGGGAAACAAAAGGGAACCAAATGTCGTCTTTATGACTTATCACAAGCGGTGAATGAATTACGTACTGTAAATCAAGTTTTAAGCCAGCCTGACCCTTGTATGCAGGAAAATGAAGCATTTGGTAGTTACATTGCTTTGGCATTAGACAAATTACCACAAAGGGAAGCCATCATGGCTCAAAATGACATTCAAGATATTTTGACAAGGTACAGGCTAGGGATAAGAGCAGCGCCTTCCCCATGCAACTACACGTCATCCATTCCAGGCAACCACACACCACCAAGTTACCCATGGCCAAGATTCACACCAATTGATCCACCATCACCATCCACTTCAATCGTGGATACTCAATACACCACCGAACCAGAAAGACAAGAAGAAGTGGGGTCATTTGCAGATGTGCTACCAGAAGCGTGGAAAATGAGTAACGATGTACAATGAATACAATACAATGTCATTAATAAAAGTTTCGTTTACTTACTTATTTACTTACTATTTACTTACTTTTATGAATTCTCCGAGGCTGTCATAAATTGCATCGCATATTTCTGGTATAAAGTTAGAAATAGACGCCTTCGAAACTCTGAAAAAATATTGCAAATTGTGGTAGCTGTTTCCAGTTGCCATAAAATACAAGGTCACTTCCAACATCACTCGTGATATTGCATCCCTCATTTGAGTATTTTGTCTCCCAATTTTAGGAGCAACCATATCCAAAAGAGCATTAAATTTTTCGGGGGTCATTTGTAAACAGATTTTGTACTCGTTAACATCCTCAGCTGCAAGTTCCTTGAGAAGAAGTGTAAATGCCCTCGGCTGTCTCTTCTGCCGATCCAGTCACATACCCACAGTTGTTTCTTCCTGTTTTGTTCTTCCTCGATCATGTCACTAACTTCGTCCAACAAAACATCATAAACTCTTGTCAGACACTTTTTCAGAGCCAAACGCTGGCGCCGCCATGACGTGCGCAATGAACTCATTCTACTGACTAATACTAATAGTGTCGTGTGAACAGCAACAAGGAAAAAGTGGGAGAGT
>Ga0209737_10002666_pt1 | contig 12451 bp, 8 predicted proteins | sample TergutCu122P3_FD_187284 | JGI IMG/M metagenome (GOLD analysis project Ga0209737, IMG submission 187284) | Cubitermes ugandensis P3 segment gut microbial communities from Kakamega Forest, Kenya - Cu122 P3 (SPAdes) (version 2) | ecosystem: Host-associated > Arthropoda: Insects > Digestive system >... | reverse complement strand
AATTGCATCAAAAATTTTGGGGATTACACTCACAAAACGCAATCACGGCGGTGTAGACGAAACTCCTCTGGCAGGATTTCCGCATCACGCAATTGACAAATATGCACACAAATTGGTAAAAGCGGGCTATCGTGTGGCGGTTTGTGAGCAATTGGAAGACCCGAAACTTGCAAAAGGTGTGGTAAAAAGAGATGTTATAGAAGTTATAAGTTCGGGAACGGGCGTTGGCGACAATTTTTTGGACGAAAGAAGCGACAACAATGTTTTATGTATATGCGAAATCGGATTTGGTGTCGAAATTGGGCTTGCACTTTGCGATGTTTCAACGGGAAAATTTTCGGTTTGTGTTGCGGACATAGATGAATTAGGACAAAAAATATCGCAGTTTCAACCGAATGAAATTTTAATTTCCGACAAGGAAGAAAGTACTATTGTTAAAGAAATAAGAAAGAATTTCCCTGAAATCCCGCTTTCGTTTGAGCAGGACTATTTGTTTGAATTAGAAGCAGGAAAGCGGCAAATTTGCGAGCATTTTAATGCAGTTTCGGTAAATTCGCTTGGGCTTGAAGATAAAAACGCTGCTGTTATAGCGGCGGCGGTACTTTTGGGTTATCTTAAAAAACTAAAGAAAAATGGCTTGTCGCATATTTCAAAAATAAGTATTGACAGTACGGAAAAATATGCACTTTTAGATGCGGCAACAATACGAAATTTGGAACTGCTAAAACCGATTCACACCGATGAAACAGGTGGGACACTGATTTCGGTTTTGGATTTCACGGCAACAGCAGTTGGCTCTCGGCTACTTAAACGCTGGATTGTAAATCCGCTTGCAGACAGCACAGAAATCAACGAAAGGTTAGATTCTGTTGAGTTTTTTTTCAATAATTTTGAAACACGAAACGAAATCGAAAATATTCTTAAACAAATTACAGACCTTGAAAGAATTATCGGAAAATTGTCGCTGCAAAGAGTAAATCCGCGGGAATTAGATGCACTTAAACGCTCTGTTTTTCTTTTTCCAAAGATTATTTCGCTCATAAAAAATTGTCCGCAGGTTATTATTTCACAAATTACACAAAAAATTGACGGATTGCAAGAATGTGCCGAAAAAATTGCACAAACAATTCAGAAGGAACCGCCGATAAATGTAAGTGACGGTAATCTGGTTTGTAGCGGTGTGAATGAGGAATTGGACAACTTGCGGGAAATTCAGCGAAATGCGAAAGGTTTTATTGCAAAACTTCAGGAAGAAGAGCGTCAAAACACGGGAATTGATAACTTAAAAGTTTCGTTCAACAATATTTTCGGCTACTATTTTGAAGTTACAAAGTCGCAACTCGGTAAAGTTCCCGACTATTTTCACAGAAAACAAACTCTCACGACAGGGGAGCGGTTTATTACTCCGAAACTCAAAGAATTTGAGGAGCAGGTTTTAGGCGCAAGCGAGCGTATTTTAACACTCGAAACAAAAATTTTCACTGATTTGAAGAATTTTGTTGCGGAATTTAGCCCAAAAATTCAGGAAGCAGCGGCAAATCTTGCGATACTTGATGTTTTGTGTTCATTTGGCAAAATCGCCGCACAAAACAATTATTGCAGACCAAAACTCACACAAAATTGTGATATGTTAATCACTGACGGCAGACACCCCGTTGTCGAAACAATGACAGATGAGCAGTTTGTGCCGAACGATACGGATTTGACCGATAAAAGACAAATTTTGATGATAACAGGACCTAACATGGCGGGAAAATCAACATATCTTCGCCAAAATGCATTGATTGCGTTAATGGCACAAATCGGAAGTTTTGTTCCTGCCAAAGTTGCAAATATCGGGATTGTAGATAGATTTTTCACAAGAATCGGTGCAAGCGACCGTCTTGCTCGCGGACAATCCACATTTTTGGTTGAAATGATTGAAGTTGCTAATATTTTGAACAATGCCACAGAAAAATCACTTGTTTTACTTGACGAAGTAGGTCGCGGGACTTCAACTTTTGACGGAATGAGTATTGCATGGGCAACTGCGGAATATTTGCACAATAAATTCCCTACAAGTGTCAGAACATTTTTTGCAACACATTATCACGAATTGGCTGAACTCGCCAATGAATGCGAACGAATGGAAAATGTGCATATTTCGGTAAAAGAATACAATGGAAATATAATATTCCTGCGAAAAATAGTATGCGGCTCAAGCCCGCATTCATACGGAATAAAAATAGCCCAACTCGCCGGCGTTCCGAAATCTGTTATTGACAGAGCTGATGATATAATGAAAAATTTAGAAAACAGCGAAACGTCCAAACCGAAAACAAAAACAAGTGTAGGGGCGATTGCCCCCAATCGCCCACAGCCGATGCAAATCAGCATTTTTGAAACGCAAATCGAAAGCGAAGCCGAGAAAAAACTGCGGGAAATTGATGTGAATAATTTAACTCCGATTGCGGCGTTGAATTTGCTTGTAGAACTGAAAAAAATGTGCTAAAATAATAAAATATCCACAAAAACCACAAAAGTCCAAATTTCCACCAAGTTGCGAAAAACATATATTATATTATGTGAGTAAATTCTCAAAGGCGGTGAAGTAATAGAAAGAAAAATACAAGTCCAAACTCCGTATTATTTGATTGACGAGAAAAAACTCGTGAAAAATATGGAGAAAATAGCATATATTAGGCAAAATTGCGGAGCAAAGTCCGTTTTGGCGTTGAAATGCTTTGCGGCTTGGGCTGTGTTTCCGCTGATGCACAAATATATGGACGGAACAACAAGCAGTTCTCTTTTTGAAGTAAAACTCGGACACGAGAAATTCGGTAAAGAGACTCACGCTTTCAGTGTCGCTTATTCTAAAGACGACATAAATTCTTTGAAAGAAATATCAGACAAAATTATTTTTAATTCTATTTCACAACTTAATTTGTTTTATAATGATGTAAAAAATCTTAATTTGGGATTACGTATAAATCCCGAAATTAGTTACTCTAATTTTGATTTGGCAAACCCAGCTCGCAAATATTCTCGGCTTGGCGAAATTTATGTTGAAAAGTCAGAAGCGGTTTTAGACAAAATCAGCGGAGTTATGTTTCATTATAATTGTGAAAATGATGATTTTGAGAATTTTTGCTTAAATTTAGACAAAATATCAGAAAAATATGAAAAAATTCTTCGGAAAATTGATTGGGTGAGTTTGGGCGGCGGATTGTTTTTTACGAAAGATAATTATCCAATAGATAAATTTTGCGAAAAACTTAAAAAATTCAGCGACGAATTCGGAGTTCAGGTTTATTTGGAACCCGGAGAAGCGGCAATTACACAAAGTTGTGAATTGGTAACATCAGTTTTAGATATAGTACAAAACGAAAAAAACATCGCAATTGTTGATTCTTCAATCGAAGCACATGCACTTGATTTACTTATTTACCAAACACCTGCTAAAATTGCCGAAGATAACGGAGAAAATGAATATATTGTTGCGGGCTGTTCGTGTTTGGCGGGAGATATTTTTGGGGAATACAAACTTGCTCGTAAACTCAAAATCGGTGATGAAATTCGTTTTGTTGACACTGCGGGCTATACAATGGTAAAGAAAAATTGGTTCAATGGGCTTAAAATGCCGTCTATTGTTATTGAGCGGCTTGACGGCAAAATAGAACTTGTCAGAAAATTTGAATATAATGATTTTGTTAGTAATTTATCGTAGGGAGGGAAAGGGTATTGAAAAAGAATGTGCTTTTAATTGGGGCTGGAGGAGTTGCACATGCTGCGGCTCACAAACTTGCTCAAAACAATGATGTGTTCGGTAAGATTTACATTGCTTCACGCACGATGTCTGCTTGTACTGCAATTTTAGAAAGCATAGAACGAAAAGGTAATTATAAAGACCCGTTTAATAAAATAACTGCAAGAACAATTGATGCAATGGATATTCCCGCACTCATAAAATTGATTAAGGAATTAGATGTCAAGATAGTTATAAATCTTGCTTCGACCTTTTGCAATATGTCGATTCTTGATGCCTGCATAAAAACTGGAGCGGCATTTATTGATACGGCAATTCATGAAGACCCAGAAAAAGTTTGCGAAAATCCGCCGTGGTATGCAAATTATGAATGGAAACGAAAAGAAATATGTGCCGAGCGCGGAATAACTGCCGTTTTAAGTGCCGGATTTGACCCGGGTGTTGTGAATGCTTATGTGGCTTATGCCCAAAAACATTTATTCGACACTATTGACACTATTGATATAATGGATGTTAATGCCGGTCATCACGGAAAATATTTTGCCACAAATTTCGACCCGGAAGTAAATTTCAGGGAATTTCACAAAGTTTGGACTTATGAGGATAGAAAATGGGTAGAAAAGCCTTGTCATACCGAAAAAATAAATTATGATTTTCCGGTTGTCGGTGAACAAACGGTTTATTTGACGGGACACGATGAAATTCATTCGCTTTACAAAAATATTGATGCGAATTCAATTAGATTTTGGATGGGTTTCAGCGAGCATTATTTGAATGTCTTTGGTGTTTTGAAAAACTTGGGATTACTTTCTGAAAAGCCTGTAACAACATCCGAAGGTGTAGAAGTTGTGCCGATAAAAGTGGTAAAAGCGGTATTGCCCGACCCTAAAACACTCGCTGTTAATTATACGGGAAAAACCTGTATCGGTGTTTTGGTTTTAGGGAAAAAAGGTAATCGTGAAAAAGAAATTTTCATATATAATGTTTGTGACCATCAAAAATGTTTTGAAGAAGTCGAATCACAAGCAATAAGTTATACCGGCGGTGTTCCGGCAGTTGCTGCAGCAATTTTGGTAGCAAGAGGCGATTGGGATTGTAAAAAAATGGTAAATGTCGAAGAGTTAGACCCCGACCCGTATTTAAACTTACTTGAAAAAATGGGTTTACCGACAAAAATTGTTGAGAAATAATTAGTAATAACAAAACAACAAAAAAATTCAGAGAAGGGTTTTAAAGGGGCGATCGCAAAGCCCCTTTTATTCCAATCCTAAATCTTCCAATATCGCTTTTGCAGCTTCTTTTCCTGCACCCATTGCCAAAATAACTGTTGCGGCACCCGTAACAATATCGCCGCCGGCATAAACTTTCGGCTTGCTTGTTCGTCCGCTTTTGTCGATTGCCGTAATTGTTCCGCCGCGTCCTGTTTCCAAATTTTCGGTGGTTTTTGCAATTATCGGATTTGGCGAAGTGCCGATTGCGACAATGAAAACATCGCAATCAATCACAAATTCGCTGTTTGGAATTTCGACGGGACTTCTTCGTCCGCTTGCGTCCGGTTCGCCGAGTTTACATCTGATACATTTAACACCCGTTACAAAGCCGTCGTCGCCTACAATTATTTCTTTCGGGTCACACAAAATATCAAAAATTACGCCTTCTTCCTGTGCATGATGAACTTCTTCAATTCGTGCCGGCATTTCGTCAAAACTTCTGCGATAAACTATGTGTGCTTCGTCTGCACCGAGCCGAAGAGCAACACGAACCGCATCCATTGCAACATTTCCGCCGCCCATAACTACAGCTTTTTTGCCGCGGATAATCGGTGTTTTGCTGTTTTCTTTCCAAGCGTGCATTAAATTTACTCGGGTCAAATATTCGTTTGATGAATAAACTCCGTTTGCATTTATTCCTTTTATATCAGGAAATTTCGGTAATCCTGCACCGCTTCCGATAAATACGGCATCAAATCCGTCTTCAAGTATTTCGTCGATTGTTGCAGTTTTGCCGACCACAAAATTCGTTTCAAATTTCACACCTATTTGTTTTAATTCGTCGATTTCGGATTGAACAACTGCTTTTGGCAAACGAAATTCGGGGATTCCGTAAATTAAAACGCCGCCAAGTTCGTGCAGTGCTTCAAAAACTACGACTTCAACGCCGTGTTTTGCTAAATATCCAGCTGCCGAAAGTCCTGCGGGACCGCTTCCGATTATTGCAACTTTTTTGTCGTTTTTCGCAAAAATCGGGTGGTTGGGAATACTGCGTTCTCTGTTCCAATCAGCAACGAAACGCTCTAATGCTCCGATAGCCACGGGCTCGCTTTTTATTCCCAAAATACATTTTGCTTCGCACTGAATTTCTTGTGGACAAACTCGCCCGCAAACAGCCGGCAAAGCGTTTGTTTTTTTGATAACATGCAGAGAATCTATAAATTCACCTTTTTTAATCTGACGAATAAATTCTGGAATGTTTATGCCGACAGGACAACCGGTCACACATTTTGGGTTTCGACATTCTATACATCTGCTTGCTTCGCTTTTTGCTTCTTCAAGCGAAAATCCAAGACTTACTTCATCAAAATCTTTTTTCCGAATGCTTGCGTCTCTACAACTAATTTTTGTTCTGTTTGTCATTTTTATTTTACTCCCAATACTTTCCAATAAATATCAAAACTTTCTTCAACGATTTCGTAAATTAAATTATAAAATAACGAATAATCGTTTTTTGTGTGCGCTAAATCTAACGCTTCGTAATACTCTAATCGCCGTGAAACAGGCAAAATCGCCGATGGAAATCCATTTTTCAGCAACTCCAAATTCATAAGAAGTCGCGATGTTCGTCCGTTTCCGTCAATAAACGGGTGAATTTTCACAAATTCGCAGTGAATAAGCGCTGCCCGCTCAACGCAATGCAATTTTTGCCATTCCGTATTATATCTTTCAATGAATTTTGTCATTTCGTCTTGAATAAAAATAAAATCGGACGGAGTGTGGTCTGCGCCGCTTATTATAACATTGCAATTTCTGTAAATTCCCGCATTTTTTTCGTCAATGTTTTTAAGTATCAATTTATGAATAGATTTTATCATGTATTCAGAAAATTCGATGTTGTTTTTCACAATGTCTTCTACAAATAAAATAGCGTCCTTGTGGTTTATCGCTTCAAAATGTTCCCGAAGCGTTTTCCCGCCGACTGTAATTCCTTCGAGAGCAACTTTGGTTTCTTTTAGCGTAAGCGTATTTCCTTCAATAGCATTGGAATTATATGTCCATTGCAAAATCGTATTTTCGCGAATATTTGCGACAATTTCAGGCGAAAGCGGACGAAATCTGTCTAATTTTGCTTTTAATTCGTCAAGTTTTGCGAAATTTACCACTTATTTATTTGTCCTTTTTATAAATTCTTGCGCTAAAATACTATATGCTCAAAAAACAAATATTATTTTACAAGCAAAATAAATATGAAAACAAAAGAGAAGGGTATTATGTTCAAAAAAGTATTATTGGCGATAGGAATTATCGCAAGCATCGCGGTAGCGCAATACTATATCGGAACTCCGTATGCAGGAGATGTAACTGCATCATTTAAAGACGGAACGATGACGATAAGCGGAACGGGAAAGATGATAGATTTCGGTAGTAGTAATCCACCATGGTCTAGTTCCATTGGAAAAAACATTACTTCGGTAGTTATTAAAAATGGTGTGACAAATATCGGTTCTTCTGCGTTTTCCGGTCACAGCAGCTTGACTTCGGCAAATATTTCAAATAGTGTAACGATTATCGGTGATAATGCGTTTTTTAATAGTAGCTTGAATTCGGTGAATATTCCGGAAAGTGTAACAAATATCGGTCAATCTGCATTTAAAAATTGCAACTTGACTTCGGTGAATATTCCAAATAGTGTAACGATTATCGGTAATTCTGCGTTTTCCGGTTGCAGAGGCTTAACTTCGGTGAATATTACGGAAGCTGTGACGATTATAGGTGATTCGGTATTTTCCTTTTGCGAAAGTTTGACTTCGGTGTATATTCCGGAAGCTGTAACAAGTATCGGTTCTTTTGCGTTTTACGCTTGCACCCGCTTGACTTCGGTAAATATTCCAAACAATGTAACGATTATCGGTAATTCGGCGTTTCAACATTGCAATAGCTTGACTTCGGTGACTATTGGCAACAGTGTAACGAGTATCGGCATTAAAGCGTTTCAATATTGCAATAGCTTAACTTCGGTGAATATTCCCAACAGTGTAAAGGGCATCAATCCTTATGCGTTTGACTATTGCAATAGCTTGACTTCGGTGACTATTCCGGAAAGTGTAACGACTATCGGCGATTGGGCATTTTCCAATTGCAGCGGATTGACGAGATTAACAAGTTCAGCAAAAACTCCGCCGTCTGCAGGTCTTAATACTTTTAGTTATGTAACTAAAACGATTCCTGTTTATGTTCCCGAAGGCAGTATTGAACTTTATAAAAAAGCTGACGGTTGGAGTGCTTTTACGAATATTATTGGTATATGTCAAACGCATAATTTCGGCGATTGGAAAACAACAACTAATGCGACTTGTGAAGCCGCCGGCGAAAAAACAGAGGAGTGTTCGGTTTGCGGCATTTTGGGAACACAAACACAAACAATCCCGCAACTGACAGGCGAAGAATGCGGCGGCGGCACTTCGATTGTGAAAGTTGAGAAGACAACAAACAAATCTCTTTTTAGAGTAAATCCGGTGAGCGACAAAATGGAAATAATGCTTGACGACAGAGTTAGTTTTGTTGTGTATGATATGACGGGGAATGTTGTTGTGTTTAACGGCAACGGCAAAGTTTGGGATTTGCGAAATTCGGCAGGCAGATTTGTGGCAAACGGCACATATTTGGTTGTTGTTGAGGCGACTGACAGAAACGGCAAAACGGTGATGTGTTCGGCGAAAGTCGGCGTGAAGCGGTAAATTTGATAGAGATAAGGCATTTCTTGTCTGATTTGTCAATAGCGGGGAGTTTTTCTTCTCGCTATTTTTTTGCTTTATTTGTAAATTTCAGTAATTTCCCGAATAACTTTGCACGGATTTCCAACCGCCACAACGCCGCTCGGAATATTTTTAACCACCACCGAACCGCTTCCGATTACTACATTACTTCCGATTTCCACTCCCGGATTTATCACGGAATTTCCGCCAATCCAAACATCGTCGCCGATTTTTACGGGTTTTGTAAATTCCCATTTTTCTGCGCGTATTTTTGCATCTATGGGGTGGCAAGCGGTGTAAATATTTACATTCGGTGCTAAAAAAACATTTCTTCCGATTTCAACGCGCCCTACATCTAAAATTACACAGTTAAAGTTAGCGTAAAAATTTTCTCCGACCGAAATATTGCAGCCCAAATCGCAGAAAAACGGCGGCTCAATAAAAATATTTTCGCCTGTTTTTGCAAATAATTCTTTTAGAATTGACACCCGTAATTCTTCTTCATTATATGTGCTTCGATTAAATTGCTCAATGAGTTTCCGCATTTTGATTTTATCGGTAAGAACATCTTTGTTTTCGGGATTATACAATTCATTTAAATTATATAAATTACCCGACAACATTTTTTCTCTCATCGTCATAACTTCCCAATCCCACCAATTTTGCAATTATGATTTTTTTCGGCAATTTTTGCATAGCCGCCTAATCTATTTAGCAACTCGTCCCAATTTACTAAACTTGCGTCAAATTCCGGACCATCTACGCAGGCAAATTTTGTTTCGCCTGCTATTGAAACTCGGCAACCGCCGCACATTCCGGTTCCGTCAACCATTATCGGATTAAGCGACACGAAAGTTTTTATTCCGTTATCAACCAAAACCTGTGAAGTAAATTTCATCATAATCGGCGGTCCTACCACTATAGCACAATCAAATTTTTCGCCGTCAGAAATCAGTTTTTTTATTACATCAACAGCAAAACCTTTTATTCCCGCTGAGCCGTCGTCGGTTGTTATGAAAACTTTATCCGTAATTTCCTTGAATTCATCTTCCAAAATAACCAATTCTCTGTTTCTTGCACCGATAATCGTCGTAATTTCATTCCCGGATTCTTTCATTGCTGTTGCAATCGGGAAAAGCGGTGCGGCACCGAGTCCGCCGCCTACGCACAAAACTTTGCCGTATTTATGAATTTCCGCCGGACTTCCGAGCGGTCCTGCCAAATCGTTTATGTAGTTGCCTTCTTTGAATGTCATAAGTGTTTTTGTGGATTCGCCGACCGCCTGAACGATAATTTCAATCCAACCTTCTTCTGCACTTGCATTTGCGATTGTGAGCGGGATTCTTTCTCCATCAGATGATATTCTTATTATTACAAATTGTCCGGCTTTTCGTTTTTGTGCAATTTTGGGAGCGTCAAGTCGAAGGCGAAAAATTGTTGGTGCAAGTTGGTCTTTTTTCAATATTTTTACCATTATTTTCTCCGTTTCTTTGCTTTTTCTGCGGCTATTTTTTCTACATCTAAAATCATTTGTTGGAGTGATTTATTATCATTTTCGCTTGCAATTTTTACCGCTGCTTTTGTTTGCTCATCAACAGCAACTCGATTTATTTCGTAGCCTGTGTAATTTTCAATATCTTTGAGAGTATCCCATTCGTCTTCTGCACAAAACGAAATAGCTTCACCTTTTTTATCACCTCGACCTGTTCGTCCGATTCGGTGAACATAATTTTCGGCAATTGACGGCAAATCATAATTTACAACATTTGTGATATTCGGAATATCAATTCCTCGCGCGGAAATGTCGGTTGCAATCAAAATTTTGAATTTACTTTCTTTAAAATCCTGCAAAACTTGCTCTCGTTCTCGTTGAGTTAGTCCGCTATGAAAAATTTCGCTTTGAATGTCATTTTTGTCTAAAAATTTCTTTACTCTTTCAACTCTAACTTTTGTTCTTGCAAAAACCATAATTTTCGCATCAGGATTTTCAACGATAAAGTCTCGTAAATAAAATCTTTTTTCTTCTTGTTTCACAAATAAAACACCATGTTTCACATTCCTTGAAACAGGGTCTTTCGGCGAAATCTGAATACGGATTGCATCACCTTTTACCTGAGAATACGCTAATTTTTTGATTTCTTCGTCAATTGTAGCCGAGAAAAACATTGTTTGGTGGCGATGTTTCAGCATTTTTTTTACATAAGTCAAATCATCGTAAAATCCGAGTTTCAGCATTTTGTCGGCTTCGTCCAAAACAAAATAACGAATGTCCGAAATATTTATAATTCCTTGTGATATTAAATCAAACATTCGTCCGGGTGTCGCAATTAAAATATCAATCCCTTTTTGGATTTTTGCAATTTGTTTATCTTGTTCAACTCCGCCGTATAAAGCAAAATTCACAACATTTGTATGTTTACCAATCTGTGAAAAAACACTTCCGATTTGTTTTGCAAGTTCTCTTGTCGGACACATTACAATACACTTTATTCCGTCTGAGCGCTTATTTACTTTGTGTTTGTTTATCATTTCTATAATAGGAATCGCAAATGCGGCGGTTTTACCTGTTCCGGTTTGTGCAACAGCCAAAACATCTTCGCCTGCCAAAATTGACGGAATACATTTATATTGAATATCGGTTGGCTTACTAAAACCGGCATTTTCAAGATTTTCCTTGATTTGAGCCGACATTTTATATTCATTAAACTTCATAAAATTCCTAATTCCTAACTTCTAATTCCTAATTTTCATATAAAATACTTTATCGGCATAGAAATTCAGGAAAATAAACGATATTTTAATTATATTTGTAGCATAAAGTAAAACAAAGAAACTAAAATAAACAAAAGGAGTATTTATGTTTCTCAGAACAAAAATAGCGGCAGGACTTTTTATGTCTTTGCTTATTGCGCAACCGATGTTCGCACAAACTCGTCCGTTTCCGCAAGCGGGAAAATTTGAAATGGCTGGGTCGGTAATTAAGCCGAGTAACAAAACGCAGGGTGTGTTGAATAGTGATATTACAACAATATTCACCAACTATAAAAATACTTATCTTAAAACGGCAAGCGGTGGAAAATATTATATAAATGCAACAGGAGAGGGTGAACATCCATGTGGTATTGATCCGAAAACAATTTCGGAGGCGCATGGCTACGGAATGATAATTTTTGCGCTTATGGCTGGCTATGATAGTGATGCAAAAACGATATTTGACGGAATGAACGCTTTGAGAAAAGCGCAACAATCAAAAGGAAATGCTAAATTGATGTCATGGGTAGTATGTGATGCTAATGCAAGCAGTGCAAGAGTTGATAATTCCGCTACCGACGGAGATTTGGATAATGCTTATGCTCTTCTTTTGGCTTACAAACAATGGGGCGACAATCAATATTTGACTGATGCAAAAGAACTTATAGGAGCGATTAAAGCTTCGTCAATGCACACATCCGCTCTTAGAACTTCTCTTGGCGATTGGGATTGGAGTGCTAACAATACAAGAACATCAGACTGGATGCCCGGACATTTCAGAGCTTTTTATGAGGCGACGGGTGATGTGTTTTGGAAAAATGTTGCAGATAATGTTTATACAATGCTTGGACAATGCTCAAATCCTTCCACCGGTTTAATTCCTGATTTTGCTACCGGCAGTCCTGCAAAACCTGATGCCACAGGAGGCGGAACAGGTGAAGCAAACGCTCAGCATTATTCATATAATGCTTGCCGAGACCCTTGGC
>Ga0209737_10002665_pt1 | contig 12456 bp, 9 predicted proteins | sample TergutCu122P3_FD_187284 | JGI IMG/M metagenome (GOLD analysis project Ga0209737, IMG submission 187284) | Cubitermes ugandensis P3 segment gut microbial communities from Kakamega Forest, Kenya - Cu122 P3 (SPAdes) (version 2) | ecosystem: Host-associated > Arthropoda: Insects > Digestive system >... | reverse complement strand
ATTCATAGCCGGGAACCCAATACCAGCCATATCTGTTGTGGTAGCCCCAACGACCGTAATGGAACGGCGCCCATCCCCAGGGATAGTTGGATACCCATGTCCATCCGTAGGTGGTATATGCCCAATATCCGTTGGTCGAATAAGGCTGAAAATCACGAACGCCGGCAATCCAGACCTGACCGTATGGTGAAATATTCACCCAAACCCCATGTGGGGATAACTGCGTGTAGAAATCGTTGAAACTCAACGCAGGTGTACTTGTGAGAACAGTTGCCGGTTGTTGGTACTGATAAGTCTGTTCATTCGGATTATAGTAATAACCTTCGGGTTGACCGTCACCATAACTGTAACTGGAAGAAGGATGGTAATAAGTTCTGGGTGTGGTAACATAAGTCGGACCTGAACAGCCTGCAAGCAATAGCGCTGTAACTGTAATACCAATCAATGTTTTAAGATGCGTTTTCATTTTTTTTAGATTTTAGGATGAATGATGAAAATTTACGGCAAATATAACCAAAAAAATGATTCGCCGTTCATAAATTTCAAGTACATTCATTTTTTGATGCAGTTGTCCTGAAATATTTCCTCAAGACAACAACTCAAACTGTCTTTCCAGTGCGGTATTTCAATTCCATATTCCGCTTTGATACGCGCTTTGTTCAAAACGCTGAAATGCGGGCGTGTTGCAGGAGTTGGGTAGTCTTTTGTTTCGATGGGTTTCACCACGCATTTCAATCCGGCCTGTTGCATGATTTCATGCGCAAAATCGTACCAGCTGCACACGCCTTCGTTTGAGTAGTGGAAAATGCCTGTTTTAAGATTATTTTGCTCTGAAGTTTTTACGATCTGCATGATGGCTTGTGCAAGGTCAGCGGCGTATGTAGGTGTTCCTGTCTGGTCGAAAACCACGTTCAGCGATTCGCGTTCCTTGCCGAGACGGAGCATGGTCTTCACAAAATTATTGCCAAACGACGAATAAAGCCACGAAGTGCGGATCACTACCGATTTGGGATTGGTCAGCGCCGCTTCTTCGCCGGTAAGTTTGCTGCGTCCGTAAACCGAAGAGGGCGCGGTAGGATGGTCTTCGCTGTATGGTTTACAGGCACGGCCATCGTACACGTAATCCGTGGATATGTGAATCAGCGTTGCATCTGTCCTGTTACAGGCATTAGCCAAATATCCAACCGCTGTAGCATTAATGAGGGTCGCTGTAGATTCGTCGCTTTCTGCCCTATCAACAGCAGTGTAGGCAGCGCAGTTGATCACGGTTTGTATTCCGTGCGTTTCAAAAAAAGTATTTACTGCATCGGGGTTGGTAATGTCCAACTCGGTTATATCTGTAAAAAAGAAGTGATAATTGGGAAATTTTCCGGATATTTTATTCAATTCATTACCCAACTGCCCGTTGGCGCCTGTTACTAAAATGTTCATGATATTTACTTCGTGATATTTACATCAGATAGTGAAATTGGTTTCCACCTGATCGAAAACCGGCAATTTTTTGTCCTTTTCAGAAACGATAGCATTGGCAGCATCCACTTTCCAGTCGATACCCAGCGCGGGGTCATTGTAAAGAACTCCGCCCTCGGACTGCGGATGATAAAAATTATCGCATTTGTAGAGAATAATGGTTTGTTCGCTCAAAACCGAAAAGCCGTGAGCAAATCCTTGCGGGATATAAAGTTGCCGTTTGTTTTCAGCCGACAGTTCCACGCCGAACCACTTGCCGAATGTGGGTGATCCTTTGCGAAGATCGAGCACAACATCGAAGATAGCACCTTCGAGGGCACGAATCAACTTGGTTTGCGAATACGGATGTTGCTGGAAATGCAAACCACGAATGACCCCATATTTTGAAAAGGACTGGTTGTCCTGCCTGAAGATGGTGTGAATACCGGCGTCGGCCATGACCATTTGATTATAACTTTCGAAAAAATACCCGCGGGCGTCGCCGTATACTTTAGGCTCAATGATCATCAGCCCGGGGAAGTCAGTTTTGATAACATTCATATACAATTTATGAATTACGTGAGATAAATAATTGGCAAAAATAAAAAAAAAAAGAATATGTTAATTATAATGTTTTACTTTGCAATAAAATTAACAATATGCTTTATCAACTAAAAATCACTTTTCGCAATTTGTATCGCGGCGGAATTTATTCCATCATCAACATTGGCGGATTAGCCATTGGTATGGCCGCTGTTATTATCATTATGTTATGGGTATACCACCAGTGGAGTTTCGACCGTTTTCATGCCAAAGACAAGTATCTTTACAAAGTATGGTGTCACGATGAGGCGAATGGAACTTTTGCCAATGTTGGCTTTTCGATAGGGCCTGCATTATTGGATGAATATGCAGGATTTGCCAACATGTCACGATACAATGAATCTGAAATTCCCTTTAAATCAAGCGGAAGCGATGGTCAAAATTTTACGTTAAGCACCGTTGTCGTATCGGCTGTCGATACAGGTTTTCTGAATATGTTCAGTTTCCGGATGCTGCGCGGCGACGCCTCTACGGCATTGAAGGACCCGTATTCGATTGTCCTCACGCAAAGCGCTGCCCGTCGTCTGTATGGCGACAGGGACATGATGGGCGAAACAATATGGGTGCACGACGTCATGAGTTTTAACGTAACGGGTATTCTGGCCGACCTGCCTGACAATACCGGTTTCGGCTTTGATGTATTGCTGCCGTTCGACCGGTCGGGCGCCGGCATGTCATGGAGTCAACCGGGCGGAAAAGATAACCGGACATACGTTGAATTGTCGCCACACGTTGATGTGAAAGCAGTAAGCGCTTCTATACGCGATATTATAAGTCAACACACCGGCGGACGTTACACCACCGAAACCTACCTTCAACACATTTCAAAATGGTACCTTTACAGTAATTTTGAAAAAGGCGTATCTGTTGGCGGACGTATTGAAATGCTGCGTATGTTCGTGCTGATAGCATTGCTGATATTACTGATTGCGTGTATCAACTTCATGAATTTGAGTACTGCCCGGAGTTCCAAATATGCCAAAGAGGTGGGCGTCCGGAAAGTGGTTGGGGCGCGCCGTTCGGAACTGATAATGCGTTTTCTGGGCGAATCGACCTTAATTTCCGCCATTGCCGGCGGTTGTGCGCTGGTGATTGTATTGTTGGTATTGCCGAATTTCAATGCTATTGTGGGCGAACATCTGAGCCTGAAACACGAACAGGGTGTATTCTGGATTGCTGCATGGGCGCTTTTTATTCTGATTACAGGTGTTTTAGCAGGCAGTTATCCCGCATTTTACCTTTCGTCGTTCCGTCCTGTAAAAGTTCTGAAAGGTTACATAAAAGCCGGAAATGAATTGGTTACGCCACGCAAGGCGCTCATTGTCACTCAATTTACTGTTGCGATTATTTTGATTACTTCAACATTGGTAATTCACCGTCAGATCAATTTCAGTCAATCGCGAAGTATAGGTTATGACAAGTCGCGGTTAATCAGTTTCCAGATCAACGAAAATTCGCGACCCCATAAAGAACTTATACGGCGCGAACTGCTCGAAACGGGTGTTGCCAGGTCGGTATCCATTAATTTTGCATCGATGACCGAAAGTCAAAACAGAAGGACTGACCATTTGCGATGGAGGGGAAAAGAACCCGGAAACCCAATCACCTTTGAACGCAACTATGCCGAAGCAGACTGGGCTAAAACTACCGGCGTGCAAATCATTCAGGGGCGCGACATTGATATTCGCGAGTACCCTTCCGACTCCACAGCCATGCTGCTCAACGAGACTGCGGTGAAAGTCATGGGATTCGACGACCCCATCGGCGAAATTGTCTATGAATGGGATACCCGATACCGTGTGGTTGGGGTGGTGAAGGATTTTGTACTCGAATCGCCCTACGATCCTGTACGCCCCATGGTCATTGGCGGCCCTGTCAACAACTGGTTCAACAACATCATTGTCAAACTGAACGATCAGGGCAGTATTGCCGAACATATAGGTAGTATGGAACAAATATTCAGCAAATACGCTCCAAACGACGGTTTTCAATATCGTATTGTAGATGAGGTATATGCACGGCATTTCGATAAGGAACAGCGTATTGGTTCATTAGTGAGTTGGTTTGCAGCGCTGGCGGTGTTCATTTCCTGCCTCGGGTTGTTTGGTTTATCGGCCTACATGGCCGAAAACCGCCGCAAGGAAATTGGCATACGCAAAGTATTGGGCGCTTCCATATTCGATATCGTATTATTACTGACCAAAGAATTTCTGATTTTGGTGACGGTTTCATTGGTTATTGCCCTGCCCGTTGCATGGTGGGTGATGCGCCAATGGTTAGACGGATATGCCTACCGCACGAATATTCCATGGTGGCTTTTAGCAGCAGTAGCAGTTTTGACCATCAGTATCGCTTTGGTTACAGTAAGTTGGCAGGCGATTAGAGCGTCGATGGCAGATCCGGTGAAAGCGATCAAGAGTGAATAAATCATTGAATCAATGACCTCAAATATTCGCCATACGGATTTTTCCTGTATTCTTCGGCCAACAGCAAAAGTTGTTCCTTGTTGATGAATCCGCGGTTATAAGCGATTTCCTCTATGCAGGATACTTTTAGTCCCTGCCGTGCTTCGATGGTAGCAATGTAGTTGGACGCCTGCAACAGACTGTCGTGCGTACCGGTGTCCAACCACGCAAATCCACGTCCAAGCAATTGAACTTTCAACCGGTTTTCCTGTAAATACAGTCTGTTCAGATCGGTGATTTCCAATTCGCCGCGTGCAGATGGCTTTAACGACTTTGCCTTGTCTATCACATCGTTTGAGTAGAAATACAAACCGGTTACGGCAAAATTTGATTTGGGTTTGGCAGGTTTTTCTTCGATACTCAGCACATTACCCTTATCGTCAAATTCTACAACACCGTAGCGTTCAGGGTCTTTCACCCAATAACCGAACACTACTGCACCATCTTCCAATTTGGCAGTTTCAAGTAAAGTAGTGCCGAAACGGTATCCATAGAAAATATTATCGCCCAGCACTAAACACACATTGTCGTTGCCGATAAATTCATCGCCAAGTATAAAAGCCTGCGCCAATCCGTCGGGTGAGGGCTGAATTTTGTACTTCAGTTGTAACCCCAACTGCGCACCATCGCCCAGCAAATCTTCATACAGATGAATATCCTTTGGGGTAGAAATAATCAATATTTCGCGGATTCCCGCCAGCATCAGCACCGACAACGGATAGTAAATCATCGGCTTGTCGTACACCGGAATGATTTGTTTTGAAATACTTTTGGTGATTGGGTACAACCTCGTTCCCGATCCACCTGCCAAGATAATGCCCTTCATCATTTTCTATTTTTGATTTTCGATTTTTGATTATTGTTTTTCGATGTTAAATCTCATGATACGACCTGTTTCCGCCATATCCTCTGTCTTTTGTGTTAAGATGTATGATGGGATCTATGCAATATAATTCACCGTTTTTATCTTTAACAAAATTTCTTGGGTATAAATCATGTATCACAAAATCGTCTGAAATATAAACGCTCTCTTCTTCAGCGGCTATAAAATTCCTCTCTTTCATGTACTTGTCTATTTCTTCCTGCGTAGGCTTTGTCCCCTTTATAAAGAGTTGTTTTTTAACAAAATAAAACTTGTTCTCTTCATAAAAATTGAATCCGATTAACTCATAAAAAGTATCGGGAAATATGGTATTATGTAATGTTATCCTATTATTTATGAAACCATGAGGTGTTTCAAAAGGATTAACGGCGTTATAATCTGCTATTTTTATGACATATTCACCGGCATTATCCAAATATACTTTATTTTCAGCGCCTTTACCCAAAAAACCTTTACAGTCCCTTTTGATGCTGTCCATGCTAATCCAACAACCGTTTTCTATGGCATACCTGATTAGTTTATTTTCCTGTTCTATGCAACGATCAGAGATCCTTTTTCCTTCAGGTACTTTTCCACCCTCAACGATTCCTCCACTTGTGCTTTGGCTTTCTCGAAGGATATGGGTTGCTTCGACATTTCGTATGCCCCCAAGAGTTTTTCCTTTCTCGATCGCCAATAAAAATCGTTCAAATCGGCCATCACACCCATCTTCCTTAATTCGTCCGTCCATTCTAATTGTCTTTGTAATTCTTCTTTTGTCATCTTTTTTTATCTTTAGAGATATTTCGCGCAAAAATACTTAAATTTATCAAATTACAATCCCAATTTCCCTTTAAAATATGCAATAGTTTTTTCCAATCCTTCTTCCAATGGCACTACCGGTTTCCAGCCGAGTTTTTCTTTGGCAAGGCCGATGTTCGGCTGGCGCTGAATGGGGTCGTCCTGTGGTAAAGGAAGGTATACTAATTTTGATTTTGATCCTGTTTGGCGTATCACCATTTCAGCCAACTGCTTGATGGAAAATTCGCCGGGATTACCCATATTAACAGGACCAATAAAATCATCAGATGTTGCCATTAACAGGATCATCCCTTCCACCAAATCGTCTACATATTGGAAACTGCGGGTTTGACTGCCGTCGCCGTAAATGGTAATGTCCTGATTTTGTAATGCCTGTACGATGAAGTTGGATACCACGCGCCCGTCGTTGGGGTGCATCTTGGGGCCGTAGGTGTTGAAGATACGGATGATTTTGATGCGGACGCCATTCTGAAGATGGTAATTCATAAATAGCGATTCGGCACAACGTTTACCCTCGTCATAGCACGAACGGACGCCAATCGGGTTCACATGTCCCCAGTAGTCTTCGGGTTGCGGATGCACGAGCGGATCGCCGTAGACCTCGCTGGTGGAGGCTTGCAGGATTTTGGAACGTGTGCGCTTTGCTAATCCCAGCATATTGATGGCTCCCATGACCGACGTTTTAATAGTTTTGATGCCGTTGTACTGGTAATGTACCGGTGATGCAGGACATGCCAGATTGTAAATTTCGTCTATCTCGGCAAAAAATGGCGTTACTACGTCGTGACGCACTAATTCAAAATACGGGTTACCCATCAGGTGAACAATGTTTTCCTTTGTACCGGTAAAAAAATTATCTACACAGATTACTTCATTCCCTTCATTCAACAATCGTTCGCACAAATGCGAACCTATAAAACCGGCACCGCCTGTTACCAAAATTCTCTTCATAAACATAATATATTTACATGGTATACGTAAAATTCAGTTATTCAGTTATTGAAAATCACATAAACTTAATTTTTCGCGCAGCAAACAGGCACATGCGCATCAGCAACCATCCATGACGAAAGCGGCTGATTTGCGTGGAACCGTATTCTCTGTCCCTGTATCGAATAATCACTTCAGTAATTTTCAGGTTGAGTTTGGCCGCGCCAAACAACAAATCGAAATCACCGAAAGGATCAAAATCGCCGAAATACTTGCGGTTGTCTTTTATGGACATGTAATCGGCGCGGTACAGCACTTTAGTGCCACACAGGGTATCCTTCAACCGTTGTCCCAGCAGATACGAAAAAAACAAACCGAAAAATTTGTTGCCCAGCAGGTTCAGAAAACGCATCGCATTTCTGTCCATTGGGTAAACTAAACGGCATCCGTTGATAAAATCGCCCTTGCCGAAACGCAAAGCATCGTAAAATTTGGGGAGTTCTTCAGGAGGTACGGTAAGATCGGCGTCAAAGATCATCAGGATATCACCTGTGGCTGCATCGAAAGCCTCGCGCACGGCATTTCCTTTTCCTTTACCGCTTTGCCGCATCAGTTTAATATCTTTTTCAGGATAAGCAGCCCGCACACGCTCCATCTCTTCATACGTCCGGTCGGATGAATGACCTTCAATGAAAATGATTTCCTGATGCAAACCAAATTCGGGCATGCGTTTGACAACATTTTCAATATTCCCGCATTCGTTACGCGCAGGAATAACGATGGACGCCGACGCCTCCGCAACATCACCGGGCAAAGGGCGTGCCGTGACGATACTGATTAGGTCTAAACGATTGAATAACGGAATATTGGCAATAATAGTATTGAAAAGAAAATTCAAAACAGGAACATATACCGGCAACCATATTTTTCGTTCGATTCTAATGGTCTGGAAATTTTCAAGTTGCAGTAATCCTCTCACATCCTGTATCGAAAACCAGTTCTGGTTGGGTTGACGTTGTTTTAGTCCAGTCCATTCAAGCAATTTCATCACCGGTTCCCACACAAAATTGTACTGCGAAATAATGATCTTCGTTTGCCGGTGGCACAACCTCCTGATATTGCGAATGGCAGCCTGTGCATCCCAAAGGCATCCCAGCAAATCGCTCATAATGATATAATCGAATGTTTCGTTCAACTCCAAACATTCTGCATCATCCACACGGAAAAAGATTTGAGATTTGAGATTTGAGATTTGAGAATTGCTCTTGTCACATGTCGCTTGTCGCGTGTAGCAAATCGAATACTTTCGTTTAGCAATATCAATCACTTCCGGCGCAAAGTCAATACCTACGCCATAAGCGGGTTGCACGGCATTCAACAGGTCGCCTGAACCGCATCCTAATTCCAGTACCCGCTTTCCGGGAGGAATGATAAATGAAAAATATTTTTCGAGCGCGCGATGATAAAACCGGTTCCGGCGGTTCCACTTTTCCCGTTTGGCAGCCGTTTGGCGGTAAAAATTCAATACGTCTGTTTTGTTCATGTTTTGAATGCTCCTGTTGTCATTTCGGTCGGAACTTTGCTTTTGCCAGTATTTGCTGGTAGTCGTTATCTTCCAGCAATGCTTCAAGAGTAACTCTGTTATTTTTCATGTACGATTCTATAATTTTGTATCCTAACCATACAACAGCACGTCCGGGCGATTCAGGCGTAAATAATGAAGTGAACGGCGCAGGGCCTATGAGTTTGTTGATGGTAAGATAATCCTTGGAATACAGCATCTTTCTTTCCACCAGGAACGTCCACATCTGGGCGATATTGTTACGGCACCAGCGCATCTGGCCGGGCGTGTAGCCAAACAGCAGACTGTCGGGCGTATTGGGAAGCATGCGTTGCAAGGCATACATCACTTTTCCTTCATACAGGATGTTGGCGAGCACGTTGTCGATAGAATCGTTGTAGGAAAATTCGGTGGATATCCATTCTTTTATGCAGTTGGGCACAATATATTTTCGTTCCATTGTTTGCTTCCGGTAGTTGGGTAATTCCAACCTGAAATACATGTCTTCGTTCCTGCCGAGGTAGTTGTCCAGCGCAATAGCAAGAATGGTATCGGCAACAATTATTGACTCGCCGAATCCTGATATGAGCGTAAAAACCGAAGGAATCACTCTTTCAGGAAATTCCTTGTGAAAATTATAAAAAGCCTTGCCTAGACCTGCTTCAATATCATTTAGATGTGGATAGACCTCCATCACCCTTTTATAGGCAAGGTTGATATGATGATCGACAAGGAATTTGGTCAATTCCTCCGGAAATTTCGGATTTTTGGGTAAGACACGAAACATCATCATGCTGTACAGGTCGAACAGTTCGCCGTATTGCTGTTCCAAACGCGGAATGGTCTCCTGTATGGAATCAATGGGAACAGTGAACAGACTTTGTTCCAAACGGTTGATTTTTATTGGTATTTCAGGCTGTTTCCGGCACGAACAGAGAAAAAGAAAGACAGCCGGAAGCAAATATTTGAAAAGAAACTTCATTTTTTGATGTCTTGTCATACTGATTTTTCATTAAAGAATGGACGCAAACATACTAAAAAATGATTAACCAAAGAAAAAAAACAGCAGTTCGTCACCAAAGTAGATATGTTCATCAAAAAAAAAAAAATAACACATATTGATGATGTATCTTTGTATCGTAAAATTACACTTTCATACTTTACTTTTCTGAGGAGTTATTCCTCACTTTAGCCCCACTCGCATGGCCGCCAGTGGGGTTTTTTTTGTGTTTTTGCAAAAAAAAGACTTAATTTGCAGCATAATTTCTTATTGAACAGTCATGAAAAATATCTTATTAATACTTGTGACTCTTGCTCTTATGGCAAGTTGTACTCTTGTAAGGGAGCCGGTTGATTATGTGAACAACCGCATTGGGAACATCAGCATATTGCTGGTTCCAACGTTTCCCACTACGCATTTGCCCAACAGCATGTTGCGCATGATTCCTGCACACCGCGAATTTGTTACCGACCGCTTAAGGGGTTTTCCGTTGAATGTGCCCACGCACAGAGCAGGTGATGTGTTGATGCTGATGCCTTTTTGCGGCGATATGGAAAAACTGAATATGAACATGGATTACCGCTATGATCATGAAATTTCTACTCCTTACCGGTATTCAGTTTTTCTGGATGATCATGGTATTGCTGTCGACTTTGCTCCTGCAACCAAAGCGGCGATTTTTTCCTTCACTTTCGAAGAAGACGGTCAGCGTGCTATTATGCTGCGTACTGTTGGAAGCGGCGAGATTAATGTTGATGGAAAGATAATCAGCGGATTCGAAAATCTTCGGGGCGCCACACATTATTTTTATCTGGAATTTGACCGGACGCCCGTTCAATCCGGCAGTCAAGATGCAGGCAGGCGTGTTGCTGTTTATGCTCAATTTGATCCGGATGCAAAAACAGTTAAAGCCCGCTACGGCATTTCCTACATCAGCGTGGAGCAGGCCAAAATTAATATGGATAAGGAAATAACCGATTTTGATGTAGACCGTGTTGCCGTAAACGCACGCAACGAGTGGAACAGAGTGTTGGGTAAAATCAAGGTGGAAGGCGGCAGCGAGAATGAAAAAACAACATTTTATACTGCCCTGTACCGCTCCCACGAACGAATGATCAATATTTCGGAAGACGGGAAATATTACAGCCCTTTCGACAGGCAGATACACGACGATCACGGGACGCCGTTCTGGACTGACGATTGGGTGTGGGATACATACCATGCGCTGCATCCGCTGCAAACCATCCTCAACCCGAAAGCACAGGAGGAAAAACTTGCCTCGTACATCCGCATGTGCGAGCAGTCGCCCGAACACTGGATGCCTACTTTCCCGGGCATAACCGGCGACGGTCACGCCATGAATGGCAATCATGCCGCTGTGGTTTTCGCCGACGCCTTGAGCAAAAATTTACAGTTTGATGTAGAAAAGGCTTTCGAAGGTTTAAAAAATACGGTGCTTACCGAAACGATACTTCCCTGGAGGCGTGGGCCAAAGACAGTACTTGACGATTTTTACCACGAAAATGGATGGTTTCCTGCGCTTCATCCCGGCGAAAAAGAAACTGTAGCCGAGGTACATCCTTTTGAGAAACGGCAGTCGGTGGCGGTTACGTTGGCCGCTTCGTACGACGACTGGTGTATTGCGCAACTGGCAAAGGCATTAGGGAAAACTGAAGATTATGATTATTTCATGAAACGATCATATAACTATCGCCATCTTTTCAACAAAGAAACAGGTTTTTTCCATCCAAAGGACAAGGACGGGAATTTTATCGAACCTTTTGATTATGCCCTGGCAGGAGGGCTTGGCGCGAGGGATTATTACGACGAAAACAACGGCTGGACTTACATTTGGGATGTTCACCACCGCATAGACGACCTGATTGATCTTTTCGGAGGTGCGCAACCATTTATCAACCAGTTGGACAGATTGTTTGCAACGGAAATACCCATGTCAAAATGGCAGTATTACGCCCAATTGCCTGATGCTACAGGCCCCATCGGGCAATATGTGGCCGGCAACGAGCCAAGTTTCCACATTCCTTATCTGTACAATTATGCAGGCGAACCCTGGAAAACGCAAAAATATATACGTAAGGTGATGGAAAGTTGGTTTCGCAACGATCTGATGGGCATTCCCGGCGATGAAGATGGCGGAGGAATGTCGGCATATTATGCGTTATCGGCGATGGGTTTCTATCCCGTGTCGGCAGGCACACCTGTTTATCAAATCGGCAGTCCTGTTTTCAGCAAAGTCACCATTTATTTAGATAATGGAAAACAGTTTACGGTTGTGGCAAAAAATGCTTCCTGGTGCAACAAATACATCCAGTCGGCCAAATTGAACGGGCAACCCTGGAACAAAACATGGTTTACACACGATGATATTATGAATGGCAGCACGCTGGAACTCGAAATGGGCAACCGTCCAAACAAACAATGGGGGGTAAAATGAAACAAAAGTTTTTTCGTAAGTCGTTACAACGCCGGTTAGTTAATTATTTCCTGCAAGGTTTATTGTATACTTCACCATTGGGAATTACCATATTTATCCTTTATGCACTTTTTGGATTTTTTGATGGTTTTTTGCGTTCGTCCATCCAAATATGGTTTGGTGTAGATATACCCGGGTTAGGGTTGGTAATCATTGTGGTGTTGGTTACTTTACTGGGATTTGTCGGTCAAACGGTAATTGCCCAACCTGTAAAAACTTATATTTCCAGTTTTCTGAAACAAACCCCTTTTTTGCAGACCATCTACACGA
>Ga0209737_10002664_pt1 | contig 12456 bp, 14 predicted proteins | sample TergutCu122P3_FD_187284 | JGI IMG/M metagenome (GOLD analysis project Ga0209737, IMG submission 187284) | Cubitermes ugandensis P3 segment gut microbial communities from Kakamega Forest, Kenya - Cu122 P3 (SPAdes) (version 2) | ecosystem: Host-associated > Arthropoda: Insects > Digestive system... | reverse complement strand
ATCCAAGCCCAGGTGGTGGAATTGGTAGACACGCCATCTTGAGGGGGTGGTGTCGAAAGGCGTGCGGGTTCGAGTCCCGCCCTGGGCACTTGGAAGCAGTTTAAAGAGGCCCCACAAAGCCCCCAAAGCTTTGTGGGGCTTCGGTTTTTCGGGGGGAGTGCTCCCCCGGGTGCTCTGGCAAGCTCTGTGGACATTCCCGCTTTTTGTTGGTATTTCTGTTGGTGTTTTGAGTTTGGAAAAACTCGATCGGCCCCCTCCAAGGCGAAAAATTTTGCCAGCATCAAAGAGCCCAAGGCCATTGGTGCATTGCTGCGAGACATCGACGCATACACAGGCAACCTCGTCGTGCGCGCCGCCCTCCGCATGGCCCCCTATGTTTTTGTCAGGCCGGAGGCCGAATGGGCAGAGTTCAATTTTGAGGGCGCTGGGTGGCGCATCCCCGCCGAGAAAATGAAAATGCGGCAGGTGCATCTTGTGCCCCTTGCTTGGCAAGTGCTGTCCATCCTCGAAGACCTTCGCCCATACACCGGCAGCGGGCGTTTTTTGTTTCCTTCAATGCGAGCAAATAGTGCCCCCATCAGCGATATGACTTTGCTGGCTGGCCTTCGCCGCCTGGGCTACACCAAGGAGCAAATGACGGTTCACGGCTTCCGATGCATGGCCTCCACCCGCCTGAACGAAGCTGGTTTCAATCGAGACTGGATAGAGCGCCAACCGTGTGGGCTCGCAGACGTTCATCTCGAAAAACTACTGCTGGAGCTGGCAGGCAGTGATGCGGTGACCGAACATCAAATTTAATAACCTACGAAAAGTCGAAAAGTGCTATACTTCAGCGACTGTGAGAAAAGGGCTGCAGCAAGCGGGGTGTCTCAAACTGGCGATGGGAAGCAGGCAGTGCCAACGTTGTATGATTGGGAAAGCACAGTGAGTTTCCCCGCTCTGTTGTTTTCGCAGTCGAAGCCTGGGTTGTTTTCTGGGGGAGTTTATTTTTTCAAAGCAAAGACAGAGGGAAACACCATGAGATATTGGATGAGTGTCATGCTTTTAGTGTTTTGTGCCACTGCTTACGGACACCCGGGACGCACAAATTCAGAGGGTTGTCACCACAACCGAAGAACGGGAGACTATCATTGCCACAATAGCGGGTCAAAACCAACACAAAGAACCGCCCGTTCCACGAAGTCGAAGCCAGCCAAAACGGAATTCCCAGAAGACAATATTGTTTATATGAATGATATTTCGCCTGTGCCACCAAAAGCCCGCCATACTTTGGCCACAGTTGATTTAGAAAAACCAGAAGAATGGCTAAACAATGAAGATTTGGCAAAGCATGAAATTCATTTTTCGCTCGGCTCAAGGATTGACGGTCAATTCCATATGGCTGTTTGGAGTTTTAAAAAAAGGGGGCTCACACCAACTCAATTATACCTTGTAAAAGATATAACAAAAAACTTTCTTAAAGCAGACAATGCCGAAGCTACATTCAGCGGCATCCGCATGAAAAAAGAAAATGGCACATTGTTTTTTTGCAAAGAAGATTTGGTTAGCAAAAAAATCATAGATAAATAATGAAGTAGGGGCTTTGAAGTGGGTTAAGATAGCCTCTGAACAAGGAAACGACGGAAGCGGGGTGTGTTGCTATGTTAATGGGGTATAGTCAGAAGTTGATGGAAGAAAATAAATGAGCAAAAACACCGGGAAAGCCTATGAAAAGCTTAGTAGCGAAATATTGTCGGAACTATATAAAATCAAAGAAGATTTTGATATGTCAAGTCTGAAAGTTGAGCTTGGTGGGCCTGGCAAGACAAAGAAAGGCTTGTCTACCTGTCATCAAATTGATGTTTGGATTGAGTACACAGACACTGATGGAAACGAACATAAATATGCTGTTCAAGCAAAAGATGAAGTTCATCCAATATCTCAAATAGATCTGCTTGCATTCAATACAATTATTAATGAGCTTGGGTGTAAAGGTATCTTTGTGACAAAGACAGGCTACCAGAGGGGTGCTATCAAGGTTGCAAAGCACTATGGAATAAAAATAGTGACTCTGAGGAAACCTACTAATGAAGATTATTTTGGACGAGTAATGGAAATTAGTTTTATGATGTCTTCCCCGACTATTACTTATATTCAGCCTTGCCCTAAGGACCAAAGCGACAATGATAAATTACGTATAGCTGGAGAGTGGAAAATCAGAAGCAAGGGCGGAGAACGCAGAGACATTCGGCATATAGCTGCTAAAGCTGCACTATCACTAACAGAGAAGAATGTATCTGCTGATATTGACCTGAACGATGGATTGCAAGTATGTGTGAAGAAAAAGGATATTGACGAAACTGATAAAGCTATCGAGATTGTATTTTTAAAATTTTTGACCGAAACATTCATTTGTCTCGGTGATACAGAGATCGAAGTTATAGGGATGGTGATAAAGTATAGGTGGTCTGATGAGATGATTGCTAATATTAATGCAGATAATTTAATTCAAAACCTTTACACGGATGTATTGACCGGTGAAGAATATACTATTAGCGGATTACTTGGAATACGTGCACGTGAGTCGTTACCCCATAACCTCGAAGATATGAGGCGAGAACTTATAGACTCAGTACACGGCAAAGGCGCTTACGACGCATATGTAAAAGCACATCCAGAGGAAAAGAAAACCGTAAAAAAGGCAATGAAAAAACTTAGCGTAGATTGATTAAATAAATTAGAAACACAGAGAGAAACCAGCCTTTCTGTTATGCCTATAGAGGCCGAACGCTGACTGGATGCGGCGCAAGAGACTGAAAGCGGCATGGGCTTAAACACGAATGCGGTGGTTTAAGCTAGCCGGAAGCTGGAGGAAAACGGACGCAGGAGGCAGCCAGCTCAGTCAGTTTCCAAAGAACTGATGATGCAATGAGTTCACTGCCTTGGACTTGATTTGAGAGCTTTCCGAAACATGTCTCGATTCTCCGTAGAATGACTCATATCTAATTGAAATGTTGACACCTTGGCCACCAATTAACTTGAGGAGTTCCGCTAAGCAAATGTCAAAACCCTCTGCTTTCGTGACGGACAGAAGCAAGAGTTCATCTCCAGCCTTGATTGCCTCATCAGCTCTCGGCCAAGCGAGCGCAAAGCAGTGGGGATTTATGCCTGCTGCCGTCAGTATCTCTGACCATTGAGCTGATTCAAGCCCACTGGCCACAACGTTTCCTGTTCTGACAGAGAATTCTTTGATGATTGCGGGTCCGAGGCCAACGTTTGTAAGGTAAATTCCGTTGCGGCCGGGTTTTCCTTCCGCATATGGAGTCACCTTGAGCATCGGAGTGACTGACAATCGATTATGCTCTTGGGAAATCTCGACTTGCTTCCATGCAAAGAAAAGCGCTACGATAGAAATGAGAAATGCAAGTACAGCTACAACCTGTTCAACTTTAAAGCGAGCTAGTTTCATAAATAACTGCCTCAATTAAGACGGGCCACAGGGCGGGTGCGGCTTGAGTGGATTGTTAGGTGTGCCAACCTGCATGATTACGCAATCAGTGAAAAAACTATCTTGGCAACGCTGGCCACAGCCGTGATGCTGCCTGCGAAAATGAAGGTCGCTGGAATGCAGCAGCCAATAGCCTTTTTAGCTTTGCGCCGCCGCCCAGCACGCGTGAGCGGAACCCCAAGCTTACGGGATAGCTTGGCTTTTGCAGAAGACAGGCCGATAGCACGCTTCCACGAAAACGAAAGACCTGGTATGTCTTTTTTGCGTCCCACAAGAAACCCCTTATATTGCTAGCTGCATACAGACAAACTATCCAGAGAAATGAATTTAGCGAATTCTGTGGTGGTGCACTGGTGGAATTGCACTGGGCGCTAGAAGAGGAGGCAGCCCTATCCTTAGATTTTTATATTAGGGTACTTTTTTTCAAAAACTCTTTTAGCTTTATTATACAAATTCTTTAATTCTTTTATGTTTTGATCACGCTCCAAAATAACTATTTGCGCACATTCCTCAGCAGTAAAAAGTTGTAATGGCAGGCGCAATTTGCTCATTCGTTCCACAAGCGCAGACTTTAAATCGTCATCTGAATATTCTAATTCATTTTGGCATTCAACAATAGCGCTTATCATACCGGGCGCTATCTTTGCCAAAGAGTCTTCATAAGGGAAAAATCCACCGGCATATATTTCAAGGAATTGAGGATCATAATTGTTCGTTGCGTCACTGAGATCACAGAAAACGACTTCGGCAAGCATCGCCAATGCATCTTTAGTTTTTTTCTCTTCTCTCAAAAACTGCGCCATACTAAGGCGGCAATTTCTGTACAATCCAAAATTGCGGTCTGAAAAATGTTTTATGCTACGTTGATTGAGATATCCCCATATCTTATCTCGGTATCGCATATAAGGTTGTGAATGAACCAGTTTGTTCAAAGACCAAATATCTAAATCTTCAACTCCATGCCGATGAATATAAGGAACATAAGCCGCTTCATCCAGTGCTGATTGCCCAGCTTCAGTCAGACTGTATGTACGTCTTGGAAAACGTTCATTTAATTCACTCTCCGGTATTTCATCCAAAACCCGCTGTACGAGTTCTGCTTTTTTGCCTGTTGTTTTTATACCGTGTGATTTCAAAACTTCTTTTATATTAGTGGCATTCTGTTTGTCTAAAACGGCACGAAGGTCACCAATTTGCAAGAATCCCCTTTTTATCAATGATGATAAAACGGCTTGTACGTCTCGAACACCATGCTTATACCACCAGAATCCTTGAAAAGAATTACCATCCGTATAAAAAGTATGAGCATAATCCAAAACTAAAATTTCATGGGGAAATAGCCCCTGCTTACTCGCAATCGCTGTTTTAATCCGCGTTTCAACGAGGATAACTGCCGCATCGAGTTCGGCTTGCGTAGGGGGCTTTGGAACAGAAACATTAACACTGACACTTATGTTAGTAGGAACATGCTGCGAGGGATTTTCATTTTGTTGTGTATCTGTTTGTATAGGCTTCTTTTTTCTCTTGAAAATATCAAACAACCCCATATTATTTTTCTCCCGGTTTCAGTTCCAAGCCTGGGGAAGGGTGAGCAATCAACCAACTTGTTCATCCTACAAACGTGTGCGAAAGAATTTTATAAAAAGCATTAGATATGGTTTTTCAACCTGACGGAACTAGCGATGTTTATCTGCTCTGCATTCTATGATCATACTTGCAGATAAGCAACAATTGTCCTGTGGCTTCCAAAATGCGTTGTTGCTGTAAGGCTTGGCATAAACTTCGCGGCCAAAATATATTGGCTTTGAAATTGGTTCGTAAGGCAGGTCATCCGTTACCCACATCCCCGTGCTGGCCATTGGCGACATGGTGAGCAGATAAGGTGTGCAGGTTCGAGTCCTTTAAAAAATCCACAAGGCAACACCAAAAATTGCTGGCATTTTTGTTGGCATCACAAAAATGACATTTTGAAATTGACTGCAAAATCAATCAATTAAAGCGTCAATTCTATTGCCGCCCTGCAGGCAGGCCACAAGGGTACAAAAAACAAATCAGAGACTCTCCTCAAAATAATCCGAGTCAATGCGTTTGACGCAATAAGAAGAGGAGAGCGAAACGCCGATGTCAAAATCTATCATCAGGTTTGCCAGAAGTGCGCCGTCGATGAGAACCACTTTGGTGTCTATTTGCGAGGCATAATGGCGCGCCTCCTCGCTATATGAAGACGTGGTGATGAAAACGCCTTTTTTTGAACGTTGTCCCTGGAGCGCGCCAACAAATTTTTGAATTTCAGGTCGGCCGACGACACTTTGCCAGCGCTTGGCTTGAATATAAATAACGTCCAAGCCCAGGCGGTCCTCCTTAATTATTCCGTCGATGCCGCCGTCTCCGCTTCTGCCAATACGCTCTCCCGCGTCATGGCGCGAGCCGCCATAGCCCATTTTAACAAGCAACTCTATTACCAATTTTTCAAAAAAAGTTGGCTCACACGAAAGCACGCGCTCCAGGAGGTTGTCGGCAAGCGTGTTGCGGAGGTTTTGATAAGCGGCTTCCAAGGCTTCTTCGGGTGTTTGTTCTGTTGCACCAGGCGAGGATTCAGGGGAGGTGGATTCTTCGCCATTTTTGGAGGGCGCGCTGTATGCATGAAATTCTTGGAATTTTGGAAACTGCTTGAGGAATTTGACGTCAATAAAAGGAGGGTTTTCGCCCAGTACCTGCTTGCCCAGCGGCGCAATGCACACCACGCCACGACGAGGGGCTTCAAGCAGGCCTGCTTTCAAGAGGTAGGTTCTTGCCCAGTGAACGCGGCCGTCAAATATGGCTTGCCGACCACTCGGGATAAGCTCTTTGCGCTCAGCAGCGCTCAGCTGAAAATGTTTGGCCAGAGCTTCGACAGCGTCGCGCCGAGACCATTCTTTGCCGTCCGCCACCAGGCGCAGCAAAGGAAGCATGCATTCATTGAATTTTGGAATGGCCATAGAGAACCTGCAAAGCTTTGGAGTTTTGAAATACCTTTTTTGCGTGGCGATGTGAATGGTCATTTGGGTTGGTAGCCTCTTGTCATTTTTGATTGTGGAAGAAATGACAAGTCACGCAGGCAGGCTGCAATCGCGATTGGATAGAGCGCCAACTTGCACACGGAGAACGCGACAACATCCGCGCCGCATACAACTATGCCGACTATCTGCCGCAACGCCGCGAGATGATGCGAAGTTGGGCGGATTATTTGGATGAGCTGAGAGGCAAAACAACGTAGCCCGTGCAAGTCTTACGACATCTTGACAGAGCTTGATTTGTGCTTAGCCTGCTCTCAGGAACAACGAATTTTCCCCAGCTAGGCGTGGAATAGCTACCCGCGCTGAAAAGCTGACCTGACATCCTGCCGGGGGCTTCATTCAGGTAAGTCATTCAGGCAGGAGCTCATGGAATTTTTTCCCCAGGCAGAAGAGCCAGTGCAGCTACTTCGTTTGATACCTGTAAAGAAGATACTTGAAAGATGGAAGACGAACGAGGCTGGTCTTGCCGACATTGTGGAACTTCACAAGATGGGCGGTTTTTTTCTCAAGGAGACAAGGAGAAGGCCAGATGGCACGGATGTATATTTCTGTGAAGGCCCTTATTATGGCATTCGTTTCTTTTATGAAGACGGCGACGAAGGCGCAGATGCAGACATTGTCTATTTCGGATGTCATGGCCGTGCTGCCGACACCGCCTTCTTCGATCTAAATGAGGTAGAACGTATCGAGAAAAAATGCCCGTATCTTTTGTGGCCCTTGGCCGCGCCCTTTCAGAAAACCCATGGTGCCTTGTTTGCTTCGTTAGGGGAAAATACCGTAGCTGAGGAGCCCGTGGCCACAGAGGGGAAGCAGGCAGTGCAAGCTGCGTGCAAAGAGATGGAAAACACCATGACAACTATAGTCGTTTTTATCTCCTATGCCTGGAAAGACCATGACCGACCCTATATTGGCAGATTAGTGCAATGGCTAGGCGAGAAAGAAGGAATCAAGGTTATTTCCGATCACCTATTTCCGGATGGAACTTATCCCGAAGATGGCTGGCCGATTTGGATGGAGAAGAGCATTAAGGAGGCCGATATTGTTCTGTGCATTTGCGGTGAAAACTACAAAAAAGCATTCGAAGGAGAAGGTGGGGGCAAAGGCAGCCGTTGGGAGGGCGCCATCATCACAAATGACCTGTACGAAAGATTTCGCAAGAACAAAAAATACAGCGTCATTTTGCCTAAAGTGGATGCACATGAACTTGTCCCTAGCGCCCTAAAAGAGTGGAACTCCAACATCCTTTTGACAGATTCGGATCTGATTCACCGCCACATCAAAGCCCAGTACAAACTCCAGAAGACGGGTGAAACGCAGGTTCCACAGAACGACACTCCAACACTCGAAAAAAACACAGAGAAAAAGCAAATTATGCAACAGCAGGGTGTGTCCGGTTCCCAAAACTCAAGCGGCGCAACTCAGGTTGCCGATGGCGTTGAAGCAAAATCAGTCCAGAAGAATGAGGAACAATTAACGCAAAGCAATAAAAGCCAATTGTTCGACAAACGCTATTCCGTATTCAAAGCATTAGAAGAAGCGGAAAGTTTTGTTAATCGAAAAAATGTTTCGTCATTGATTCATTGTGGCATACAGCCCCCAGGAGAATTGCGAGAACAAATGTATGTCCATAGCGAAAACATTAGGAAAAAAACTATTTTGTCCAAAACAATTTTTGACGAAAACATATCTTTTAAAATGATGGTCTTGTCAAAAAAATTTCAAAATATTCTTGATTGTTTTATGAATATCTTTCAGAGCGGCAAACGATTATTAGACTCATATGACAAACAGAGTGCCCATTTGCGTGTGAGTGCCTTTTGGCATATGTGGGAAAAATTAGGTGATAATGCGCAACTATCAGATGTAACCGCTATTATCCCAGATATTGAGCCAACATTATTGGAATACTGTGCTGCGGTTGAGGAATTTAATCAAGAGTTGAACGAGTGTGGCATAAAGAGTGATTTCAAGAAGTATTGGCCCATTTAAGGTATGAACAAAGACGTTTGAGTTTGTTGCTTATCATCTGTGCGCGTAGAGCATTTCTGTGTTGACTTGAGTTACACGCCACGCATTTTTCGACCTCTTTCCGTAGTGTTCTCCAGGAAGCAGGGGAGGGCAACCCCGAAGGCGGTGGCGTTGAAGGTGGCTGAGCGCTTGACGAGATTTGGCTTTTAGCTTATTTTAAATTCATAAAAACGAAGAAGATGGTTGTGTCGCCGCGTTGATGAGGTTGGGAAAGTGTTAGCTTTTAAGGAAAAATAAAGAATGAGCAAGAAACAATTTCCAAGCAAAGCCAAATGCACAGTATGTTGTATAGAAAAACCGGCAACAGGCAAATTTTGGAATGATGAGCATATAATTCCAGCAGGTTTTGGGAATGCTTTTCAAGACACAAAATGTAAACTTCCTCAAAGAGATTATTTGCTTTGTAGGAAGTGTAACGAAGTTTTTAATTGGTTTTTCGACGAGCCATTTTTGAAATGGCATCAAACCGTAGAAATACGCGAAGAAACGAGTATGCAAGGTAGGGCTAAAAGTACAGGTAACCTTGCAGCTGATGCCGGAGCGGCTTTCATTGCTGGTTGTGGCCCACTCACAGTTTCTAATTATCTGTTGGAGTGCTTAAAAATCGCTTTCGAGAGTCACTTGAAATTTCTATCAGTAGATTACAGAGATAATGTGTTTTGTTATTTGCAACAGCTTATGAGTAAAGCAGAGAGTGTTTATAACTCAATTGTGACGCTTAATCAAAAGATACGTACGTGTACAGCACATGGCAGTTTGTTGTCATGGTGGAGCGCAATAATAAACCCTCGCTGGATGGTTTTATACCCCGAAGAAATATTTATAAATGAAGCCGAAATTTCCGATACTATTCAGATGAGGTCAAATACTGGTGAATATGCCTCTCTTGTGTTTATACTTCCAAATACAACAAATAAATGTGTGTTGTGTGCAATTTATCTGCAATCGCTCCCGCCTGTGGTTGTGCGAATATCTAATTCGTATGATAGATTTATCTCCGAGTATGGAACACAAGGACAGCATATAATGGATTTAAGAACGGCTCAAACTTGGGTGGGCTTTGAAAACGGCACATGTAGCATTCCATATACATCGCGCATTAGTTATGAGAGAGAGATAAAGCGGCAGTTGAAAATATAGGTTTAAAGAAAAAAGCCGTCTTTTCTTCCTGCCCATTCCACAAATTATCTATTCTTTCACCGCGCCTAACAGCGTGTTTTTTTGTGTGTCCCAGCTAACAAACAAGGCTCAAAAAACAATTCCCAGCCTAAATAAAACAGTCAAGCCAAACACTAACCGAATGCAGCAGCGACATGGGCTTCAACGCGAATACGGTAGCTTGAACGCCTAACGTTGGAGTCGGAGTTATTCAAGCCCTTCACTGTGAATGACGCAATACTCACCTGTGAGCTTTACCCACCGTGAAGGCTCCACATTGTAGCCACCCTTAACAATGGCTTTGCACCGCTTGCCCTTCCTGGTCTTTGCGGAACAGCGGACTGAAAACTCTTCGTTTGCCCAAGAAAGGTATTGCGACTTAAAAACACCATAGTGGGAAGCATACAGTGCAATAGGGTCATCAGGGAACTTAACTAATTCCTCAGGTGTTGCCATATGGGTTTCTCCCCCCGCTGGACTGGGAATTGACATACAGAAGCTAACCCCTAGTTCCTGAAGCTTTCTCAAAAACTCCAAATTTTCCATGTTCTTCCCCAAATTGGCTCTAACGCCAGAATGAAGCGGTATACGCAAACCCAACTGAGTACGCAATGCCTGAAGCATCGTTTATTTCATGGAAGATGGCACTTTTTCTAAAGAGGACGAGTAACGCTGAACGTCTTCGGCTTTCCCTTGCATACCACCTTCAACAACTCACCTTGCATTTGCAGCTGCTCCCATCTGTAGATGATGGTACCTTTATGGTCGAAGATTTCCACGACGTCATCCTCGGTAACTCTATAGTTGAGCACCGGCCCGTAAACAGGACCTTTCTTTGCGCCGAGGGTGGCAACAACACAACCCTCGCCTGTAAAACAAAATTGCTCCAGCGTGCTTTCATGCTGAAGCTCGAGTTTCGCCTGAAGCAAACTGTTTATGAGACTATTCGCGTTCATCGTGTCTGCACCTAATGTTTGAATTCACTGGCCTGCACGGCTTGCCGCACAGGTTTGCTGCAATGATGGGTTAGGTTTCATGTGTTAATGTACCGAATAGCTAGCGCATCAGCTTGTACCTTGTTGGTTGAGTTGTCGACTGTGTTTTGATGAACGCGCGCATTGTTACCCATAATGTTATAGTGATGTTCTGCGTTGCTTTCTTGGCTTCGGGAAGCCCTCATTTATGAACCTCCATTTGATAGTGGGTTTTGATATCAAAGGAAGTCTGTGCCTTCTCCCCCTGTGCAAAGCGCGACCAAGTTTATTAGCCGATTCTTTTTGTAGAGCCAGGTGGAGTTAACCCAGTTTCTGGCGTTCTATATGTCGATTGCATCAACAAAAAATCACCTTTATTTTTTAGACGCTGAACACGTTTCATAGCAGCGCCCGTGCATCTCACTTAGATCTTGCATCAACAAAAAAATGTACGTATGCTCTTCTTAGGTGCTGAACACACCTCATAGCGGTTTTCCCGCGCCCGACAGCGTGGTTTTTTCGTGCCATTTCTGGCCGGGTAGCGTGCAGTGATAAAATACCCTTCGGGGGAAAGCTGCGGGCCGTCCTATGAGCGGTGTTCAAGTACCTGGCCTTCCCCTTGAACAAGGGAAGTGTCTCCACATCACTCATAGGAGGCCATCAAATGGCTACAGAAGAAACAGAAACACCCCCTCGACACAATGAAGACGGTTTGCCTCTCTACCCCATGCGTTATGGCATGAGGACGGCGAAGGAAGCGGCGAATGCGTTGTTTGAGAAGTCAGACGAGGCACCCGGCAGACTGGCCGAGGGGAGGCCACCCTAATGGATAAGTCTCTTCCAAGTGCCCCACGCTCACTGAGCCGCCAAACGAGTTAGTCAACCGGAAAAACCACCACCGTGTGGAACTGCCCTCGCCTTCATTCTCTTGGAGGCGGGGGTTTTTGTTTCCCGAACAAGAGAACACTCGCCCTTGACATGATAGCATTTTGTGCTATCATATGCTTGTGAACAACAAGCACCGCAAAACCCTGCAGGCTGTTTTTGCCTTCCCCATGTCGGGAGTGGTGGAGTGGAAGGCCCTGGAAGCTCTGCTTGTGGCAGCGGGGGCCGAAGTTGTGGAAGGGCGCGGCTCCCGCGTGCGCTTTGTTTGCGGCAAAGTTGTAGCGACTTTCCACAGGCCGCACCCGGGGAAGGATGCAAAACCCTACCAGGTGAGGGACGCGCGGGCGTTTTTGGAAGCCATCGGAGTCACACCATGAAAACCATGCAACACAAGGGCTACGCCGCCCGTATTGAATACAGCGACGAGGACAAATGCTTTGTAGGCCACATTGCCGGAATCCGCGACGTCGTGGGCTTCCACGGCGAAAGCGTGGGCGAGTTGCGCGCCGCCTTCGAAGAGGCCGTGGACGACTATTTGGAAACCTGCGAGCGGGCGGGCTTGTCGCCCCAGCGCCCCTATTCCGGCAAAGTCATGCTTCGGCTCTCGCCGGAGTTGCACGCTGAAATTGCCATGAAGGCGCAGGCAAGCGGCAAGTCTCTGAACCAGTGGGCCACAGAGACGTTGGCCTTTGCTGAATGAGTCCCGCCCTGCCATGGCGAGTCCGCGGTTTCAAACCAGGGTGGTAGGTGGCCCACCCACCGCTTAGCTGAGCTCAAAAAACCCCTTCAGGACGGGAGGCGCGCCAGGAGGGAAGAATGAGGGCAAGGGCGTAGGGGGCAGCTATAAAAGCCAGCACCACAAGCAGCG
>Ga0209737_10002663_pt1 | contig 12466 bp, 4 predicted proteins | sample TergutCu122P3_FD_187284 | JGI IMG/M metagenome (GOLD analysis project Ga0209737, IMG submission 187284) | Cubitermes ugandensis P3 segment gut microbial communities from Kakamega Forest, Kenya - Cu122 P3 (SPAdes) (version 2) | ecosystem: Host-associated > Arthropoda: Insects > Digestive system >... | reverse complement strand
CTATTTTATCTGCGGGATAGTCATCGGCAAACACACGATATTGTTCATTTTCAGATAGATGAACAACAATATGATAGGGGCAGGGGCTCGTTTTTAACCCCGCCGGAACGATGGATATCTCTTCCGTTTCTTTGCAATGGCGTCCTGCCAAACAACCGCTTGTTTTACAAACTTCCGCCTTTTGAAAGGCATCAGACGGCTTTTCAAACCAGGAGGTAGGCTCCAGCAGGTTAAAAATATCGAACATCACTACGGCGGAAGTGCCTGTACCTGTTAGCCCGGGGCGTCCATCGCCGTTGGCATTTCCTGTCCAAACGCCCACCACATATTCGGGGGTAACGCCTACTGCCCACGCATCGCGAAAACCGTAGCTGGTGCCTGTTTTCCAAGCGACTTTGCGCATCGAAGAGATATTTTTCCAGTCTATCTCTTCCGGTCGGTTTACCTCAATTAAGGCTTCTAAGGTTTGCCAACAAGCACCGGCAGAAAATATTTCCGCTTCTTTTTCCGAAAAGAGCGGAATTTGCCCCCAGTTAAAGTTCTCTTCTCTATTTTGTTTTTTATTATTGAACACAACCGACTGTGCCATACGAAGATATGCCAGACTAACTTCCCACAAACGCACTTCGCCGCCCCCCAGAATCAGCGTGAGTCCATAATGTTCGGAGGGGAATTTAAAGGTAGTGAATCCCATCTCCCGCAGGTCTTCCAAAAACCTTGGAACGCCGTACTGTTTCAGCATATTAACGGCGGGAATATTCAGCGAGCGGGAGAGTGCCAAACTTGCCGGCACCGCACCCTCGAACTTCAAATTATAGTTCTGCGGCTGAAAACCCTCCATCATCACAGGCACATCGGCAACCAAAGTATGGGGAAGAATTTCGCCCTCCTTTAACATCATTTGGTAGAGAAAAGGTTTGAGAATACTGCCCGAACTGCGCGGCGCACGAACAATATCCACCTGATTTCCCGATTGATTGCTCTCGAAATTCACATTTCCGCAATAGGCAATAACCTCCCCTTTTTTCACATCGAAAACAACCGCTGCAATATGGTTAATTTTGTTTTGAGAAAACTCGTTATTCCAATGTTGCAGAACACGTTCGGTTTTTTCCTGTAAAGTGGCATCAATAGTTGTGATATGGTTTTTTCCGGGGTTTTCCATTTGCAAATTACTTACCAAATGGGGTGCTAATTGGGGCAGCGGAAATGGCTCATCGGGCAGGGGCTCATCAATTGCTAACCGGTAAGTGAGCTTGTCGAACTTGCCCATTTGATACAGCTTGGTAATGAGTTTATTACGTTTTTCCAACAATGCAGGGCGGTTTTTTTTGACGTGCATCGCGGAGGGGGCGTTGGGCAATACGGCAAGCAGGGCAGCCTCCGCCCAGGAGAGGTCGGTGGAGGGGTGTCCGAAATAACGCCACGAAGCCGCCTCAATCCCCGTAACATTGCTGCCGAAGGGCGCGTGAGAAGCGTACAACGAAAGAATGGTCGATTTTTTGTAGGTCAGTTCCATTCGTGTTGCCATTACCATCTCAATCATTTTCTGAAAGCCGGTTCGTTTTTTGTTTCGCGCCATCCGAATGGTTTGCATTGTAATTGTACTTCCGCCGCTAACAATCTTCTTCGCTTTGATATTCTGCTTCAGTGCCCTGAAAATAGAGACCGGATTAACCCCAAGGTGTTTGTAGAAATGCCGGTCTTCGTAGGCAATCAAACAGGTTACATATTTTTCCGGTAGAGACGTGGCGTGCCGCGTCTCTGCCGATTTGGGTGCAAATTGCCAATCGCCGTTTTTCGATACCCGCGCCCCCATTAATCTGCCGTTTCTATCGTAAACCGTTGTGCTATAAGTAGTTTTAAATAGCGGCGAGGGCAAACAAAACCAAAACAGGAGCAGCAGCACAAGGAGGGGAGCGAAGATAAAGAAGTATTTACGGTGTTTTTTTGTCATTATTTTGCGTAATATCCGCCATTTTTAAGTGCGCCCTTATATTCAATCAACCCGAGATTTCAATCTTAAATAACAAAGCGTTTATTCTGTTGGTTTATTTATATTTTTGCAACGTAATTTATAACAAATAATTTTATGAAAACACAAAAACTTTTAACCGCTAAATTAAACAGATTTTTAAGGCTCAGCCTGCCTTTAGCATTTTTATTGGTTTTTCTTGTATAGTGCATCCCTGCAGTGGATTACAGTAAAATAGTGCAGAATAATTCAGATTATGATGTAAAAGTTTTAAAGGGGTTTGGAGATTTGTACCCAATCAATTCCCCAATTGATACAATAACCATCACAAAGGCACATCAGCAGTCGTATTCAATTTTGAAGACGTAGGTACTTTGGCAGTGTACGAAGATTGTAGTGCTTTTCGTGATTCAATGCCAATGTTAGTTTATTTTTCGGATTCAATTAAAGTAATTCCAAATATTCACACATATTACTGGTATTTTAGGGTTATTAGTAAAAACAAAATTGGTGACGGTGGTGTGTGCGAATGTCGTTTATATTTGACAAACGAGATGTTAGCAGAATAAAAACATTGAAAACATAAAAAATGAAAAAGCTAAGTAGGGCAAAAACACCGGAGGTGTTTAATGTGGATAACCCCGTGCAAGCCGGAGGCGCAGCTCGGGGTAGGGTATGGCGCACAACATCCCACAACTCCGAAGGAGTTGAACTTTCTGTTGCCAGCTGTTGTGCTCCTACGGAGCACCGTAGAGACGCGGCGTGCCACGTCTCTACCCCGAGCTGCGCTTCGCTTGCACGGGGTTATTACTGGTTTGCCTCCTTCGGAGGCAGGGGGTGCCGTGCACTTCCCTTTACAGTAGCCTTAGAGTGATGTCGCTGCGCGACTATGGTGTGTTTCTCCCCACTTCCACCCACATACCTTGTGTGCGCGCATACACCGTGTTGTCGTACATCGCCTGGCAAACTACCGCCGGCATAAAGAAACGCCCAATGTAGGCTGCCTGCACCCGAATACTCACTGTTATGCTCTTATTCGGCGAAAGGTCGAAGTAACTCAACACGCGGTCGTCCCGAATATCCTGATACGTGACGCCTCCACTCTGTCCTCTTCTTGACTGAGATTCAGATTCTGCCGGGTTGTCTGCCAATCTTGTATTAAAAATTTCCCACCCCGAAGGCAAAATATGGGTTAATGCCAAGTTGGTGAACGTTGTGGAAACACTCGTGTTCGTGATTTTTACTTTGATAACGAAATCGGTGCCCTGTTTCAGTTGCGCCGGAAACAATTTGCTATTGTCCAAATCTTCATAGTCAACTTCAATTTTCAAGTTGTTGCTTACTGCGGGCGATTTGTCCTCCAATGGCGTGCTGAGCATAGTGCGCCCCACATAGATATTGCCGCTACCGGTATTGGTAATGGTAATTTTTCCTGATTTTTTTACAGGAGTCAGGTCTTCCATATAAACAGGCTCACGTGTTTCTACTTTGTTCGTTTTCCCTGAGTAGGAGGTAGTGAATTGCATATCGCCCTTGCCCGATTTTTCGGCAAAACGCGCCATCGCCATCAATGCCCACGCCGTAGTTTGTGTGCTGTAACTGTTTCCGTTCAAATAATTAGATATTCGGCGGGTAATTTTCAACGCCTCATTCATATCATCCAACAAAATGCAAGTCTCTAATATCATCGCTTCATCTCTTTCGCTGGTGCCAAAATTGGAATTAAAAGCAGAATAGGTATCCACTTGCGTTTTTAAGTTGCTGACTATCTGTTTGGCTGCCTCCTTTTTGCCGCAAATAGCATACGTGGCTGCCAGTTGCCATTTTGCCTGCAACGACAAATTGTCCCGCTCTTTCAGTTTATTCATCGAAGATAAATCGGGCTCGCCCATCATCGCTAAGGAATACAAGCGGTAGGTTTGTAACAGGTCGTCTTTGTAATTACCGCTATTCCAATTATTAATTCGAGTTTTCTGATATTTTTTCCACGCATTGATAAACGATTGTGAAACATTGTACCCATTATCTTTGGCGCAGGCTAAGAAATGCCCCACATAAGAGGTTGCCCATTCGTTAACCGTCGAACTGCCGCTCCAATAGCTGATTCCGCCCTCTGCGGTTTGCATAGTGTAAAGCGTTTTTATGGCAGCACTCACATTTTCCTGAATATTTCTCTTCTGCTCAACAGTAAGGTTAACAAAGTGGTGTAAAAACAGTTGCGGGAACGCTTTGGAAGTAATTTGTTCGGCGCAACCGTGCGGGTAATCCATCAAATAAGAGAGACTGCGGCTCAAATTTACCGAGGGGATGCGGGCATACTCCATCTTGACCTGATTGCCCGGAATATCTTCATCAAACTCATAATCAACATCTTGTGTTTCACCTGGTTTAACCACGTAGGAATCGTAAACAGTGAGCAGTGGGTTAGGATTCCGAATCTCAATATCAATAGTCTCGGTAGAACTCTCTTTTCCCGAAGTGGCGGTTACGGTAATTTTGGCTTTTCCCACCTGTTTTTTGGTTTTCAGTTTAAAGAATATGGTTTGGTCTTCCACCCCTTTTATCTCAATATTTTTAGATGAACCCTCCAAATTTTGCACCAAATCGCTGCTTTTTACCTCAATTTTTACCTCTTTAATGTTTTTATCCATCACAAACAAGTTCACAGGCATACTTACCTCTTCATTAGGACCTAACACGCGGGGCAGGGTAGTGAGAATCATCAGCGGGTTTTTCACAGGCACGGTTTTTTCTGCTTTTCCGTAAGCGTTGTTTCCGTTTCCTGCCACAAGCATCACGCGCACCGAGCCCAAGTAGGGCGGAAGTTTTACCGTATGTTTGTTGGTTTTTCCCTTACTTAACTCAAAAGGTCCCAGAAACTTCACAACCGGTTTAAAACGGCGGTCGTTTTTCGCCCCCGGGTTAATTTCATCGCCCCCGCCAACACTGTACAGCGGTTTCAACTCTCCCGAAAAAGCACCTATAACCTGATTGTAGAGGTCGTAGGTTTTTACCCCAAGTGCTTCTCTCACATTAAATTCGGCGTAAGGGTTTGGCGTTTTATAATTGTTGATATCCAACAACCCTTCATCCACAATGGCAAGGGTGTAGGTCATCTCTTGTTGGTTGGCTTCTGCCACAGTAATGGTAAACTCTTTTTCCGAGCGCAGCAGATCGGGCATTGTAAGAACAGGTTTCAGTTCGCTTTTCGGATTAACTACCACTACCGGTGCAACACCATACATTCTGATAGGCAGGTCGTTAAGGGTTTGGTCGTGTTGTTGTAGCAGGGTAATATGCACAAAAAAGTTCGGGGTTAAATCTTCCGTAATCTCAAATGAAATCAAGGTAGGTTCCTGATTTACAGTTTCAACCCACCATTGTTTTACGGATTTTGAGCCGTTTTCCAAAGAAACCAAAGCACGTCCTTGCCCGGCTTTACCCAGTGTAATCTTTACCTCTTCGCCCACGGTGTAAGTGTTTTTATCGGTTTTAAAAGAGAGCATAGCCACCCCTTGCGGGTCATCTTGCCTACTTCTTCCGCCCCAGTAGGGGTCATCCACATAGATGGTTTTACCTGTGGCGTGTCCACCTTTGGGGTCTTTGATAAAGATGAGGTAACGCCCCCAATCTTTCGAGTTTGCTTTAAAAGCGATACGCGCTTTTCCGTTTTTCACGCTTACTTTCTCTTCTATAAACGGTTTGATATGAGTTCCGGAAACCACCGAAGATAGCCCTCTTCCATCCTCATTGTTGTCCCACCACCAACTCCAACTCAAACGGTAGGCTTTATACACCAACTCGCCCGAGGGCACAGGCACCCCTTTTTCGTCCAATAAAACCACATCAAAGTAATGGGTTTCGCCGGTGTTCAATATATCGTACTCATTGTCAAGGTGTACGTTTAACCCCACGTATGCCGGAAATGGCGAATAGGGTAGCGATTGTATGGTTAAACTCTCCCCGCCGCCGCTCTCTTCCACTGTGGTAGTAAAAGTTGCCGACAACATTCCCGCCGCATTTTCCGCTTTGGGCATCTTCACGGAAATAGAAGCCTTGCCATTTCCGTCCAATTTTCCCGAATAAATCTGCTCTTCATAAGAATAAACCTCAGTAGCCGGATTTGTGAAATGATAATTTTCGTATCCTTTAAATTTGGTAGCCGTGGGGCTAAGTTTTAGAAACAGTTTGGTTTTTAAATCTTTAGCAGTTGCGCCGTGCAACCATTTTACATCCAAAGAGAGTTTGAAATTGGGTTGTGAAATCAGTTTTGTGCCGAAATCGGTGTTAATTTTCAATCGGTTAGGTTTAATGGTTTCGATGCGGAAATACTTCTCAAACTTAACACCCCCCACGCTCACTACGGCGCGCCAAACACCCGTGGGCGACTGTTCCTCCGTTTTAAAGAAAAAAGTATAGAAATTTCCTACCGGTTGGTTTTGTACCAACTTTCTAAAAAACTGACCTTGAGGATTATAAATATCCATCGTAACGGGATGACCGGAGGGAATACTCTTTTGTTTGTCTTCCAAAATAAAAGTCATAAAAATATCATCGCCCGGGCGCCAAATACCGCGTTCGCCGTAAATAAATCCCTTTAATCCCTTTTGAATGGCTTTTCCGCTGATATCGAAACGACTTAACGACAATTCATTACCGTTATTCACTTTTAAATATCCTTTTCTGTTGTTGTGCGTAACTTCAACGATAAAGGCTTCGTTATTCTTTACTTGCAAAGTACAGAATCCGTTTTTATCGCTTGTTCCGGTGGCAATCGGCATCAATTGGTAATTCAACACTCTGATTTTACTCCCGCTTAATGGCTCTGTAGTGCGAATATCCTGCGTAGTTACCAACATTTCGGAACTTTCGCCCTTTTTTGCGATGATGCCGATGTTGGAAACAAACAGGTTGCAACTTACCAAGCAGTGCTCATCTTGCATATAAAAGGTGGGATGGCAGGGGTTGTCGCGCTCGCGCCAGTTGTAATTATCCCAGTTGTATTGAATGGGGTTGTAGTATCCCCAAGAACTGTTCCAAACCGTCATATCTTCGTCGGTTAAAGTAAAATTACCTTCATCAAATATTTCGGAATTATTGCCCTGATTATCGTTGTCGTTACAGGGATAAAGCGAAAACTCCTGACGGATAATTAGTTCAAAGCGATAAATAGAGCCCGGGTCTTTATTTACCAACGAAGAAATATCAACGGCAAAAGTGTTCCATTGGGTTAATATTTTTGATTTATCCTGGTCTAAACGGATAATTTTTTTGGCGATTAAACGCCCCGAGCGCGTAAGATTGGAGGAGCCGTCCATCTCGTTTTCCTGAAGAAAAGAGAGGATATTTTGAGAATAGATTTGGATGATTCTCATCTCCACTGCATTGATATTCACTGCGCAAAACGGCAAAACCAAGTTTTTTGAGTTGGGTAAAATGGTGCCGCTTTTTAAAAGTTTTACTGTAGGTATAGTGGGGGTGGAGGTCCAGTTAAACAACACATCCTCGCTCAGCGTTCTCCCTTGAAAGTTTTTTAACTCCTTGTGAATAGTGCCTTTAACATCGTCCGGAAAATCTATATCAGGATAGATGGTTACTACATTTTTATTCGTCTTAAAACGAACATCTTCAAAACCCTCCAGCGTGATTAATCCTTTCAAATCCTGTTTGCCTATTGGGTCGGTAAAAAATATCTTTATGCAGCGTTCCGGCTCGGAAAATGTTTGGGTATGAATTACTTCAAATCTATTAATCGCGTGAACATCAACCCCTTTTTCCGTTATTTTCTTGCTGCCGATGGCTTTTCCGTTGCAGAGCAACTTAAGTGTTTGGTCTTGTTTTTTTCTTTCAACACTGTCCACAACAAACTTAAAATGATTACCGTTGGAAGACGCCACCAAATTGGGCGAAAGTTTTTTGTTTTCCAACTCTGCTGAAAAAACGGCTTTTATTTCACTGTCTGTTAAAACATCTGCCGTTGAAATTTCCACTTCCATACTGTTCCAACGGTTTTGTTTATCGGTAACAGGTTGATAATATGCGTTTTGAATCTTGAAATCCTGTTCAATAGTAAAAATATCAAAAGTAAACTGCTGATATTTTTTGTCAAGATTGGGGACAATTTTCCCCAAGTTGAAAGCAACCGAGTATTTTGTGTTTTCCTTTAACGGCACATCGGGCGTAAACTCCACCAAGCGACCGGTTACCCAATAGGTTTCTCCTTTCACGGAGGGGGAAAGACTGAACAGTTTCTCTTTAATGCCTGTATGTTGCGTGTTTTGAAACAGGTCTTCACTCAGTTCGATTTGAATAATACCTTTTGTAGAGATTTGCCCTGAAGTAAAGGCGGTAATGTACCGACTAAACGATGGGTCAATCTCTGCCGTTTTGTTTTTTTTGCACGCGCCAAAACCGAGAACTAAAACCGCGATTGCTAATAATTTGAAGATGATTTTTTGCATATTTATTATTACAGAATATTCATTTGCAATTTTTCAGGGTCGCGACGACAGTCCCAAACATCAACAATATAAATTTTTTGTTCATCAATACGATAGATAACCTTATAGGTATAATGAACCACCAATGAGCGATATTCGAATTTTCTACCTTGCAATTCCTCTTCAAGAGGTGCCATTAGTGGAAACAAAAGCAATTTATCTACCTCATCAAGAATTTCGTTGTGAATAATTGCGGCTGCGCGGCTACTTTTTTCACACAAAAATTCATAAATTTTATTGAGCGACCGTGCTGCTCTCTGTGAGTAATACAATTTCATAGACTTGGAAACATTGCTCTAACTTCTTCATTGGAATATACTCTGCCAGCAAGAATATCCTCCTCAGCCGTGCAGATGGCAGTCATACGTTCTTGGTGTGTATAAGGCAATCCGTGAATACGCTCAAATTCTATACTATTTTGCATTTTAACATTCGCCACTCCGTTAATTTTGCTTACCATAGCAGCAATGTAATTAACATCTGCATTGTTTTTCACACTAACGGTCATTGTTGTCATAATTCTTTAAATTAAATTTCAGGCAGCAAATATCAATAAATTTTTCAAATATTCACGACAAATCAAAAAAAATTATTTTAACGTTACTCACTATTCACTTACCACCACCCTCACTCCTTCCGAGTGCGACGTAAACTCCGGTGCATACATCGATTGAATGGTAGTTATTCCATTAGAAAACTCCCCTTTTTGCGATACGCGCAAATCGTATTCAAACACGTAAGTTCCTTTCTGTAAATAATCTATAAAGAAGTTCATCGAGGCATCTTTTATGCTTTGGTAATACCCGAATCCTGATTTGTAGCGGTAGCCGGAAAGGTAATCTACAGGCTCGAAGCAGGCGGCGCGCATATCTTTCAAATGTACATATTCCATATCGCGGTCCACGCGAATTTCGATGCGAATTTTTACCTTGTCGCCGATTTGTACGGGCGTTGTGCGCAACGTCCCTGCGTTGTTCGTTTCAATGGGTACGATAACCAATTTGTCGCCCTCTCTGCGTTCTACAAACAACTGTTTTTTAATGGTTAACGGTGTTTCTTCAAACCGTTTTATTTTGTCCAACTGTTCAAAATATTGCCAATAGACTGCGCCCCACGCCACGCTGTTATCTTTTTTGGTAACACTGATACTGCCCCAATCGGAATTGATTTGTGAGCCGTCCCACCGTTTTTTGAAGTAGCCGGTGCCCGCTTCGGTCTTAATTTCCGAATCGGCAGCCACATCTATGGTTTTATCTGCAATTTTGATAACAGGAAAGTCGGTGTCTGCCAATAAATTAGTGCCTTGAAGCAACAGGGCATAAATGGCTTCGGTGGTGGCTTTCGTGGTTTTCCAATCCTGCGTCTGCTTTTGTTTCAGCAACCACACTTTCATCTCTTCTACTGAGGTTTTATCTTTTGCAATATCGCTAAATACTTCAATAAGCAAGGCTTGTGTTTCTATGGGTGCTTGGTACCAATAGCAACCGCTGTTGTATTTCCAGTACATCCCCATTTCAGCGTTCTGAATAGCGCGTTCTTTCAACGAAGCCACTATTTTTGCAGAAGTTTTGGAATCTCCGTATTTGTGCAACGCCAAACCAATCATTCCCTGCATATATAAATCTTTCTTCGTCCAAAATTGCTCCGCCTGTTTTTTATAATAGTCAAACGCCTCTAAGGTTGATTTCTGGATGGGATACTCCTCGTTGAAGAATGAACGGACATACAGATAGTGAATTTGCATATATCCTAAGTTATCCTTTTCCAAACATTTATCTTTGCAATATTTTTTAAGTTCTTCATAACTTCTTTCCAACTCTTTATCAATAAATTGAATCGCTTTTTGCAGGATATTGTTTATGGATGTCTCGTTGGCAGGATTGTTTACGCCGAGTTTGTTCAGATGCCCGAATCCTCCTACGATATGTTGCGTAATGTACCAACTTTCGCGCATTCCTTTAAACCAGGGAAATCCGCCGCTGCCCGTCTGTATCTCCGACAACTTTTTAATGGCGGTATGGTTTTCATTGGCTAAACGATTCAAATCGAACAACATACCGATGTTGCGTTTTCTTTCGCTTTCATTTTTAGCGTTTAACAACCAGGGTGTTTCTTCAATCAGTAACGCTTTCAATTCTTGATTTTTCTCTAAATTTGATAACAATGCCTTGCTTTCGGGGATGGTTTTCCACAGTTCAAAAACTCTTTTAATCTTCGGGTCGCTGTGGGCAATGTGTGCGGAAAGAGAGTTGGCATAAAAGCGAGAGAACACCTGCTCGGCGCACTCGTGGGGATACTCCATTAAATAGGGGAGCGCCTGCACCGCGTACCACGCCGGATTTGCAGTAAACTCAAGGGTGTAACTTTCGTGCCGCAAGGTGGTGGAGTTGTTGTTTTTCAGACTACTGAGGTTAAATTGTGTTGTTCCTGCTTTTCTTACAGGAAGCGGCATAGATTCCGTTACCAACATTTTGTTGGACAGAATGGGCAATATCCGTTCTTCGCCGTCGGAGTGGTTTTTCCCTTCGGCGATAATTCTCACGCCTATCGCAGAGAGCCCCTCGGGGATGGTGATTTGCCATTCAACGAGGGTGTTGCCGTTTTGGGGGACACTGAAATTTGAATTTAAAGATTTAAGATTTAAAGATTTAAAGTTTAAAATTTCAAGGGTTTCAACGTCGTAAAATTCGATTTTTGCATTTCCTAAGATGTCGGTTTCGGAAACGTTGTTAATTTTTGCGGATATCGTTATTTTGTCGTTCTCTCTGAAAAACCGCGGCAGGTTGGGTATTAGCATCAGTTCTTTCTGCGTAATAATCTCTTCGTTGATGGTGCCAATTTTCAGGTCTTTGCTGTGGGCAAGTCCCATAAAATTCCAGCGTGTTAAACTTTCCGGCATCGTGAAATTAATAAACACCTCGCCCGCCTCGTTGGTGGTTAAATTGGGGTAGAAAAACGCAGTTTCGGCAAAATTGCTCCTTATTTGAAGGGGTGGCGGCGGCGAAGCAGCAGGTTCTTCAAGGTAATCTAAAACTACTGCACTACCTTTCGCTTCAGTAGGTTTAAAACTTACTCCAGATTCTTCACGGACCTCATTTCCTGTGAGTTTTGAACCGGAAGGTGCGGAGCCAACCGAAATATCCGAGCCACCAATAAAGTCAAATCTGCTATACCCTCTATATCTTGAATAAGCATCAAACAAATTCAAATACGGATTTGGAAATCCTTTAAAAAGTCTTTCTCTGTAATAATTATTGAACACACTATTAGAAGTTAACTTATTAAAACCAAAACTGTTCCAATTCAATTTGGAATAATAGGTGGGATAAGGATTTAACGCCCAACTGTTTTTGGCAAAAATATCGAGCGAGGCGTCGTACATAGAAGCCATAAGTTCTGCCTCGGCGGGTTTTGAAAGATAATCGGTAATTTTCAATTTCCAGTTTTCCTGTGCACCCGGCAACGTTTTGTCTCTGTATGTGATAAATTTGATATCCAACTTTTTGTTATTCCAATCAATTTTTATGGTTTCCTTGTAACCAAACACCCTGCCCTCTTTAACAAAGAACAGATTTACAGATAGATTTCCGCGATAGGATTCCTCAATGGGAATAGCAATTTTTCGGATTTCAGCACTTAGTTTAATGGTTTCTGTTTTAACAGTTTTTCCTTGCGCTTCCAAATCGTAATATACTAACACATCTTTAAAGGATGACCCCACAAATAGATTTACTACCTCGCCGGGCTGGGCGGAGGTTTTATCCATATAAAATATATCGGATGAATTGTAAGGCATTTTTTTATCTTTTTCGGAAAAGAGCACAAAATCCTGAACATTTTCCACTTTGTTACCCCATTTATCTTCTGAGGTTAAAATCATTCGGTAAACTCCGGAAACCCATTTTTCGATTCCTTCAAGTTTTATTTTTTTTATACTCTCCGTGTTTATTTTTCTTTTATAAACCGTTTTTTCAATCTTAAAATTAGAAAA
>Ga0209737_10002662_pt1 | contig 12474 bp, 8 predicted proteins | sample TergutCu122P3_FD_187284 | JGI IMG/M metagenome (GOLD analysis project Ga0209737, IMG submission 187284) | Cubitermes ugandensis P3 segment gut microbial communities from Kakamega Forest, Kenya - Cu122 P3 (SPAdes) (version 2) | ecosystem: Host-associated > Arthropoda: Insects > Digestive system >... | reverse complement strand
GCGGCTGCCATGACTTTGCCCATAACCTCCTCCATCATCGCCAGCACATCATCTTGTGTCACGAAGCTCATCTCGATATCGACTTGCGTGAACTCGGGCTGGCGATCGGCGCGCAGATCCTCATCACGAAAACAGCGAGCGATCTGGTAGTATCTCTCGATTCCACCTACCATCAGGAGCTGCTTGAACAGCTGGGGAGATTGAGGCAGCGCGTAGAACTTCGCCGCGTTCATGCGCGAAGGCACGATGAAGTCACGCGCGCCCTCCGGGGTCGATTTGCAGAGGATGGGCGTCTCCACCTCGATGAAGCCCAGATTGTCAAGCGCGCTTCTAAACGCACTCGATACCTTCGACCTCAACTCAAGAATCTTCGTCATCTCGGGACGCCTGATGTCAAGGTAGCGCCACTGCATGCGGACCTGCTCATCGGTATCGATCTCATTTTCGATCTCAAAAGGAGGAGTATTCGACTTATTGAGTACCTCAATTCCGGTCACAACAACTTCGACCTCGCCGGTAATCATGTTGGGGTTCGCGGTGCCCTCGGGACGCTCTCGCACGAGACCGGTCACCTGCACGACCCACTCCGGACGAACCGCCTCAGCCAAAGAGAACGCCTCACCGCTTTGGTCGGGATCGAACGTGCACTGCACAATCGCACTGCGATCGCGCAGGTCGACGAAGATGAGACCTCCATGATCGCGACGCTTGGCCACCCATCCTGATAGCGTGACCTCTTGGCCGACGAGGGCGCGCACTATCTGCTCATTGACGTGAGAGCGCGTTGAGTATTGTGGTGTTAACATAACTGAGTACCTCGGTTTCTCTGACGCTTGCGCGTCGGGTGATTATTGTTGATTTTCCAGTCTATCAAGAACCTCCGCATAGACCACGAATTCCTCTTCTTTTGTTTCCATATTGCGCAAAATGATGCCTCCACGCGCGTCCTCATCGCTGCCAAGAATGGCAACAAACCACGCGTGCGCCTTATCGGCCGCCTTCATCTGAGATTTGAGGGAGCGCATCGCCAGATCGGTCTGCACATACCACCCTTCGTCACGCAGTTGGGCGGCGAAATCGAATGCTCGCGCGCGCATATCATCGGTCGCGCACGCAACGAACACATCGCATTCGCTTTGAGCGCTGAACTCGACTCCTGCGGCTTCAAGGGCAAGCGCGGTACGCTCGAACCCAAGAGCAAACCCGATACCGGGCGTCGGCTTTCCGCCAAGTGCCTCGAACAGCCCATCGTAGCGACCGCCGCCGCCAAGCGCGTTCTGCGCGCCTAGTCCCCCATCGGTCTGAATCTCGAACACGGTGCGGGTGTAATAATCGAGTCCACGAACAAGCGAGTCATCTTGCTGGAAGGGAATCTGAATCAAATCCAGCAATGCGCGCACCTCACCGTCGTACGTCGCACACTCCTCGCACAGCGCGTCTATCATCCGCTCCACGCCAGCGAACACCTCGCTACACGCGGGGTTTTTGCAGTCCAGCGCGCGCAGCGGATTCGTATCCGCACGTCTCACACACTCTTCACACAAGCTGTCGCGGTTACTTGCGATGAATGCTTTGACGGTCTCTCGATACGCAGGCCTGCATGACGGGCACCCCATCGAGTTGAGAAGCAGCCTCATCGAGTCTTCCGGTATGCCCAGTATGATGAAATAATTCCAGAGCATACTGATAATCTCAGCATCGACCGCAGCCGAGTCATAGCCAAGTGCTTCGGCCCCGATCTGATAGAACTGACGCTGGCGACCCTTCTGGGGACGTTCGTAACGAAACTGTGGTCCTCCGTAGTAGAGTTTTGCGCCGGCACCGTTAGCGGTAAGCGATGCGTTTATCGCTGCACGAACCACCGAAGCGGTGTTTTCGGGACGAAGGGTAATCGATCGATCGCCTTTGTCTTTGAATGTGTACATCTCCTTGCCCACCACATCGGTCGCCTCACCGATTCCGCGAGTAAAAAGCTCAGTGGATTCAAAGATCGGCGTATAGATCGGATCGTATCCGTAACGTCCGAACACCTCACGGGCTGTGTTCATGCAATAATCCCACATACGCGCACTTCGACCCAAAAGGTCAACGGTACCTTTGGGGGCATTATATCTATCTGCCACGATGGCTCCTTGCGGTCATAAGTCTTTCTGTCTATTACATTCTATAAGAAAGAGTGGGGGTGTAGAGCAAGCGAATTGCGAAGGAGCGTACAATGGTACGTGACTGAGTAATTCTTGCGCTGGTCGACGAACTTAGAAAGCATCTGAAGCATTCAGATGATGTCGGCAATAGAACGCGCCTCCAAATACTCCCGAATAATCCCATCGAGCTCGATCCAGTGAGGATGCGCCTTACATACCTCGAGATTTTCGCACCACCTGGGCTCCTTCTTGCACACCGCAGCGCTTATGTCACCTTGAATGGATGTGATTACCTTATAAAGATCGATATCTTGGGGATCGAGTGCCAACAGCGCGCCACCTGATGCGCCCAGCTTCGTCTGCACAAGACCGGCATCGATAAGATCACGCTGAATGCTTCGCGCAAACGCATAGGGAACACCCTTCTGCTCTGCAATCTCGCGGACAGATATAACCCGGCCGGGGTTCTCGGCCAAATGCATCAGCATCCTGATCGCATAGTCAGTTCGACGTGTGAGTTCCGTGTGCTTTTCCTTCCAAATCGGCACTGGGCGGCTATCTGTTTCCACACATAGCATACACTATATTATCTCATGCATAGGGGTTTTGTGGCCAAAAGGGATTGACCGTTGACTCGCGGGCAATAGTCGTTGCGGGTCCGTGGCCTGGATACACTTTCACATCGTGCGCAAAGCGGTCAGCAATCATCTCCAGAGAAGGTCCCATCTCCTCGGGAACCGCTCCGGGAAGATCGGTGCGCCCGATGCTTCCGGCAAAGAGCATATCCCCGGTGAAGAGGTGCTGCTCGCGTGTGTTGGGATCTTCGAGGAGAAGGCACATGCTTCCTGGAGTATGTCCAGGTGTGTCAACAACCTCGAAGCGTAGATCTCCCGCCTCGATGACATCGCCATCTTTGACGGTCCGGTCAATCTTCGGCCTCGGTGTCTCAACACCGAATATCTCGCCTCCTCGCCCCAGCTCACCTTTCAGTGCCTCGACCTCTCTCTCGTGGGCCCATATGAACGAGCCGTTATCGTCGGCCACCTCATCGGCAGAACCCACATGATCGAAATGTCCGTGCGTCAAAACGACAGCGCGCACCGGTCTGTCCGCGATCGCCTCGTTGATGGCATCAGTCTCATCGCCGGGATCGATGACGGTCACACCCCCTTGATTGTCCTCGATGATCCAGCAGTTGGCCTCAATCACTCCGACTGGCAAACGCTCAATGTTCATAGCACTCCTTTCACGCAAATCCGAAAGACTAGCACCTACAGGTCTCACTTGGCATCATGCGATGCGCCTCGAATACGCCCGCAACGTCTCTCAGATCTCGAATCAACCCGTCAAGTCGAGAGAGATCGCCAATCTCGAAAAGATACCTCATATCCACCACCCCATCAGGGTGCGCATACGAGGAGGATGAGATGATGTCAACACCCGCATCGGCTACCAAAACGGTAACGTCGTGAAGCAGGCGCAGACGGTCGACGGCCTTGATCAAAACCTCGACCTGATAGATCGCCTGCGAATCATCGTCCCATTCGACCGCTATTATCCGCTCGGGAGATCGGTTCAGTGAAGCAGCGTTGGGGCAGACGCGTCGATGAACGGACACCCCTCGCCCGCGCGTCACGAATCCGATAATCTCATCACCGGGTACGGGATTACAACAACGAGCAAGTTTAATGAGGGGATGCTCAAGACCCTCAATCTTGACCCCTGCGTTGCGCCGACTCCGCTTTTTAGGATGAACGACAACGGGCCGCTCCGCCTTCGGTGCGGGTTTTACCGGCTCGGGCGCGATCAATCCCTCCTCACGCTCAAGCTTCTTAAAGTATGAGCGTATCTTCGATCGGGCCGACGACGTCTTGACGATGTTGAGCCAATCCCGACTGGGGCTGGTGCTTCTGTTCGTCAAAATCTCGACGCGGTCACCGTTTTGAAGCTCGTAGGCAAGGGGAACGATAGCGCCGTTGACCTTCGCGCCGACGCAGTAGAAGCCTACCTCCGTGTGAATATGGAAAGCAAAATCCAGCGGCGTCGCCCCGCGCTTAAGCGATTTCACATCGCCGCGTGGGGTGAACACGAACACCTCTTCTTGGAACAGGTCGATTTTGAGCTCCTCCATGAACTCGCTGGGATCGTCCAGTTCGGTTTGCCACTCAAGCATCTGGCGAAGCCACGCGAGACGTTCGTCGAACGATCCTGCCGCCGTGCCCTCTTTATAGCGCCAGTGCGCCGCGACCCCATACTCGGCCATGCGATGCATCTCGGTCGTGCGAATTTGAATCTCAAGCGGACTACCGACCGGACCGATAACAGTAGTGTGAAGAGACTGATACATGTTGAATTTGGGCATCGCGACGTAATCCTTAAACCGTCCCGGCACAGGAGTATAGATGTTGTGAACGGTGCCGAGCGCGCCGTACACGTCCTTTATGTTGTCGACGATAATGCGAAGCGCGAGCAGGTCGTATATCTCGCTGAAATCCTTTCCCTTGCTGATCATCTTTTGATAGATCGAGTTGAAATGCTTAGGGCGTCCCTGAATCTCCGCCTCGATCCCGACCTCGCTTAATGCGAGTTGGATCTCCTCCATGACGCGCTTGGTATAGATATCGCGCTCAGCGCGGGATTGTTTCACCATCTGAGCGATCTCAGTATACTTTTCGAAATTCAAGTGACGAAATGCAAGATCTTCCAGCTCCCACTTTATCTGTGAGATACCCAATCGGTGCGCGAGTGGGGCGAATATCTCCATCGTCTCGCGGGATTTCTCCTCCTGGGTTTTTTCGGAAAGCGCATCGAGGGTTCGCATGTTGTGCAAGCGATCCGCCAGCTTGATAAGGATGACGCGGATATCGGACGCCATCGCGATCAGCATCTTGCGCATCGATTCCGATTGCTGTTCTGTCTGGGTATCGAACTCGATACGACCCAGCTTCGTCACTCCGTCAACAAGCAACGCAACCTCGTTTCCGAAGTGCTCCTCAACAATCTCGAACGTGATGTGCTCGCAATCCTCTATCACATCGTGGAGAAGGGCGGCCTGGATCGTATGGATATCAAGCCTCAGATCGGCAAGAATCAGCGCGGCCTCAAGAGGATGGCTGATGAACTCGTCGCCTGATTTGCGAAATTGCCCCTCGTGAGCCATCAGCGCGAACTCGTACGCATCGACGACACGGGCAATTTCGTCCGCATCGTGATGGGTCTCAAGTACCGCTGCCAGTGTCTCAATCGTTGTCATGGGCGACCCTCACCGTTTTGCGTAGGCAGGATGGGTTTGTTGAATCGATCGCGCAACTGCTCTGCCGAGGCGGTCAACACCCACTGCTTGAAATCGTCGAAATCGGCGATCTCCTCCTGACCTTCAGCATAACGTACGCTCTGTTCCAAATCAACCTTCTCGGGGCTGGGTGCGAGGATAATGCGTCGCGCGCTGCTTCGTCCCTCTGTTGAGAGGAATCCTAGTTCGCGGAATACCCCTAGAACGGAACTGGCGGTCTTGTCGGTCAATCTCAGGGGAAGCGGACCGCTCTTTTTCAGGACTTCGGTCGCCATAGAGGCGATCTCCTCGTTAGTGATCTGGAAGCGTTGGCTATCTCGGTTCGCGATTGTGCGCAGCACCTGATACATCGCGACGCACACCTCACGGGGAGGTGCCAGCGATTTGAGGATATGCTCGTTTATCTTCGCATCCTTCTCGCCAAAGATCAGATGAACGGTTGCCTGACGATTATCGCGCCCGCTTCGTCCTGCCATCTGGTTGAACTCGACTGCGGAAAATGGCATGTGGTACAACACAACGTGGCGCACATCGGGGATGTTGACGCCCTCGCCAAACGCGCTGGTCGCCACCACCACCTGTATGCGTCCGTCACGAAATCGTCTCTCGATCTCGTGGCGTGAATTCTGGGCAAGTCCTCCGTTATAGAACGCGCACTTCCACGCGAGTTCGGGAATCGATTTGCGTAGGGTACGTGCGATCGCCACCGACTCGTTGCGGGAATTGACGTAGATGACCATCTTTTCGCCACGACGCGCCAGATCAAGCACGTAGCTGTCCTTTTGCGAGCAGTTTCGATTGTCCGAGAGCATGAGGTTGTCGCGCACACTCCGGTCAAGGACCCGGTGGTGGATATCGAGCGCCTCGCAGATCGCCGTGGCCACCTCATCACCGGCGGTTGCGGTCACCGCAAGCGTCACGGGATTGCCCAACGCCTCAAGCGTAGAACGCATCGTCCGATACGCCGGCCTATTGCCCGCACGCGCCTGTCCGATATGGTGCGCCTCATCAACAACCATGAAACCGACCCGCCCGCTTGCGGCGAAGCGCTCGGCATGCAGATGGAGGAACTCGGGGGTCGTCAGTATGACATCGAGTTGCCCCTCGCGAAGCGCCTCGAACGTTTCCGCCCGTGCGGTCTGTGAGCTCTCGCCAGTCACAATGGCCACAGACAGGCCGATATCGGCAAACATGCCCTCCAGATGATACGCCTGATCGGTAACGAGCGCGCGTAGCGGGTAGACGAAGATGCTCGCCTTCTTCTGCTGTATCGCAAGCTTCGCCGCATGGAGGTAGAAGATAAGAGATTTGCCGCGTCCGGTCGCCATGACCGTCAGTGTGCTCTTTCCCTCCTCAAGCGCCTCAAGGGAGAGCTTTTGTGCGGGATGAAGCTCATTCTCGCCGATGAAATGCTGCTTGAGGGCGCCCTCCAGCTCTCGCCCACTATACTGCTCGAATTTGTTGCGCTGCAAGACGCGATAGTTCGCATGCTGTCGTGCAGCCTCGCCCAGATCGCTTCTGCGCAAGATGACATTGAGTCCGTACGCCTTGCCGTTCTCCCCGCCCGTTATCGAGCCTATCTCGATGAGGTACTTCTTTCCTTCATCGAGAGCAGGGGCTAATACCGCCGCAAGATCGCGATTCAGAAAACCGACCTGCTCGTTAAGGCGTGTCGCGTACACCGCGCATGCGTTGCTGTCATACGCGTTGCGAGAATCGCGACAGAGCTCAAGTTCGTCATCGAGGGTCAGGCGTGCCAGAATCTCTTGGCGACCGCCAAACGTTACACCCGCAAGTTTTGTAAAAAATGAGGGGGCGTCGAGGATACCGTCGTAATCGCGTTGCCTCAGCGTTTCGGCAGCGTTCTCGAACAGATCGGCGATAAACGCACTTTTGTTCGGATCATCATCGTCAGGCTCGCTCGCGAAATCGAGTTGCGAGACGATAACGTTGGGACGACGCACGCCCTGCCATTCCTCGATCTCGAGATTAAATGCCATATCGGCAACTTCGAATCTGCCGAGTCCTGCATCGATATCAGGAGACCTGAAGTGAATTGCCGGCACCTTCGTATCACCCTGAACTGCCATAAATTTGAGATGCATACCGTCTTTGCCGACACAGTTTGTATCGGTGATCTGGATGGCGGATGCCAGCAGAAGCGGACGCGGGTTCGATCCGCCGAACGGCTCAAGGCTGCTGATCTCTTCAGCAAGGGTCAGCGTGATATCGCTGAGCAGGACACTGGCATCAGCGACCTTCTCTTTACAAAAATCATCTGCGGGAAGGGTGTCGAGGTATGCGAGAAACGCCTCTCTAAAGCAATCGATGTTGTCAACATTGAGGGAAAGACCGGCTGCCGCGGAGTGTCCTCCCCAGCGGATAAGATTGTTGCAACAGGACTCAAGCGCTCCAAAAAGATCGATCTCTCCTACGCTACGCCCCGATCCGGTCGCAACACCGTTCTCGATCGAGAAGAGGATGGTGGGCACCCCGTACATCTCTGCGATACGTGAAGCAACGATTCCCTTGACGCCATCGTGCCAGTTCTCGCCTGCCAGTACCAACCCACGCTCGCCCTGATACGTCTCATCGATCTTTGCAAGCACCGCTTGCATGAGTTCGGTCTCAATCGCCTGGCGGTCTCTATTGCGCTCGTCAAGCAGCTCACTGTGACGCAGCGCCTCATCCCAGTCATCAGCTAGAAGAAGGTTGAGTGCCTCAAGAGGAGTTCCCATACGCCCAGCCGCATTGAGGCGTGGTGCGAGGGTAAAAGATATCCTCTCTGCCGAGAGATTCTCTTTGTCAAGTTTCACGGTACGTGCGAGTGCCTCGATACCGGTATTGGGGTTCGTGCGCATCTTCTCGACACCCGCTTTGACCAGCGCGCGATTCTCACCCAGAAGAGGCATGACATCGGCAACTGTTCCCAATGCCGCAAGATCGACGTAATCAAGCCAGAGATCGGGTTGGGCGAGTTGTGCGCCAACGATCTGAAGAAGCTTCAGCGCGACACCTGCGCCCGAGAGCTCGCAGCCGCATCCCCCAAGCTCCGCCGAGACACCGTACGCGCCATCGAGCTTTGGATTCGCTACAGGAATGCCTTGGGGTACCAGCTCTCCCGGCTCATGATGATCGGTGACCACGACATCGATTCCTTGACCGGTGAGCTCGGCAACCTGATCGCGCGATGAGATGCCCGAATCGACGGTAATGACCAGATCGGGTTTTAGCTGAGCGATCCGTGCGATCGAGGTATCGGAAAGACCGTACCCCTCCTCAAGACGATGCGGGAGGATGGGGCTGATAGTCGCGCCCAGTCGACCCAGACCTCGCACTAGAATCGCTGTCGCGCTCATACCGTCGACATCGTAATCGCCGAATACACAGATACGTTCGTTGTCGCGCAGAGCGTGGATCACCCGATCGGCAACCGCGCCCATGCCGGGCACGAAGGCTGGGTCGAGCCAATCGCGCTCAAGATTTGCGGTTATGAAACGCTTAACCGCAGATGGTTCGGTAAATCCGCGTGACGAAAGAATCTGCGCACAGATTTGAGAGACCCCGCACTCGCGTTCGAGACCGCTAACGATATCAGTGTCAACACGCGGCGGATTCACCCGTATTTTTGAGTGGTTAATACTCATGGATTTCGTCGCCTACTCGTTCGCTTTACGAGTTTTATAATACTACAAGGCGAGGCCAGCGGTTAGTAATCGCGAGAACCAGGGCTTTTGTGCCAATCCTCAAGGAAGTGAGCGTAGCGCTGCTGCTCGATCGCCTCGCGGGCGCGCGCGGTCAGATCAAGCAGGAAATGCACGTTATGTTGGCTGAGCAGAATCGAGCCGAGCATCTCTTTTGAGACCACCAAATGGCGCAGATACGCGCGCGAGTGGTTCACGCACGTGTCGCAGGAGCACTCGGGATCAAGCGGCCTGAAATCCTCGGTGTACTGGGCGTTGCGCAAGTTCATGCGTCCTTGACTTGAGAATGCGGTTCCCATCCGCGCGGTCCGCGTAGGAAGCACGCAGTCGAACATGTCGACGCCTGCCGCGATCGCCTCAAGGATCGAGGTGGGGTTGCCGACCCCCATCAGATAACGCGGCTTATCGCAGGGAAGCGCGGCGCATACCGCAGGAAGTGTTTCCAGCATCAGCTCATGCGGCTCGCCCACGCTGTAACCGCCGATACCATATCCGGGAAAGCCGAGGTCGGTAAGGCCTTGCGCCGACTCGATTCTCAGATCGAGGTGCACCCCTCCCTGAACGATGCCAAAGAGCATCTGGTCTTCACGCGTGTGAGCCTCCTTGCACTGACGCGCCCACTTCAGCGACAGCTCAACGGCTCGCGCGACATCTTCTTTTGGCGCAGGGTATGGAGGGCACTGATCAAGCTGCATAATGATGTCGGCACCTATCAGCTGCTGGATGTGCATATTCTGCTCCGGGGTCCAAAAGTGCTTCGAACCATCGAGGATCGACCTGAACTCCACCCCCTCATCACTTAACTTGAGGGTATCTGCCAGAGAAAATATCTGGAATCCTCCGCTATCAGTGAGTATGGGACGCTTCCAATTCATGAATGAGTGGATTCCGCCCGCTCGCGCGATGAGTTCTGCTCCCGGACGCAGATAGAGATGATACGTATTGCCCAACACCACCTGCGCGCCCAGCGATTCGAGCAGTACTGATGTCATACCCTTGACGGTACCGCGCGTGCCTACCGGCATGAATACCGGTGTCTGGATCTCTCCGTGAGCGGTTGCGAGTGTGCCACGCCGTGCGGCGGTCTTTTCGTCCTGAGCGATAAGGGTGTAGCCGAGTTTATTCATGCGCATCATTGTATCAGCATCGCGTCGCCGAAGCTGAGGAAGCGATACTCACACTCAAGCGCACAACGATACACCTCCATGATGGTGTCGCGATCGGCAAAGGCGCTGACCATCATCATGAGCGTCGAACGCGGTACGTGAAAGTTTGTGACAAGCGCATCGACGACACCGAATTCGTATCCGGGCACGATGAACAGGCCGCTCGTTCCCGCGAAGGGCCGGAGTGTCTCGGGCACATCGGGCGCATCGCGCTCAACGTCGCGTTCTGCTGATCGATACATCGTCTCAAGCGCGCGGGTGGTCGTCGTACCTACTGCAACGACGCGTCCGCTCCTCTTGCGCGTCTCGATAATCGCTTCGATGGTCGGTGTATCGACCTGGATATATTCGGTATGAATATGATGATCGGTCGGATTCTTTACGCTGACCGGTCGAAAGGTGTCGAGCCCCACATCAAGACGCACCGTGGCGATACGGACCCCTCTGTCTTTAATGCGCTGGAGAAGCTCATCGGTAAAGTGCAGGCCAGCGGTCGGTGCCGCTGCGCTGCGCTCGTCGTGTGCGTAGACGGTCTGATACAACTCGCTGTCCTCAACTTCTTGGGTGATATAGGGCGGAAGCGGAACCTGCCCTATCGTGCGGATAGCCTCCTCGACCGTTCCGTGCAGTGAGGTCAGCTCGATGATGCGAACCCCCTCGTCGCGTTCGCCGACTATCTGTGCCTCAAGAACAGGTGCGGTCGTCTTATCCGCAAGCGCAACGAGCCTCTGCCCCACTCGTGCGCTCTTGCCCGGCTTTACCAGACAGTGCCACTTCTGCGTATGCCCATCAGTTGATTCAATCTTGTCCAGCAGAAGAACCTCGACCGCTCCCCCCGTGGACTCTTTGCGCATATTAAGCCGCGCAGGCAATACGCGCGTATCGTTGACGACCAGCAGGTCATCCGGTTCAAGCAGGTCGAGAATATCAGTGAACGTCCGGTGCCGAATCGCCCCCGTCTCTTTATCAAGCACCAGAAGCCGACAGCCATCACGTGGCATAAACGGGGTCTGAGCGATACGCTCATCGGGCAGCGGATAGTCGAAGTCTGCGGTGACAAAGGGCAACGGAGTATACTCCTTGCCGGGAACGAATGAGAGCGTATCCATGGCGATCTAATTAAGAGCGTATCCGATTTGTCGCGCACACGCCTCAACGGTGTTTTGCATGAGCACCGCACGTGTCATGGGTCCGACGCCTCCCGGCACTGGAGTAATCGCGCTGGCAGTCGGCTCAACTGCATCGAAGTCGACGTCACCTATGAGACCGTCCTCACCACGATTGATACCCACGTCAATTACCGCAGCTCCTGGCTTGACGTATTCGGCGCCCACCATCCGTGCGCGCCCGACCGCCGCAATCAAGATATCGGCCTCTCGGCAAATTTCGGCAAGATTCTCGGTGCGCGAATGACAGATAGTGACTGTGGCGTGCTGTTCCAACAGCATGAGCGCTTGCGGTTTGCCCACGATGTTGCTTCTGCCTATGACGACCGCATGCTTGCCCTTAACCGCGATGGCGTACTCTTCCAATAGACGCATGACCCCCCACGGAGTACAGGCGCGCGGTCCGTCCAGTCCTCGAAGCAGCGACCCCATATTGTAAGGGTGGAAGCCATCGACATCTTTTTCAGGCGAGATGCGCTCAATGACCTGCTCTTCATCGAGATGTTTGGGCAAGGGCATCTGGACGAGTATCCCGTGAACCGCCTCATCCGCGTTCAGCGTATCGATAAGCAAGTTGAGTTCGTCCTGCGTTATGTCTGCGCCCAAGCGATAGTCGAGACTCTCGATGCCGATTTCCTTCGCATCACGGCTCTTCATAGTGACGTAGCTCAGCGATGCCGGGTCATCTCCGACAAGCACCACCGCAAGACCGGGTTTGACGCCAGTCGCTTCCGCCATACGCGCGACCATCTCTTGTGTCTGTGCCTTTACCGCTTTGGCGGTCTTATTTCCATCGATTATCGTTGCCATATTCACTCGTTTCAGTATTTGTGCGTTACGTACAAAGTATATCAGTGCCGCGGATTACAGCCGCAGATAAACATGTACACATCACCTTCAAACTGTGCGAGAAAATCACTCATCGCGCGCTAGTTTTCCTTTGTGTAGTCGATACGCGACATCTGATTGTGAGGCGATCTGTGCAGAATGGGTCACCACGAT
>Ga0209737_10002661_pt1 | contig 12475 bp, 10 predicted proteins | sample TergutCu122P3_FD_187284 | JGI IMG/M metagenome (GOLD analysis project Ga0209737, IMG submission 187284) | Cubitermes ugandensis P3 segment gut microbial communities from Kakamega Forest, Kenya - Cu122 P3 (SPAdes) (version 2) | ecosystem: Host-associated > Arthropoda: Insects > Digestive system... | reverse complement strand
ATAAACAACGCAAAAGTTACTATAGTTATTATACCTCCAAAAAATGGGGACGCGCCGACAGTTACGACCTCTGCATAAACAGCAGTGTCTTAGGTATTGACGGCGCTGTGGCGTTGATTATTAAAGGAGTTGAGCAGTTTGAGGGGAAATAGGGATTGGGAAGGCAATATCGATGGGTAAATACACATTAATGCATAAAAATCACCATGTGGCTGATGTGATTATTAATGATGTTGGAATTCCCAACATAATCGAAATTATCGAAATCCACAATAAAGACAGGCTGCCTTTCACTGCAAAATTTCCTGATGAAGACTTGACACCCGCTATATTAAATTCATGGTGGCTAAAAAGAAGCATCCCGGCAAGCCGTAATAATATAAACTATGTTTTAGAAAAATTAAACATCTCTGTACCAAGTGAACTTATCAATAAAGCATTCGGCTTATCACTATCAGAGCAATACTGGGTTAATCCCCATGAAAATCTTAAGGATTGGACCAAAATCAACTTTTTCACCAATCCATTCTCAGAAGATTTAGGAAATATATTAATTGGTGGTAAGATAATAAATGAAAATATAGACTTTAATGCACCTGAAAATTCTTTAGATGGTGTATTAGAAAAAAGATGGAAAATTATAGATGATAAACGATATCTAATAAAAGGCGGTAATGAAAGTTTTAACCAAGAACCAATAAATGAAAAAATAGCAACTATCATTTGTCAAAAATTGAATATAAATCATGTAGCTTATGATATAGTAACAATCGATGGCAAAATATTTAGTAAATGTCAGTGTTTTATTGATGAAAACCATGATTTTATAACCGCAAGACCGATAATTTATACCCGCCCTTTCAATAATGCAAAAGACTATGAACATATGGTTGAGTGCCTGGAACAACTTGGCATAACAAATCCCCGAAAATCACTCGAACATATGATTATCCTCGATTATCTAATGTTAAACACCGACAGGCATCATGGCAATTTCGGCATAGTTCGAAACGCAAATACATTATCCGATATAAAAATGGCACCCATATTTGATACCGGAACGTCCCTTTGGTGTAAAAACCCGAACATTCACTATAATACAACAAACCCATCATTAACTTTCAGTAACTACCATGAAGAACAAATCAAATTAGTAAAAGATTTAGGACAATTTGATTTTTCGATACTGGAAGATGTTTCAGAACAAATATTTAAGCTATTATGCCTTTTACCTGATTCTAATAAAGAACGAAATGAAGATATAGCAAATGGTTTTCAAATGAGACTGGATAGCTTAATGTAGAATGGTGTTTAGTATTATATTTTTAAACAAACATAACCCAACCCCCACCAGGTTTAACGAATAGTTGGGGCGCTTTACAGCCACAACTATTCGTTAAACCTGTGTTTTGCGTATAGTTGGATGTGTGGGGGGTTCCCCCCTTTTACCCCTCACCCTCAAACACCGTCCCTGTATCCTTGCATAGATACTGCACCGCCCTACGTCCCGTCATCATCGCAACCGGAATTCCACCCGGTGGCATCAAACGCTGACCGGCAAAATATACTCCATCCAAACCTTTAATAAAACCCGGATAAGATTTCATCTTCATATCCTTGGTCATGTTCGTCATCCAAGAACCCTTCCAGTTACCACAATAACGTTCATACGTGAGAGGGGTCGCAACATCACAAACTTCAACCTTGCCAGCCATTTCAGGAATTTTCGCCGACAAACGTTTAATTAACTCTTCACCTATCTTCTGTTTTTCCTCTTCATAACGACCTTCATCACGGATTTTTTTCCAATAATCATATGTATCACCTGGTAATTGAATCGTAAAAACACTTTTACCCGCCGGACTGTAATCGGGATCATTGGCATAATTTGCGACACTGATATATTCAAATGTCTGGTCGGAAATTACTAATGGCTCATCAGCCTTGTAAATACCGTAAGTCGGATACTTCCTTAAATCAGCATCAATGCCCAAGCTGACAAAAACAGCCATCGTCGGCGAAGTTGTTGCCCGCATTTCCGTGAGCCATTTGGAATCCAGCGGAAAATCAAATAATTTATCCACTGCCATCGTATCAGACGCAATAATTACGGCATCAGCATTAAACCGCTTACCATTTACCAATACCCCGACTGCTTTTTTATTTTCCACTAAAACACGCTCAACCTGGCTTTTGTAGCGAATTTCACCACCAGCATTAGTAAATGATTTCACCATCCGGTTGGCAAAAGGTAAAGAACCTCCACTTGGAAATCCACCATCACCCCCCGCAAGCGAACCAAGGGTAAAAATCAATGGGGCTATACCCATTTCAGGATAAGTAATCGCCCGCATTACTTCCCTGATACCGGGATGGGAAAAACGTGAAATATACTCATCCCGCTCAATTCCGGCATATTTCCTTATCATGCCTACGGCAGAAAGCATTGCAAATATAGAAGATATCGGGGGATTTGATTTTTTACCAGTCATCTTCACCCCGCGGACATTTGCAATTGGCATTTCCAATTTCTTGATTTTGCGGACACCATTGCAAAAATTGTTAATTTCCTTGGCATCATCAGGCGAAATGGAAATAAGATAACGTTCCGTTTCATCAACATCGCGGTAAAACCTAATGGGAACTCCATCATGCAAGTACTCAATAAAAGGTTCGGAATAACGAATTTCCACGCTGTCATCCAAAGCACCGAGATAGTACCACAACTTATTTATTGCACTGCTCGGATTTGAACCAGCCAGCCAGTGCATCCCACCCTCAAACAAGTAACCCTTACGGCGCCAAGATGTGCAAATCCCTCCGGCGATGCTGTGGCTCTCAAAAATCGTAACATCAAAGCCACACTTCTTTGCATAAATCCCGGCACTTAATCCGGCAATACCACCACCAACCACGATTACTTTCTTATTTTTCATCCCTATCTTCCATCCTTTCCCTAAAAGCCTTAAACCAATCAACGGCAAATTGTAGGTTGGCAATCCCAAACTCCAAAGTAAGTATCTGATATGTGCCAATTCCCACCGCACTGTCAACTACATCCAAATTTTTCGTTGCTTCCAAAATACCATCCTTATAATCCGGATTTGCATTCCAATAATCTACCACTACCGCGACATTATCATTTACATGATTTTTATGTAGTTCCCATAATATTCTTAAGCCAACAAGCTCCTGCTCAATCTTTGCAATAAGCTCGTCGATTAATTTTGCACGCTCTTCTTCCGGCACAAGACCCATAAATAAGAGCTTACCTAATTCGGCATTCTTTGCTACCGTCAGGTCTGCTGGTGTAGAAAGCCATTCCATAAGTTCAGCCCGACCATCATCGGTGATGGCATACCTTTTCTTATTTACACCATTTTCCACATATTCGGTTAAACTAATCTTCCCTTCTGCCAACAATTTCTTTACCGCAGTTTGAATGCTACCCAAACTGTCACTACACATTTCCTTGAAATTTTGCCTGACAATATTGCGGATTTCATAAACATTCAACTGCCGTAGCATTAAAATCCCTAGAATAAGTTTTCTCATCGCTTTTCCTTTCTGAACCTCATGGTAACATACCTAATAGGTATGTGTCAAGTAAAAAATAGATTCGACTACCATGCTGATTTTTATTCAAAAAAGACTTTATAAAAAAAATGTAATTTGGTATAATAATATTAGTTATAGGTAAATGGAGTGCAATATTATGAAAATTGAAATAGTCGAAGGAAATTCATATCGGTGGGAAGATATTGTTGATTCACTGCCAGACACATGGGTTGGCTTGTCTGATATTAAATGGGGGTTTAATGAAGCAACAATTGAATCTGCCACAGTCAAGTATATGTATAAATCAAAAGACGAACTTGGCGAACTGTTTTTTGCAGGTGAATGCTCTCCTATTTATACTACGCCCGATAACATATTACAGATTGGAGCAGTCATTTAAATGACCACGAATTCTACTTCATTTACGATACCATTGATAAAGGATAATAATGTTAGACCACTAGCCATGTTGCCGGCAACAGCATTTTTATCAAATGATATTAGGAAAAATACAAATGAAGATGTGCTTCATAATTTATCAGAACATAGAATGCCGGTTCTGATTGATACAGGGGCGATTATACCCATATGGACAAGTAATATATCTCAACTAGTGAAATTCGGTGCAACGTTTTATAAGTCGAACGTTCCATTCTCCGGATTTGGTGGTACGGCATATGGGGATGCCTATAATCTTCCAGATTTATACATAGGAAAACTGCATTTCAAAGACATTAAAATTGTAGCCAATTCATCTCTTGGTAATGTTCCATTTTATATGATTATTAGTGCGACAATGTTCCGTGGTTTGGCATATGAAATTGATATGATTGATTATAATCTCAACATTCGAATGAAATGCAATGACAATTTTGATAGAAAGCTTTTAGTTTATAGCAAAACCAAAGATTCATATGAAAATCTTAGCCTTTACCTTGAATGAGCTCCCTATTACTATAGAGGCTAAGCAGTACGAGGCGACTTTGATATGAGAGAATTGACCGCTGATGATTTCAAAAAAGGCATTAAGAATCCTTTTTTTGACAAGTTATGCAGAAAAATAGTAGTTGCAATCAGTCATGAAAATTATGCGATTTATGAAAGCATCGCAAAGAAAAGAGGCGTTACCCCCGAAATGGTCATGCAACGATGTTTGGATGAATACGCGAAGATACTTGATGAACATGAGTAAAGTTCATATTTAGTGTAGAGGATAAATATGGATATATTAAATAACATTAATGACATTACAAAAGAGATAGTAGATGCTGTTTTAGATTTACTAAAAGATAAGGTATGTAAAATAGTCCTATTTGGCTCATATGCGAGGGGTGATTTTATTATTGGTTCGGATATAGATATTATGATATTATTAGATTGTCCGCAAGAGGAAATAAGAGCATATCGTAAACAAGTAAGTAAGTTGGCAAGTCGTCTAGGTTTAAAAAATGATATTGAGATTTCCTTAATGCTTCAAGACAGAGAAACATTCGAACACCATTTAAAGATACTTCCTTTTTATCGTAATGTTAAAGATGAAGGAGTTACGTTATATGGATAATGAATTGATAGAGCTTTCGAAATATAGATTAGAGCAAGCAGAGCAATATATAAATTCCGCTAAATTATTAGCTGAACATGGAGATTATCGAAGTACTGCAAATAGAGCATATTATGCAATATTTCAAAGTATGCGCAGTATCCTCGCATAATACTTGTTGGATAAATACATTTAACTGTCTAGAAAATAATTGACAAATGAAGAGGAATCCTTTAAAATGTATTTAAGAAGCCACCGATAGACGGTCGGCCTTAGACAGTAGTTTCGAAAAGACAACCGTTATCCTTGGTCGGAATTTGGGCGGTTGTCTTTTTTGCTCTTCAGCCCCTTATGTAGATTCATTGCGGCTACCAGGAAATTGAGGTGTATTTACCCATGCTATGGTTTAGTAATCCACATGGCAGGGCGTACACCAAAGTCAGAATCACGGCCTTCATCAAAGGGAATACCAATTACAGAAATAACACCATCAGGTAAAACTGCAGCTACATGTTTTGCTATACTCCCGCCAAACGGAATTTCATCAGTACCCGGAGAGCGCAACCACCAAGATCGGTTATAGTCTCTTCCATCTTCATAAATATACGCTATCCTTGCATTGTTAAACTCGTCTTTAATCACTTTTGTATTTTGGTCAGGGCGATTATTCAGAATCCCACTATCGCCAAAATATTTAACCACTTCTTCGATGCTCAAAAGGAATATTTTATCAGTAGTGTCAGAACCACCAGGAGTGCCATACCACTCATTAGCTTTATTAACTACATATGTATCGATTATCATTCTTTTATCATCATCTTTAAAAGTTTCATAATAATGAAAATTAAGATACACGCGTAACCTACATTTATTCCAAGTTGTACAACTTCGTCTTTTCATTTCGATGATTCTAACAGAAAGTATGAATATCTTTTCATCCTCTGCTTCAAGGACTATCCACTCCTCATTGGCAAAGTTTATTACATCGCCTTGCTCGGCATTCCTTATTGCCTCAATTCTGGCTATTTCTGCGGCTTCTCTTCTCTCCCGTTCGGCTTCAACGGCGGCTTCATCTCGTAAACGCTTAGCCTCACGTTCGTTTTCCCGCTCAATTTCCCATTCAGCTTCACGCCTTCTGTATTCTGCTTCTTGTGCAATCATTCGTGCCTGATCTACCAAAAAAAGAATTACAATAGACGCAATAACAATTACTACTGAAATTCCGGCAATCTTAAATTTCCGTCTTTTTTCCGTTTTCAATGCTCGTAAATATAAGTTACGAAAATGCTCCACTTGAGCGGGTGCGTCATGATAATCGCCAACACTACGGAATGCCTCAGTTACTTTCAGATATTCCGTTGCTTTGCGGGCTACTTTCCCATCTGTTACTGCCTTATTGTAAGTAATATATCTTTCTTGCTCAGCTCTTTCCTCTGCTTCCTTTTGCTGTTGCTCGGCAATTAATCTTTGTCTTTCGCGTTCCTGTTCTTCTTTTTCCCTGATGCGGTCGATTATGTATTGGTTGCATTGCTCAAGCCAATTGCGGTAAGCTTCATCGGAATAACGTACCGCTTTCTGATAGTTTGCCATTTGGTCTAATGGTTGTTCATTTAAGGAAAGTTCCTTTTCCTTCTTTATTTTCAGTTCCACCAATAACAAACCGACATAAGCGCGGGCGTTTTCTGGGTCAATGTCAAGGACGCGGTCGCAATAATCATTTGCTTGTTTGAAATCACCATCTTCTAGGAAGATGAAAGCACGTTTCAACAAACCGTCAACCCCCGCCCCGGCTGTACCATAAACAGGTGCAGTACCCGAAGCTTGCGCTTTCGTTTCATCAACTTTTGATTTTGAAATTACTTTCTTTATCCCATGAATCAAGTCTTGGATAAAACCGATTTTGCCCATATCTTGGCTTTGGTACATCGATAGTTCGTTGGGAATATCGTAGGCATCCATGTCTTTGTAACATGGGATAAGCAGTTTTGAACGGTCTTTTTTCATCAATAATAAAAAGCGACTCCATTCATTCCTTACCCAGACGGCATTAAAATAAGCGGGGTCGGTGCCGATGACAAGCATTACTTTCGCACTATTTAAAGCGGCGAATATGTAGGGTTCGTACTGTTGTCCCAGTTTACCTTCAAGCGTTATCCGGGAAAAAAATGTCTTGTATCCCTCTTTTTCCAACTGATAATAAATATCTTGGGCTAAGGCGCTGTCCTTCGTCCGGCTTCCACCGTCGGTGGTTTCTTTGTAGCAAATGAAAACATCGTAGGGTTCTTCTGTATTAGAGATAGCCAAGATACCTTTTTGGATTTCACTTATCTTCTTCGCTTCGTTTTCATATAACTCACGGGCATAACTGTCGGGAGCATTTTCCAAGGCCGCGAGATAATCATTGTCGGATAAAATCGATTCATACTGTACGCGGTGGCAAGTCGGAATCCGCTCATGGGTGCGAGGGTCTTCGACATACTCAATCCCATATCGACATAAGACAACACCCCAATGCGCTTCGGCGTTGGTAGCATCTTCATTCAAAATATTCTCATAATTTGCCATCGCCTTGTCGAAGTCGTTTTTCTGCCGTTGTTGGTTGGCGCGGTTAAAAAGGTTGACGATACGTTCGTCATTCGCTTTGGGTAAAGTCGAGGTTGTCCCACAGGAATCACACGTTCCGTGGACTTGTCCTTCGGTGGCTTGGATGTCGCCACCGCACATTTTGCATTTGAAGATTAGCATATTATACTCCTTGATTATCTATTGATTAAAGAACACTTCACCTGGGAACAACACCAGAGAAAATTAGAACCTGTTGCTTTCCATTTTCCATTTTTCATATATCTAATTGTATTGTATCCGGCTAATGATATAGAAACTATATTTTCCCAATCTGAGATATTATTAAATTCACCATGGCGATTTTGTCCAGCCATAACAACTGTTCCGTCAGCTTTTAAGCCGACTGTACAATAATGCCAGCCGCTTCCAACGGTAATTTCAATAATGTCTTTCCAATCATTTACATCAAGCTGCCCATATTTATTGCAACCCGCGGCGATGACTGTACCATCAGTTTTTAACCCTACTGTGAACCCATTTCCCGCTTCTATTGCAATAACATCAGTCCATCCCATCGTATCACATTCACCATAGCTATTTCTGTCGCTGGCTGCGATGACTGTGCCATCTCTTTTCAACCCAACAATATGATCCGAACCTGCAGCTATGGATACGATGTCATGCCAGCCAGACACAAGATGTTCCGGATAACCGACTACTGTGCCGTCGCTCTTCAAACCGTACACCCCATTTCCGGCAGATATTTCAATGATATCGCTCCAATCTAATATTATGTATTCGCTTTCCTTATCCAACCACGATACGTCACTATTTGGTGAATATAGAGAGGATAAAATTACTGTTCCGTCATCTTTTAATCCGGCAATAAAACTGTTATACTCACAATAATCAATAGTATTTATGTTTTTAAATTTCGATATATCATATTCATAGATTCTATCATTTTTATTCAAACTTTTTGATTTTATCACTGTCCCATTACTTTTTAGGCCGAATAATGTATAGTAACCCATTTTAACCGTTTCTGATTTGGAAACTATTTCGGCATATTGGGAAGCTTCTGCTTTTTCCAACTCCCAGTTACTATCAGTTATTTTTGCCCTTACAGTGAATATCATCTGTGCAGTTTTATATTTACCCAGGTGATAAAACATATATCCTGAAGTTTCTGAAAAGAACATAAAAATTGAAATAACCAAAAAGACCAGCAAAAACACCCTTGCAACAATACGGCGGCGGCGTTTTTTGGCCATTTTTTTCAACCAGTTTTCATGGTCTTTAACTAATTCGTTCTTAAATGTTGTTGCTTGCTCATGTATTTCAGTAAAAGGGGTGATTAAATCAATAGCTTGGGTAAGATGTTTCGGATTTCCCGCGAGTTCCCTTGCTTCCGTCATTGTTTTTAAAACTTCTGCATTTATCTGCTCCGTCAATTGTGTGACATAGTTATTGGCTTTTGCAAAAGCTCCTACCGGATTAAGCAGAGTTACAGCATTATACTTATGCCGTACATCCGCATCATTTAACGCAGACAATGCAAATTCTTTTAATGTATTTTCCATTGTTTGAATCATCTCGTCAGCATTTTTAAAGCCCCTCAACGATTCCAATATTTGGGCCGCTTCACCATACTGGGAAATATTATTGGATTTCTCCGTTGCAATACGAAAACGCTCATTCCTACTTCTTTCCTCAACATAAGTTGTCAGGGTTTGCTTATAAACTTCATCGGCATATCGAATCGCCTTCTGGAAATAACTATTGTCATTGAAATGATGGGGATAGTTTTGTAACTCTTCTTCCTTTTTTACTTTTAGTTCAATACAAAGCAAACCGACATAAGCGCGGGCATTTTCGGGGTCAATATCAAGGACACGGTCACAATATTCGCCCGCCTGTTTGAAGTCGCCATCCTCAAGAAAGATAAAAGCGCGTTTTAACAGTCCATCAATTCCGGCTCCTGCTGCGACGAAAGCAGGCGACATACCCGAAACGGTTGATTTCATTTCTTCTGCGTTTGGTTTTGCGATTACTTTCTTTATCCCATGAATCAGGTCTTGGATAAAGCCGATTTTGCCCATGTCCTGGCTCTGGAACATCGAAAGCTCGTTGGGGATATCGTAAGCATCCATGTCTTTGTAGCAGGGGATAAGAAGTTTTGAGCGGTCTTTTTTCATCAGTAATAAAAAACGACTCCATTCATTTCTTACCCAGACGGCATTAAAATAAGCGGGGTCAGTGCCGATGACAAGCATTACTTTCGCACTATTTAAAGCGGCGAATATGTAGGGTTCGTACTGTTGTCCAAGTTTGCCTTCGAGGGTAATGCGGGCAAAAAATGTCTTGTATCCCTCTTTTTCCAATTGGTAATAAATATCCTGGGCTAAGGCGCTGTCCTTTGTTCTGCTTCCGCCGTCGGTGGTTTCTTTGTAGCAAATGAAAACATCGTAGGGTTCTTCGGTATTAGAGATAGCCAAAATTCCTTTTTGGATTTCGCTTATCTTCTTCGCTTCATATTCATAAAGTTCACGAGCGTAATTATCGGGGGCATTTTCCAAAGCCGCGAGATAATCATTATCGGATAAAATTGATTCATACTGTACGCGGTGGCAGGTCGGAATCCGCTCATGAGTGCGAGGGTCTTCGACATACTCAATCCCATATCGGCATAAGACAACACCCCAATGCGCTTCGGCGTTGGTGGCATCTTCATTCAAGATATTTTCATAATTCGCCATCGCCTTGTCAAAATCGCTCTTCTGCCGTTGTTGGTTGGCGCGATTAAATAAGTTGACGATACGCTCATCACTTGCCTTGGGTAAAGTCGAATTTGTCCCACAGGAATCACACATTCCGTGGACTTGTCCTTCGATGGCTTGGATGTCGCCACCGCACATTTTGCATTTGAAGATTAGCATGTATGTTCTCCCATATATACTTGATTATTTTAATCAATATTTACCCACATCGCGGGACGTACGCCATGGGTATTTTTAAATGCATAAGAACGTGAAATTGCTCCGTCTCCCATAACATATAAAACAAAATCCCTTGAAACAAATTCAGTCCTCGTTCGTAGCCACCATGATGAGGGTAATTCGTCTAAATCATAGGCTTTTCTGACGGCATTAAATTCATCAGTTATAAGTGCGAATTGAGGTGGGGTATCGCTACCACCAAAGTATTTTAATACTTCCTCTAAACTTAACACGAATAATTTATCGGACAAACCCGCTGCATTTCCTGACATATCTGTAAAAGGTTTATCCGTTTCGAGTATTATAAACATTTCAGCCTCGCTAAATGAGTTTTCGTAAAAATCTCCATTTAAATACAATCTTAGACAAGAATTTTCCCAACTTGAAAATGTACCTGCATTAAAAAGACGTTTCTCCACTACATTTCTGGTAATAAGTAATTTTTTATCCTCTTCATCATCTAAAACTATCCATTCAAAAATACCAAAACTGACTATATCACCTACTCCTGCATTCCTTATTTTTTCAATCTTTTCATCCACAATTGCTTGCGCAGCTGCTTCTTCGGCAGCAATGGCTGCTTCTTCGGCAGCAATCCTCCTAAGTTCAGCCACATCGCTTTCCAAGTTACGGATAAACCTTCTACTATCTTTGTAATCCCCTAATTTTTCAAATATTTCAAACGCTTCAATCAAGTTATTATTTTTCATATGGGCTAATGCGGAGTTGTATTTATTTTCAGGGATAACATAAAAATACTGAACAAGCGCGAAAGCAATTATAGCCAAAACACTAACAATTATGGCACTTACCTTATATTTCCGGCTTCTTTCTCTTTTTGACACTTTTGCCCAGAGGTTATGATAATGTACTGCTTGCGTTTCTGCATCCTCATAATTACCAAGACTTTGAAAGGCTTCAACAATACCCCAAATCTCGCCTGCCGTGCGCGCAGTTTTACCACTAGTGACAGCTTTATCATATGTATCACGACGCTTTTGCTCCGCAAGTTGCTGTTGCCGTTCGCGCTCTTTTTCTTCCCTCTCCTTGATACGGTCGATTATGTATTGATTACACTGCTCCAACCATTGGCGGTAACTGTCATCGGAGAAACGTAATGCTTTCTGGTAGTTTGTGCATGGAGTCAGAGGGTATTCATTGTATGAAAGCTCCTCTTCCTTTTTTATTTTTAACTCTGCCAAAAGCAAACCGACATAAGCACGGGAATTTTTGGGGTCAGTATCAAGGACACGGTCGCAATATTCTTTCGCTTGATTGAACTCGCCATCTTCAAGAAATAAAAAGGCACGTTCGAGTAAACCCTCTACATTGATACCGGTTGTTGATGCTACAGGTGTTGCTATAGGAACATTAGACTGTGTTTCCCCGGCTTTAGGTTTTGCGATAACCTTTTTGATTCCATGGATTAAGTCTTGGATAAAGCCAATTTTGCTCATATCTTGGCTTTGGAATAATGATAATTCATCGGGAATATCATAAGCATCCATATCACGGAAACATGGAATTAGAAGTTTACTCCGGTCTTTCTTCATCAGTAATAAAAAACGGCTCCACTCATTTTTTACCCAGACAGCATTAAAATAAGCGGGGTCGGTGCCGATGACCAGCATTACTTTCGCTGAATTTAAGGCGGCGAATATGTAGGGTTCGTATTGTTGACCCAATTTTCCTTCAAGGGTTATGCGGGCAAAAAATGTCTTGAATCCCTCTTTTTCCAACTGGTAATAAATATCCTGGGCTAAGGCGCTGTCCTTCGTCCGGCTTCCGCCGTCGGTGGTTTCTTTGTAGCAAA
>Ga0209737_10002660_pt1 | contig 12479 bp, 10 predicted proteins | sample TergutCu122P3_FD_187284 | JGI IMG/M metagenome (GOLD analysis project Ga0209737, IMG submission 187284) | Cubitermes ugandensis P3 segment gut microbial communities from Kakamega Forest, Kenya - Cu122 P3 (SPAdes) (version 2) | ecosystem: Host-associated > Arthropoda: Insects > Digestive system... | reverse complement strand
TATAATACAAGTATACATTATTTGAACTTAATCCAACAGTTAATTCATAGCCTTCTTGCAAAACTAATGCAACATTTTTCAACCTGTCCTGCAACATATTGGACTGATTAAGTTCACTGGTACCCTTCCAATCGTCACATACTGCATTGCATCCATGAGTTCATCAAGGCTTAATTCTAGCTGAGTAAGCATAAATTCCAATTCCCTTATAGCCATCGCTGCTTCTCTCTGCAGATTTCCCCATTCCAGCTTAGTGGCTATTTCTCGAAACTTCTCTTGCGATATCATTGCTATATCTTTCAGAGTGGCTGAGAGATTGGCAATGGCCTGATAATTAAACCTAACTGTTCCATCAAGTTGTTTAAAGTAAGTTACTTGTTAATCCATTGAATGCACAATTTCGTCTTGTTTCCTGTGGAGTGCATCAACCGTAGTGCGTAACCCTTCTAAATCCCAATTTGTAGCTGTGCCATAGATTGCCTTCAAAATTGAGCCTCCGGCGTTAATAAGCCCTCGCCTGCGGTCTGCTTTTGGCAAATATCGCCTCAAGCTGGCTAACTTGTCTTCAAAAGAGCTCAACGCTAAATCTACCTGTCGTAGTTCCTCGACGGGTGTTGCACGTCTGGCCTTTTCCTTCACCCTAGTTAAGCCCTCGTGCAGTGTAGTAATCACATCCTCAAATGCCGTTAAGTCAAAATTAACGATAATCCTCCAGCGGTCGTTGGACAAAATAATGTCCTGTTCGTTCGCAAAAACGACGCTTTGGTTTATAGGTGCGTTAATGACATCCTCTCCAAGCGTGCACCACAACATGCCTGAAACATATACAACTTTCGTAATCCACTATTTTCTGGTAACAAAGTATTGTCAACATTTTAATTTGTAGGGCAGTCAGCTGCGACGCATCTCCTTTCGTTGTTGTGTCAGCTTGGGGAGTGACAGCTATCAGCTGTTGACATGCGGCCATGAAGGCTGATATCTCTGCTCAGCTGACGTGTGGTCACTGTCTTACATGGTGGGAGGCGAGGCAGGTCCGCGGCTGTCACCTAGGTGGGCATGAATTGCTATCTTATTAGCCATTGACAAGTGGGAGGGGTGGTGTAAGACTTCCCTTCCTACTCCTCCTTGCCCCACAGGCCTCAAGTAGCATGTGAATGCTCCGGCGGCCATTATTAAAATCCAACTTCCATAGATAACACTTACAATGCATCGTAATGAAAAGTCTTCATTGTAGTCAAGAGTCAACATAAACTTTGTAAATGTACAAAATGTACAAAATTAAATCATGGCCATTTCAAACTTCAAACAAGTGCATAAATACTAGCTGACAGTGGGCAACATGTGTGAATACACCTCTCTACTTTTCAACATTAAATCTTACGTGCTTAACTCACACCTTTCATTCTAATTTGCTTGGCACTATAATAGCCTCGCTTATTCACTTAGCTGCTCCCTCACTTGGTTGTCTTCCTGGTTGGATGCCTCTTGCAATGCCTGCAGTCTAGAACGAAGACAGGTGATGGGTGGGCTCTGCCTCGTGGTCCCGAGTTCGCATCTGGACTGCGGCGTGTCTGGGGGAGTGTATGTCGGATCCGCACACCACGATTCAGGGGCGTCCAAATGGTGTGATTCAGTCACAGGGGTGTCCGAAGCTCTCGGAGAATTCCTGTTGGGGCTTCTAGGACCCGATTGGCGGTTGTCAACCTGTGGTGAGGGAATTGATATGCGATCGGGAGCGAGTACAGCTGGTTTGTCCTCTTCCGGCTCCTGCCGTCTTGCCCAGTGCTTCCTGTAACATCTACCCTTTTCCTTAGCCCTCCACATTCCCTGCTTATAAGCCCGTTTCATTCTGTTGACATGCACTACCGACTATTTACCTTGTGTGTTCTTTATGCGGTAATTCAGCTTTGACAAGCGGGCCACAACCACATAAGGTCCAGTCCACGGAGTCCGAAGTTTAGAACTCTGTCCCGGTTTCTTAGCTGGGCTAAATATATATACTGAGTCACCTGGTTCAAATGTCCTCTCCTTGGCCCTATGATCAAAATACTTCTTGTTGGTCTCGTGCGACTTATGACTATTCTCGCGGACCAGCTTATAGGCTGACCTTAGTGAGGACTTCAAGTTTTCCAGCCTGGAAGTGCACTCTGTCTCTTTAACTTCCGGTGGTAACTTAGCTTTGAGGTCCTGCGAGGTTGGCAGAACCATCTCTCTGCCATGTAACAAGTAGTAGGGGCTATACCCACTTGTGCCATGTGGAGTGGTTTGATATGCCATCAAGTAGAATGGAATGACAGTATCCCAGTTCGTGCCCGATGTGTTCACATAGTGACTGAGTCCTTGGTTCATAGTCTTGTGATATCGTTCCACGGTCCCCTGAGCCTGTGCGTGATACACTGATGAGTTCGTCTGCTTTATCCCCAAAATTTTACAAGTCTCCTTGAATAGGGCTGATATGAATGACCGTCCCTGATTGGTCACCAAAATTGAACCTGTGCTGTGTCTTTCAATGACGTTGGCCACGTAAGCCTGCACACATGTTTCAGCAATCATATCGGGTATGGGGATTGCTTCTGCATATCGGGTAAAGTGGCAAATGAAAGTCAAAAGATACTTGTTTTTCCTCGGGGTAAGGGGGTACGGTCCAATGATATCCATTGAAGTGATTTCAAAGGGATAGGTGGCCTGTCGGACTTTGCCTAATGGTGCGGTGTATTCCCCTCTTTGTTTTCTCCTCTGACACTCGTCACACTTGCTGACGTAATCCTCCACGTCCTGTCTCATTCCCGGCCAATAGTAACATAAACACAAGACCTCAAGCATCTGTTTGCATCCAGGATGACTTGCAAATGTGGGATTGTGATTTAAAGCTATCACTTCCTTAGCCAGATTTTTGGGGACCACCAGTTGATGTTCCGCGTTCTTCTGCCTTCTGTATATGACTCCCTCTTCGTCATAAAAATACTCCGACTTTCCCTTAGGTCTTCCTACCTCTAGTGTGTTACAAAACCTGTCGGTTTTCTGCTCTTCTCTTACCCGATCTTTAGAGAGGGATTGGTCGACGGTCACAGATTGCACATGACGGCTTAGAGCGTTGACGTGCTTGATCTTAGTTCCTGCTCGATGCTGCACCTCGAATTCAAATTCTGCTATGCGCAAAGACCATTACATTAGCCTGCTATTGTTGTCTGCGAACTTGTGAAGGTAGGTCAGTGCTGAATGATCCATACAGACTACAAATTGTTTCCCATAGAGGTAACACCTAAAATGCTTTGTTGCCCAGGTCACCGCTAGGAGTTCTGCTTCTGTCGCTGAGTAATTTCTTTTGGCTGTATTCATTTGACGGCTCGCATAACTTATTGGGCATTCCACCCCATTTTGCACCTGGGATGATATTCTGGCAACAGCTACATGAGAAGCATCATGGTCAGGATAAACTGCGAGTTAAAATCAGGGTAGGCTAGGACTTGCTCTGAACACAGAATCCCTTTCATTTTCTCAAAAGCTGTTTGTTGGCGTCCTTCCCACTTACACTGTACATCCTTCCTTATCAGTTCTGTTAACGGCTTGGCTATTTCTGTGAACTTGGAAACAAGGCGTCTATAAAATGAAGCCAACCCTAAAAAGGATCTAACATCTTTGGCATTTTTAAATACTGGGTACCGCCGCACTGCCTCTAGCTTGTCAGGGGAAGCTGTGATGCCATCCCGTGACACTATATACCCCAAGTATTGCACTTGAGATTGCGCAAATATGCACTTTGCCGGCTGCAACTGTAGGTTTGCTCTCTCTAAGCGTTGCAACACATGTTCTAACTGGCGGACATGCTCCTCAATCGTGTCCGCAAAAAGTATCAGGTCGTCAATGAAAATCCAACATTCTGTCCTGGATAAATTCCTCAAAACTATGTCCATCAGCCTCTGGAAGCTGGCTGGACTGTTGGACAACCTGTATGGCAGCCTGTTGAAGTGATAATGCCCTGATGGTGTCGAAAAGGCTGTCGTCAATTTATCCTCTTCAGCTATCTTTATTTGCCAGAACCCTGAGTAACAATCAAGGACAGAAAAATACTTGCTGCCGTGCAGGGTTGAGACTGTTTCCTCAAACAAAGGGAGGGGGTAAGTGTCGAACTGTGTCACCGCATTCAGTGCGCGGAAATCAACACAAAACCTATATTTTGGTGTCCCATCTGGTGATTTCTTCGGGACCAAAATCACTGGTGACGACCACGGCGATAGGCTTTCTCCTATGACACCCTTATTGAGCATGTCCTGTATCTGGTTATCCATTTCCTTTCTAAGGGCAAATGGTACTCGGTAGGGAGGTTTACCTATCGGTCTCGCGTCCCCGGTAATAATCTTGTGTTCTGCCAAGTCAGTGCCTTGGAATTCATTGCTCCCTTCCCTATAGAAGACATGTCTTTATTTTACCAAAACTGGTCCCAGGATGGACCTCTCTTCATGATTTAGGTGTCCTAGCCTGTCCTGCAAGTAGTCCTGAAACCAAGTATCTTCTATCACTGTGTTAACTCCTCGAGGTGTTTTCCCATTTTGACTGACATTTGGAACCTCCTTGTCATTGATGGCCGCTACAATGCTCGCTGAAGTCTCCTCTGCTAATCCTAGTACAGTGGCCTTTGGCAATTCAATTTCTTCGTGGCTGAAATTTACTACCATAACATGCATGTAAACACTGGACGGTGTACTGCTCAGCTGATCGGCGCGTGACGTCACTGGGGTTGTCATCTGCTGCTGCCTTGGCCGCTGTGTGGCCTTGGTAAATGCTCGGAAGAGTCTGCGCGCAACCAAGACTCCCTCCAGCAGAAGCTGTACAGGCTCTACGCACACTAGCTCAGGGCTTGACCAGCGTTTCGGCAACTCCACCTTCCCAACAAATATGTGTTTAACCCTGGGGGCCAGTCTAACCGTTTCTTTGGTTTTAGCAATCCATGACCCCGCCTCCTGTAGGTCAATTTCATGGTGGCACTGATTATCTTCCTGTTTCCACGTTCCCTCACCACTTCTAACTTTCTGGGAGCTTTCTTCACGAAAATGGTGGCCGTTTTGGGTGCTGAAAACTGTTAGAGCCGGGTGGTCAGCTCTTCTGCTGGCTTGCCGTATTCCTTGGCCCACATAACCATGCACAAAGTTAGAGTCTTTTTCCAACCTAAGTTTATGTTCTCCCAAATTCAGGTCAGCGTTCCTTTCTGAAAGAAAGTCCATTCCTACTATTCCATCGGCCTTGGTTGGAAGCGAGCAAACACAAAACTGGTGGTTAAATTTCATACCATTAAGGTGAAATTCTACTTCCTGTACTCCCATTATTTCCAGCTCATTTCTTGTCACACCAAAGGGAGATAAATTTGTGGGCCTGATTTCATTGAAACAAACTCCAGGTTGTATTAGGGAAATACTAGAACCTGTGTCTACAATGGGAGCTCTGTGTAGACCTGAAACAGTTGCTTGTATAGTGGGTGCATCTGCCGTTAGTTTCACTCTGACTACAAAATAATCAGTATCGTTTTCTGGGACTGTGATGTGGAAGGAGCTGTCTCTGCTTCCATTTCCTACTCGTTTCCCTACAACTGGGTCGTTTATTCTTCCCTTGGGTCACCTCGACACTTCCTGGGTGTACGTCCCTGCTGAACTCTGCACCGCATTGCCGCTTCTATTTGTGGGAGCATTTCAGGGATTCATACGATTTTGGCGGGTAGGGCATTCTCGAGCATAGTTCCCTGTTCCCCCACACTCATAACATTTCCTGTCGTTTCCGTTTCCCAAACTTCAATAGAGGCCCGTACTGTTCTGACCCTGTGTGCGACTGGTTTCTGCATGCTGCGTTGCATTTCTCACGGTACCAGTGTAGCGCGTCCCGCGTGTAGGTTGGTCTGCCATGCCTGATCCTCGTGCTTCATCTACGTAAAATGCCTCATTGCGCCGCTCTTGAATCTCGGCCTGATTCATGGTAATTGCAATTTTGAGCACTTCATCCACAGTTTTCGGCATCACGTACCTCACCTGCCTCCCCATGGTGTTCAATAATCCCAATGTAAAGCTAGCTAGCAGCATTCTCTCCTCTTGCTCGTAGTATATTCTTTGCATCGCTGGGTCCTCAACCTGTGGTACTGTCTTCTGCGCCAGGCTTCTACATCTATCGGCAAAATCTTGGGGAGACTCGTCCTTCTTTTGTCTAGCCATTTGGAGCTGTTTAAAATGGTACTGATCCGTTCTCACGTTCCTGAATGTATCGTTAAAAGCAGCCTTGAATGCTGCTCACGTTATGCTCTGATCACATAATTCTAGGGTTCCGTTGTAGGAAGTTCTAGCTACGTCTGTCAGTTTCAGCGTTGCTATTTTAACCATGTCTTCATTTGACCAGTTGCCAATATGTGCCATACATGTCAAAAATTCCTTCAAAGGGACTGCCTTGTCAGTGCCGCCCCATTTCGGCACCAGTGCTACAAGCGACAAATCTTTAGTAGCGGGAGGTCTCGACTGAAGCTGCACCTGAAGGTTCTGCATTTCTAACTGCAGCCTAGCCATTTTTTTTGCCACTGGCTCTGCCATTTTTGTACTTCTCTTTGCGTTATTTTAGCTAGGGGTGATCCCACTACTGCAAACCATTCTGTAGTGCCTAGTATAGGCTGGCCACTTTATAGTCTTAGGGGGTAGCTCCCTAAATCCGGGTGGGAGGCTATTTGGGTCCGCTGCCACCTGAGTTGATTCATTCGCCTAGCAAATCACGCACAGAGACTACGTACACCCTCCACGAATAGTATTAGCAACTTCTTCGGGATCAGCTTATTCTTCTTCCCAACACAAACTCAAGTTAAACTCAACTTAACCATTTAATAAAATTAAAGGAAAATCATTTACTATATCCTACTCAATCTACAAACTCATATCTCAATTCCTAGTTCTCCCTGTTCAGTTACTTCTATTCTTTACAATACACACACTCTCTCTCTCCTTTTTGCAGGCTTCAAAACAGTTGTAGAACCCTTGCAATACACGGCGTCTCGCAATAATTTCCAACCCGTGCCGAAATCCACTCAAGTCTCGTCATAATCATTCACAAGAAAACTACTCCCTTCCATTAACACAATCATCAATATTACTGCAACACCTACCTGCTGCAATACATAACCACCACATTTTCACCAAGCAAATATACTGTCACAATAAAATTCACTTAGTGGCACTGAGGTGTGCACAGTTCTCACATGTTATACAGACACAAAGAAGGAACAGCAGAGAGCTTCGCCGTATATTGCAGGGTCTTTTATCACCTTGCTGAATGCCGAACCCCGCCCCACAGCCTAGCTACCAGCTTCCATGCGCTGTAGGCTTGGAGGACGTTTCACACAGCATAATTTAACCCTAAATGCTAACAAGCTGTTCACACACTCAACCAAGAGAACGAAGGGAGACTATTATGTGTACACTTCCTTCAAAATTATCCAAACCCATTTGCAACAAATCAACCAAAAAATTATCAACAATTACAAAACATAAAATTCTGCTATCTCAATTATTCCTTGCAGACTTGACAAATAACTTATAAATAAATACACAAACAAACAATAAGTAAAATGTTTATATCAGATCTGTTTTGTATAATAATTAACTGACTATTTTTGTGTTTGTTTTATAGTTCCACATCAATCAACACACTGGTGCACGTCCATATCAGTGTCCGTATTGTCCTAAAGCATTTGCCAGCTCAGGCAATTGTTTCTCACATCGTAAACGAATGCATCCCCAAGAGGTTGAACGTGACAGGGAACGTGCTGCACAAATAATGCGGTGAGATGATGATAGCTGCTAGCAGGAGTTTTTGCTGTAATATGTAAGGTGCCTTCCCTCTTGTACTGACAGACAGAAAAGTTTGTTTTAGTAATTGTGGTGGTATGATCATCCTATGGTAAGGTTTTACTTTTTTAAGTTCTGTTGAATGCGTTTCTTAAATATTTCATACGTTCTGGACATTGGATGATGTTATGCAACAGGTGTCACATGTTTTGCTCGAAGTGTAGTGGATATTTTGAAATAACATTGACAGTATCTTCACAGCTGGCATGTTCTCAGAATATAGTCATGTAAAAAAACTGGTTCTTCTGAAATGATGTTTATGCACAACATTGTATGGAAACGAAAGATGTCTTCTTCATTGTGTTATTCATTGGGATAGCCCAGTGATAATGCATTATATTTTTTGCTGCGGTACATGCATGTTAGTCTGGTGATGCAGGGGCTGTATGAAACTTGCACGTAACAAGCTGTGAATACAGCCCAAAGGTTACAGTTTATAAACAGAAACATTTAATTTTAAAAGATTGTAATGTTTGTTATCAGATTGTTGAGCAAAACTGTCTTTGTCATTTCATGTTTTTATGTTACTAACTGCCTGTTGTTTTATTCCTAAAAATTGTGCAGTTTTTTTGCCAAATTGTTGCAATATTTGAGATCACATATCTCTGCAAATGGTGGTTTTTGCTCATGAAATGAAACAAGAGCTCCTAAATATCATGATTAACAGGTTCACATTTGTCATTAATAATGAATGTGGCTTGAACACTGAACCACAGGAGAATGCCTGGGGACTCCTCTTTGTCCAGGAGCTCACTCAGAGAATAGATGTGAGGTTTGAAATGAAATTACATTAAGGCATAACACAAAATGGAATATATTCCTACTACTAATACTTAACAGTGGTCTAAACTGGGATCACAAGGACCTGTCTTTTAAACTGACAACAATACTGGGAACTAATGCTATGATGTTGCGAACTATGGTTACAATACTAAGTACTACTTTTGGGTTATACAAAGGTAAAAGGGGTCTTGGGGGATCACACTGTCCACACAGCAACAGTCCCAGGGCCGTTTATTAAGTAGCACATCTGCCCTTGTTCGTTCTGTAGCCTCCCAGCACATTCCTGTTTTTTCCCATGGCTCCACCTCACACTGCCCTCACTTAGTCCTACCTTGTAAACAAAACAGTGAGCATTTGTTTCCTGCTTGTTACTCCAAACAAAATACATTCCACTCCAGTCCTTTCTTTTTGTGTGTCTGAAACAGTCTCACTGTCAATAGCATCGCTTTGGAGACTCATTTCTCCTGCCGCAAGACGCTGGCTGCCCACTTGCAGTGGAGCACGTAGGATGACCGCGTGTTGCCACTCCTGGCTCTTGGGCTACATTAACTTCGGCGTGGTGATGCCTAGCCTTGGCGTGAGGCTGCCCCTATTCTTACTGCTTGTCCTGAAACCTCAAAACTAGTCATCCGGTCAAGGTCTTGCATGCTAGCCCACCCTAGCATGATACAGAGAAACTACCCTGGGCACATACCACCCGGAACCTTGTGGTGTGCACGGTTCAACACAAATTTTGCAGCTGAGATTAATATGCTGAATATAAATAAAAGATACCAATTTTTTGGAAATCTTATGATTAGAGGTGAAATATTAGAATAATATTTAATTGTGTAATATAATGTAGATTTTCTTTAGATTTGGATCCAAAAATTATTTTTATTTACAGTATCATGACATTTTATAATATTAGACCTATTTATTTTTAAAAATTTATGGCAAAAACTCAATTCTCTTAGTTGTTGCGGTCCGCATGTGCCATAAAGGTGCTCTTTTCAGCTGTATTAGAATATTTTGCTTTGCTGAACAGGCTTCTTGATGAATCATAAATTGGTCAACATTGTCAGTACCAATATAACCCCAACCCAATTGTTGCGGTGACCGTGAAGACCTTCATAATTTTTTAACTATCATGGAACGTGTAGGAGATGTATGCTTACGTCTGTACCATGTCAAGGATAAATCTGAGATCTTCTTAAAGGTACAATAAGAGTTCTGATTTGCTTCAGTATGATTATTGTTTGTTGAGTATCTTCATTTCTGTTGCATCCAAATTGGCTCTGCATTGAATCAAAACGTAGAATGCCACAACATGCTAAGACATTATTTTCCATACATTTTCAACACCGAACTATCAGAAAGAGAGAGGCCACCTAATTTGCAAAGAGGAATCTGCAGAAATTACTGTTTCTGTAACGTGTGAATGTGTTTAAAGGAATCGACTTTGGGAAACAGGACAAGTGTTTACTGTAGGTCAGCAGATGATGTGTTTCTGAAATGTTCATTGTACTGGCTAAATCTGCAGATATTCTCCTCCTGCTAGCAGTGTTATTAGACTAATCTAACAAGAAGGATATTTATTTATAAAATTTGTAATACATACTTGTCCCAAGAAAATGCTGTAATTGCATGTCCCATATCTGAGTATAATTGATAGATTTATGAGAGTGTGTGAGGAAACAGTTACTGGGCATTGTATATTTATATGATTATTTATTTTCCCACTTATTTAATAAAATATTTTAATTTACTTGTATATAAGAGTGACATAAGTATTCTGACATTTTCTTTTGTTCTGGACTACCCAAAGCCATAATGCCTGAACTTTTAAATAATAATATTTATGGCCTTGTTGGTGTAAGGTGAGGTTTACTGAAAAGTGGTGAATTTGGTTGTCTTATGTATTTCATTACTGTGTTAACCAGTATCATCAGGGTAATTCTCTTCTGAGAAAGTGTGAGTGCTTTGTACTGGTTATCACAGTTTTGCTAGTATATGTGTATAGAGCAAAATATTTAAGCATTGTCATCCATGTGATTTTAATTTTTCAGCTTTATTGCATGTAGGGTAGAGTGAGGAGGGGTCCTGTTGTTGAGTGCTCTGAGTGAAATTGTTGTAGAAATGGCAGTGCTTGTTTTTTTTTTAGCCTGAACTGTGTTTGTCATTTAAAAAAACACTTATAACCCTAAAGTCCTTCGAAATCAAATTTTTCCGATTATTACATTACTAAATTATTAAACAAGGAATTTGTTTTGTCTGGAAATGGGAACATTTCGAATCTAATACCAGACAACAACAAATTTCAGTGTTTGTAATATGACACACCACATTTGCTTGCCTCACTTCATGAACCTGGGTTTTATGGGTATAGAAGGCTGTATTATGTAGACTAATATATTCATTAATAACAAAAAATGAATTCTGGCAATATATATCATTCATGTGGGCCGGGTAGCATAGTTGCTATAGTGATTGCCTATGGGCTGGATGGTCCGGGGATCGAATCCCGGTGGGGACGAGATTTTCCGCACCTGTCCAGACCGGTCCTGAGGCCCACCCAGCCTCCTGTAAAATGGGTACCAGGTCTTTCCTGGGGGTAAGTTGCGGCCAGGGCGTCACGCTTACCCCTCACCCCATTCTAGTGCAGAGGTCAAAAATAGAGTAGAGCTATACCTCTACACTCCTTAAGGGCCTTCGTGGCCTATGACAGGGTGAAACTTACCTATTTCATTCATATTTGTCATTAAGCATTAATTTTAAAAGTAGCACAAAAGCAACTGCAGATGCACGATTTAAAGAAAGGGGTGACATTGTTTTCAGAATTTAGCAGGAACCACAACACAACAGTACAGTGGTCCTAGCTACAAGAACATTCTGCAAAAAATTACAAGTGCAATAATTTGTGGTGGTGAATCATAGATTTGCAATAAAACTGCTGCAACCTAGCAACACCAGTGGATGCTGATTCATAGTACTTGGGTTTGTCTTGTAAGAACTTCAATAACAAATCCCATACAAAAGTCATAAGCAACATGAAAAATGGCAGATTAACACATACTGAATTCATTCAGTAAATTATGAAGTTCTTGTTTTGTTTTGTTTTATTCATGAAAATACAATGTGAATATGTATAATTTCTTCTTGGGGAAAAGGGTCTTTTGAACACAGTAATGGAAATTGATATGATAGTTGATGTGTGTCATTTCCTGTTGTTTTCAAAGACAGGTCTGTTTGCAAATGAATAATCTCACATTCTTGTTCACTCATATTTTCCATGAACACTGACAAAATATATTCAGTACTGTCACTTATATTTATCCCTTGAGAGGGATTAACAATGACAGACACACTGAACTTCACGAGCTCACAGCCTGTAAATCTTTTCTCAGACTTCAGTAATAGTTTATTAATGCACTGACTTTGAACTTGGGAAGTGCGTTAGCACAGCTTCCCTCAGTTTATTATTCCACAACTCCAGTTTTGCTTTGCAAGAATCAATGATGCTGGTCATTTTAATGGTATGTGCAAATATACTAAGAGTCAGAGTCAGTTGGACCTGTGGTACTAACCCTGCAGTTGAAGAAGTGGGCCCCCAGTTTGTTAAAAGTAAAACACTAAAATCTGTGGATTGTCATCCCTTTGGTCTAGTTCACATTGCATAGATTTTAAACACGGTGTGGTCTTTTGCAGAGACACTGAAAATAAAAGCTGCAGTTGCACATTTTCTGCCCTGAGAAAAGTGATGGAAGAAGTGCCAAAAATTTGTGACGTTTGTATGTAGTCACCTTCACAACTCTGTCATGTCTCTCATGCCCCCTTCTCAACACC
>Ga0209737_10002659_pt1 | contig 12480 bp, 10 predicted proteins | sample TergutCu122P3_FD_187284 | JGI IMG/M metagenome (GOLD analysis project Ga0209737, IMG submission 187284) | Cubitermes ugandensis P3 segment gut microbial communities from Kakamega Forest, Kenya - Cu122 P3 (SPAdes) (version 2) | ecosystem: Host-associated > Arthropoda: Insects > Digestive system... | reverse complement strand
TCGCCGCGCCGTTTCTTCAATCCCTGTCTTATGAATGCCCACAAGGATTTCCAAAAGCTGCGGAGTTTTAATCTCAGCCAGCGGCAAATGCCCCAGGACGGGCAAAATATGAAATTCAAGCCGCCGCCCGGTTTCACCTATGCGCTTCAGGCTTTGGCGATTTTCCAGAAAGGACGCCGCAGCCTCGGCAAAGGTCATGCCCGTCGCCTTTTCAGCTTGAATAGTGGCCTGTTTCGCGGTGGCGGGGTTTATGCCCTCCTTCTTCAACTGATTTCTGGCAGCTTGGTGTTTTTCCCTGGCTTCGGCAAGTGACGTATCAGGGTAGCTGCCCAAGCCAATAGCTGTTTCTCTTCCCTGGTAACTGTATCTAAATTCAAATCGTTTACTGCCCCTTGGAAGGACTACTACGAAAAGCCCCCCCCCATCCTTAACCCGATAAAGTTTTTCTTTGGGCTTGAGCGCCTTAACCTGGATATCCGTGAGCAAAAATTTGGCTGCCATAAACAACCCCTGCCCAACTACCCGAAAAAATCGGGTAGCCAAATTTATTTGCACTGATTTTCGGGTAGTAGCTACCCGATTTTTTGCACGCTGTCAAGAAATCGCACGAGACGAAAGTGGACAAAAAATCCCGTAAAACCTTTGTGTTTCATTGGTTTTCCGGGACTTCCTAGGACGTTGCTGAACGTCAAAAAGCAGTGGATTGGCGGAGAGGGTGGGATTCGAACCCACGTATCTGCTGTTAACAGATAACCCGATTTCGAGTCGGGCGCGTTACGGCCAGCTTCGCTACCTCTCCGCATAAATGCATGGCGTGCATCTGCTTATATCATGGCTTTGTGGAATGCAAGCCGAGTCATAAGGCTTCTCTCGGCGCGTTGAGGGCCGCTTCCAATGCTTCATCCAGTGTGGGATGCGCCCAGATGATCCGGTGGATGTCCTCTGCATGCCAGCCTTGGGTGACGATAATGCCAGCTATGCCCACCAGGTGCGAAACCCCGTGCCCCAGCGCGCTGATGCCGCACACCCTGCCCCCTTCCCAGAATACCTTGATAAAACCCTGGGTGGCGCAATAGCCCTGCGCGATGGGGTTGGCGATCATGTTGCTGCGCGAACATTCAATCCCCTGGCGTCCGCGCAGCTCCGCAACGGAAGGACCAACACGCATCACTTCCATATGCCCGTAAATGCAGGCGGGCATTGGCGGCGGCGTGTAGGGATCAAAGATTTTGCCTGCCGCGTGTGCCACGGCATAGCGGGCTTGGTGGTCCGCCGCATGCGCCAGCAGGCTTTGGCCGTTTACGTCGCCGATGGCATACACCTTCGGCGCAACGCGCAGGCATTCGTCCACGTGCAGCCAGCCGGGATCTGGCTTCAGCCCCAGCGTTTCAAGGCCCAATCCCGTGCTGTTCGGCCTGCGGCCCACGGCTACAAGCGCCTTGGCGGCGCTGAGTTCCCGGCCGTCGGCAAAGCGCAGCACGGCCTTGCCGTTTTGGGTGGCAATGCTCGCAACGTTCCGGCCGGTGTGAATCTCCCAGCCTTCGCGCGCATAGATTTTACGCAGGGCTTCGCCTAGTTCGGCGTCTTCTGTGGGCGCAAGCTGCGCGCAAGCTTCCACGAGAGTGATCTTCGTGTTCAGCCGGCTGAAAAAGTCCGCCATCTCAAGTCCGATAGCGCCTGCCCCGACGACAATCAGGTCATCGGGAGCTTCTTCCAGTTCCAGCAGGTCCGTGGAGTCGAGCACGCAGTCATGGTCGGCGGCTACGCCGGGAAAAGACGCCGGATGTGAGCCAGTAGCGATGATCAGCGTATCCCAAGGGTATGTCTGAGCAAGCCCGTTCGCCGCCACCTCCAGTTGCCCGGGCGCGCTGACGCGCCCTTCGCCGAAGAGCAGGCGCACGCCTGCCGCTACGAGCTGTTTTTCCACCGTCTGGCGCGATGCTTTGATGAAACGATCCTTTTTGGCTTTAAGTCCCCGCAGGTTGGGAGTGATGGATCCTTCAACCAGCTTGTGCGCCTTGCTTGCGTGCAGCAGCGGCAAAGAGGCTGTGCCGCCAAGGTACTGCTTGGTGGGAATGCAGCCCCTGTTCAGGCAGGTTCCGCCCACAAGGTCGCGTTCCACCAGTGCGACCTCAAAACCCAGGTTCAGTCCTTCGAACGCGGCGCGCAGGCCGCCGGGTCCCGCACCGAGAATGCAGAGTTTTTGCGCACTCATATATATTTATTCGCCTTTGTTTTCCAAATACGCAAGTCGCAAGCCCTCCAGCAGCAGGCCGGGCGCAAGTCTCGAAAAACAGCTGGTGATTTTTTGTATTTCCCCTGCGAAACCGCCGGTCGCCACGACAGCCACTGGTGGGGGCAGCTGGCTGGCAAGCCGCGCGCACAACCCTTCGACCAGAGCGGCATAGCCGAACATAATGCCGTGGCTGATGCTGGTGGAAGTGTTGCGTCCCGGCACAGGCTCTGAGCCGTCTATTGTCAGGCTGACGTTGGGCAGTTTGGCGGTATTTCCGGCAAGCGCAAGCGCGGCCATACGCACGCCCGGAAAGATAAGCCCGCCAAGATAGGAGTTGTCCGTGACGCAATCCAAGGTCAGAGCTGTGCCGAAATCCACGCAGATCAGCGATTGCGCCTCCGGCACAAGTTTTCTGGCAGCATACGCTCCCACCAGGCGATCCGCGCCGACTTCGGATGGACGCTCATAATGGTTGAGGAGCGGAACGGGAAGATCATCCGGCGCGAACAGCAGTTCCTTGCAAAAATACCGCCAGCACATTTCCCGCATGGGCTGATCATGGCTCGGCACCACGGAACTGGCTACACAGGCGCGTATCGCCTCCGGTTGCAGATGCGCATGCCGCAACAGCTCAAGCAGCGTAAGTCCCATATCATCCGAAGTCTGTCCGGAATCCGTGCGCAGGGTGTAGCTGGTAAGCACCGCATGTTCGGATGCCAGGCCGACTTTGATGCCTGAATTGCCAATGTCAAAAAGAAGGAGAGTCTGTTGAGAGTTCATGTTGCGTCTCTGGTGGCCAAAGAGCTGGCGTCACATACTCCGTCAGCGGGGGGCTTCCATCAATGTGCCTTTACGAGCCGAAGAACATGCCGAGTTCAGAACCGGATACCTTGTTTTTGCCGTGGTAGACGCGCATGCAGTCAGGGCTGATTTCATCAATGACCATGATGCGGCCCTCGGCGTCCAGACCCAGCTCTATCTTCATATCCCAGAGTGCGAGGCCGCGAGAGAGCATGTCGGAGGCCACCAGGGCAAAAACATTGGAGCAGAGCTGCATGCATGCTTCATAGGCCTGCTGGGGCATAATGCCGAGCACTTGCAGGGCTTGCGGCGTTATGAAGGGGTCACCCCGCTCGTCGTCCTTGAGGCTGGTTTCCACATACGGCAGCACAGGCGCGCCTTCTTTGATGTACATGCCGTAACGGCGCACGAAGGAGCCGGAGGCCACGCCCCGGTAGATCCATTCCAGGCCGCTGCCGAAGGGGCGCGAGGGACGAACCAGGAAAAGCCTGCGTTCATCGCAGGCGTCGAGAAAATGGGTCGGCAGGCTACGCTGTTGCAGCAGACGGAAATAATGCAGCGCTATTTTATACGTCGGTTCGCTTTTGCCTTGCAGTTCGCCCAATGTATCATTGCCGCCCGGATCAATCTCGCCGCTTGCGGCGTTGCCGGTTACGCGGTCGGTGAATTCCAGCACGATATTGCCGCCGCGCCCTTGGTAGACATTTTTTGTCTTGCCCTGTTTGATGAGATTGCTCGGGTCAAATTGGATATTCGCGTTCATGGATGCTCCTTTACATGTCTTCGGTCAGCACCATATTCCGTGCCGCGCCCGTTTCATCCAGGCGGCGCACGGGCATGGTCACCGGCGCGTTTTGCAAAAAGTTCGGATCCGTCTTGGCTTTTGTCACGATTTCGTGCAGCACGGCCACGAAATGGTCTAGCGTCTCCTTGCTTTCCGTTTCTGTGGGTTCGGTCATCAGGCATTCAGGCACGATGAGCGGAAAGTATATGGTCGGCGCATGGATGCCGTAATCAAGCAGCGCTTTGCCGATATCCAGGGCGCGCGTGCCTTCGGGAGCGGAAGCCACGAATTCGTGCATGCAGATGCGCGCATGGGGAATATTCAGAAAATTTTCCGTCATCTTGCGCAGATAATTGGCATTGAGCACGGCGTATTCCGCCACGCGCGTCAACCCCTGGCCGCCAAGGCGCGTCACATAGGCATGCGCTTTGAGAAAAACCCCAAAATGGCCGTAGAAGGGCGCGATGTATCCGATGCTTTGCGGGTGATCGTAGTTCAGGAAAAAGCTGCCGTCCGTCTTTTTCTCCACGCGCCCGACAGGCAGGTAGGGGACAAGGCGCTGACTCACGCCCACGGGGCCTGAGCCGGGTCCGCCGCCGCCGTGGGGTGTGCCCAGGGTCTTGTGCAGATTGAGGTGGATGACGTCAAAGCCCGCATCGCCCACGCGCAGCTTGCCGAGAATGGCGTTGAGGTTCGCCCCGTCGCAATAGAGCAGCGCGTCGACCCGGCGCAGTTGCTCCACAATGGTGGAGATATGGGTTTCGTACAGCCCCAGAGTGTTGGGGAGGGTCATCATCAGCGCCGCCACGTCATCGTCCAGTGCTTCTTCAAGCGCCCGGGGATCGATCATGCCGTCCCTGGAAACGATGCTGACCACCTCATAGCCCGCCAAAGCCGCCGAAGCCGGGTTGGTGCCGTGCGTCGAGTCCGGGCAGATGATTTTGGTCTTTTTGTTGCCCTTGTTCCGGTGGTAAGCGGCAATGAGCATCACGCCCGTAAATTCGCCGTTGGCCCCGGCCATGGGCTGCAAGGTGCAGCCTGCCATACCGGTGATTTCGCAGATCAGGCGCTCCAGCTCATATGCGACCTCCAGCGCGCCCTGGCTGGCATCTTCCGCGCCTTGCAACTGGCCCAGGAGCGGATGCAGCCTGGTGAAGCCGGGCAGCGCGGCCACGTATTCCAAAAACTTGGCATTGTACTTCATAGTGCAGGAGCCAAGCGGATAAAAATTGCCGTCCACGCCGAAATTCAGCTTGGAAAGATGGGTGAAGTGGCGCACCACGTCGAGTTCAGAGAGTTCGGGCAGGGCTGGGGGTTCTTTGCGCAGCAAAGCTGCGGGCAGCATGTGGGCCGCGCTGCTTTTCGGCGCCGGGGGCAGGCAGGCGCTGCGGCCGGAAACGGATTTCTGGAATACGGTTTTCATAGGGCGGCCCTCACTTCTTCCACGAGCAGATCGATCTGGCGTTGGTCTGTTTTTTCCGTACAGGCCACGAGCAAGATATCCTTCATGGCCGGGTAATGGCGTCCGGCCGGGAAGCCCGGCACGCAGCCGCGTTTGGCGCATTTTTCGGCCAGCGCGGCAGCGTCGCCCGGTACGCGCACGGCGAACTCATTGCCAAAGGGCGCCGTGTTGAGCATGGTCACGCCCGGCAGCGCGCACAGGCGCGCCTGCGTCTCTCTCGCTTTTTCCATGCCGAGTTCAGCCGTGCGTACAAGGCCCTGCGGGCCGAGCAGGCACAGGAAGACCAAACTGCGCAACGCGCACAGCGCCTGGTTCGAGCAGATGTTCGAAGTGGCTTTGGCGCGGCGGATATGCTGTTCGCGCGCCTGCAGGGTCAACACGTAGCCGGTCTTGCCGTCCAGATCGGTGGTGCGGCCCGCGATACGGCCGGGAAATTGGCGGATGAGCTCCTTTTTGCAGGTCATGATGCCAAGGTACGGTCCACCGAAGGAAAGCGGCATGCCCAGCGCCTGGCCGTCGGCGACGGCAATATCCGCGCCCATTTCGCCGGGCGTTTTCAGCACGGCTTGCATGATAGGATGGGCCGAGATCACGGACAGTGCCCCGCTGGCTTCCGCATGGGCAAAGAGTTCGGAAAAATCTTCCACCACGCCGAAAAAGTTGGGGTTCTGCACGAAGACCGCCGCGCAGGCATTGTCTACGGCCGTCTTGAGGGCGCTTTTGTTGGAACAGCCGTTCTGGTGCGGCACGGTGACGATGTCCAGATCAAGGTTCGCGGTATACGAATTGAGCATGATTCGCCAGATAGGGTTCAGCGTCTCGTCTACCACCAGTTTGCGGCGTCTTGTCTGGCGGATGGCCATCATCGCGGCTTCAAACAGTGCCGAGCCGCCGTCATAGACCGAAGCATTGGCGCAATCCATGCCGAACAGGCGGGTCATGGCCGTCTGATATTCGAAAATGGCTTGCAGCGTGCCCTGTGAGGATTCGGCCTGGTACGGCGTATAGGCCGTGACGAATTCGCTGCGCCCGGCAAGGGCATCTACGGCCTTGGGAATATGGTGGTCATAGAAGCCCGCGCCCAGAAAACAGGCCGCAAGCTCTTTGTTTTTGCCCGCAAGGCGCTCGAAATACGCGCAGGTATCCATTTCGCTGAGACCATCGGGCAGCGTGAAGCTTTTGGGCCTGAGCTCCGGCGGAATATCCTCGAAAAGCGCTTGCAAATCGCGCACGCCAATGCATGTGAGCATGGCTTGCAGGTCTGCTTCGGTATGCGGAATAAAGGGCATAGGTGCTCCTACAATATATCAGTCATTTACAGCATTTGGCATATTCAGTTGCTTTCAGCAGCCCCGTAGGTTCGGCGGAAAGCTTGACGCGTATCATCCAGCCATCTTCGTAGGGCGATTTGTTGACGAACTCGGGCACGCTTTCAAGCGCTTCGTTCACGGCGATCACGCTTCCGTTGACCGGGGAATACAGGTCGCTGGCGGCCTTGACGGACTCAATAGAACCGAACTCCTTGCCGGCGGCAAGCTGCGTGCCCACAGCGGGCAAATCGACATAGGTCACGTCGCCGAGTTGATCCTGGGCATAGTGGGTGATGCCGATAACGGCCTCCTTGCCTTCAATGCGCACCCATTCATGGCTGTCGCGGTACAAGAGGTTGTCGGGGATATTCATGTGTTCTCCTGTTATATAAGTTTTTTACGAGCTGTGCCTTCCTTGTAGAAGGGCAGGCAGGCTTTTTGCGCAGGCAGTTCTGTTTTGGCGGCGAGGACGATAAACTTGTCCGCAGCGGCGTGGGCTTCGTCGATCCAGGCAAGGGCAATGGCGCTTCCGAGGCTGGGCGCGAAGGAGCCGCTGGTGATAAGCCCGACCCGCGTTCCGTCGGGCAGGGCCACGGTATCTCCGGTGCGGGCGGAGCGGCGCCCGGCGATGCTGATCGGGATAAGCCGCTGCCTGACACGCAGGGCGCCTTCTTTGCCCACGTAATTCGCGGAGCTGGTGAGCATTTTTTCCATTCCGGCCTCAGCGGGCGTGTGTTCCGCGTCCAGCTCGTGTCCGTACAGAGGCAGACCGGCTTCAAGGCGCAGGGTATCGCGGCAGCCGAGTCCTGCGGGTTTGACGCGTTCGTCGGCGATCAGCTTTTCCCACAAGGCAAGGGTTTTGTCCCAGGGCAGATAGAGTTCGTACCCGAGTTCGCCGGTATAGCCGGTACGGCTGACAAGCAGCTTGTCGCCTTCAAATGTTGCGGCGCGGAAGGAAAAATAACCGAGATCGCGGAAGTCCGCTCCCAGCAGTTTTTCCAGCACGTCAAGGGAAAGGGGTCCTTGCAGGTCGATTTTTCCGGTTGTGTCGGAGATGTCTTCGATTGCCACAGGCGCGGACAGGCGGCCGCTCAGAGAGGCGAAATCATCTGCCCGGCAGGCGGCGTTAACCACGAGCATGAAGCTGTCCGTTTCCAGACAATACACAATGAGATCATCGAGGATGCCGCCCTGCGGATTCAGCAAAAAGCCGTAGCGGCACTTGCCGGGATCCAGGTTATCCAGCCTGTGGCTGACTGCCTTCTCAAGCTGCTGCCGCGCGCCGGGGCCATGAATCAGAAATTCGCCCATGTGGCAGATATCAAAAATGGCCGCCGCAGTGCGGGTATGTATATGTTCGGCCACGATGCCCTCGTACTGGATGGGCATGTCCCAGCCTGCGAAGGGGGCCATTTTTGCGCCCCTGGAACGATGCCAGCGGCTTAAGGGAGTTTCGAGCGGTGCAGGCACAGTGTCTCCTCGTATGCAAGTTTGTTCGGCACGACCCTGAAGACTAGCACGTTTTTCATGGGTAGGAAAGAGCCTCATAATCCCATAAACAGTTTATATTGCTATGCAATATGCTAATGTCCTGTTATGCCATATTTTTTCAGCTTGTATTGAAGAAGGCTTTTAGAAATGCCAAGGAGCTCCGCTGCTTTGACCTGCACCAGATCCGCGCGCACAAGGGCGCGGCGGATCAGGGCCGCTTCGATCTTTTCCAGGGTGTCTGCCAAATCAAGTTCCACCGGCAATAAATCCACGGCGCTTTTGAACTGGGATTCCTCATCTCTGATTTCCGGGGGCAGATTGTCCACAGAAATGATCTCCCCAGGAATCAGCACAAGGCAGCGCTCCACCACGTTTTGCAACTGGCGGATATTGCCGGGCCATTCATAGCCCATGAGGAAGTTCATGGCTTCGTCGGAAAAGCTTTTTGGCTGCACACCATTTTCCTTGGTCAGTTTTTCCGTGAAGTGGGCCACCAGCAGGGGAATATCTTCCCGCCGTTCGCGCAGGGCCGGCAGGGGAATATGGATTACATTCAGGCGGTAGAAAAGGTCTTCCCTGAATTCCCCTGCCTGCACCTTTGCCTGCAAGTCTTTATTCGTGGCGGCCACCACGCGGATGTCCACCTCGATCTCCTCTCCACTGCCCACACGTTCGAAACGGCGCTCCTGTAGAACCCGCAAGAACTTAACCTGAAGGTCCGGGGTTAATTCGCCCACTTCATCAAGAAAGAGCGTGCCGCCGTTCGCCTGTTCAAAACGTCCGCGGCGCATGCTGGTGGCCCCGGTAAAGGAGCCGCGTTCATGCCCGAACAGCTCGCTTTCCAGCACGCCCGGGTTAAAGGCCATGCAGTTCACCGACACAAAGGGGCCTTCCTTGCGGGGCGAGGCAAAATGGATGGCGCGGGCCACCAGTTCCTTGCCCGTGCCCGATTCGCCAGAAATCAGCACCGTGGATCGGCTTGGCGCGGCGCGATCCACCATGCTCAGCGCTTCCCGCATGGCCTTGCTGCGTCCCACAAAACGGTGCAGGCCGTATTGTTCTTCCATGGCTTCGCGCAGCAGGCGGTACTGGCGGTGCGTCCGCGCGAGTTCCGACGCGTTTTGCACGGAAAGCAGCAGTTCGTCATTGGCGAAGGGCTTGGTGATGTAGTCGAAGGCGCCGAACTTCATCACGTCCACCGCAGCCTCAATGGTGCCGAAAGCGGTCATGATCAGCACCGGGATGTAGGGCCAGTTCTTTTTGACCCGTTCGAGCACGTCCCGCCCTGAGACGCGGGGCATCTTCATATCCGTAACCAGCACGTCAACGTCGGATTCTTCCAGAAAGGCCAGGGCGGTTTCCGGGTCGTTCAGAGCCGTGACCTTGTAACCCGCATCGGCGAGCAGGGCGTCCAGGACGAGCAGATAGTTTTTTTCGTCGTCAATAATGAGGATGTGGGATCGTTCATACATGCGTGTTCTCCAAAGGAGTTATAGCGCGGCTTTCGTATGTTCCGCCCTGGGCAGGGATATGCGCGCCGCCGCCCCGCCCCCGGCGGCGTTTTCCAACTGGAATGATCCGCCGTGGCTGCTGATGATGCTGCTGACAATGGGCAGCCCGAGGCCGGTGCCGCTGTCCTTGGTGGTGAAGAATGGATCCATCATGCGCGGCAGGGCAGCGGGATCAAAACCGGGACCGGAATCCCGCAAAATCAGCTCCACATGCCCTTCCGCATGCGCCCGGCCGGAAATGTGCAAGTTTCCCGCTCCCTCCATGGCCTGCAGCGCATTGGTTACAAGGTTGTATACGGCGCGGTATAAAAGGTCCTTATCGCCTCTGGTCGGCAGGCTTTCCTCCATTGCAAGCGCCACCTGGACGCCCTGCCGTTCGATATGGCCCGCTTGGAAAGCCAGTACCTGCTTCAATACCTGGGCGAGGTCGACGTAATCCTGCCGTGGTTGGCGCGGGCGGGCGTAATCCAGAAAATCGTTGACTGTCTGGCTCAGGCGGACGGCTTCATCAAAAATTGCCTGCAGGATGCCGCTGGTGCGGGGGTCTGCCTGGCCGGCGCGCCGCAGAAGCAGTTCGGCGCTGGAGCGGATGATGCCCAATGGATTGCGTATTTCGTGCGCAATGCTCGCTACGACCCGGCCCATGCTGGCCAGACGCTCGTTCATGTGCAGGTCTTCTTCCAGCGCGCGGTTTTGCGCCAGGCGAAGCGCCAGCACCCGGTCGGCACGGCGGATGAAGACCAGCAGAAGCGTAAAAAGCACCATCGAAGAAAGGATGATCGTCCCTACGATAAGCCACTGGAAGGCAATGACCGCCTTGAAATCCTCCGTTATATCCTGGTGGAATTCCAGAACGCCCATAATCGGCGATGTTTCCTCCGCGTCGCTTTCCATGTCGACGCCGGAACGACTCTCAATACGCAAGGGAAAGGTAGTGCGCAGCACAAAACTGTCCGGTTCCAGCGTTGTCACCATGAACAGGGCTTTTCGCATGGGAATGGCGGCAATGATTTCAAATTTCGGCCCGTCGCCCTGCAGGGAGTTGCGCACGGCGTCCCCGGCAAGGGAGGTGTTGCCGAGTTCTTCCTGATCTGCGGAGTATACCACGGTGGAAGTGAAGTCATAAATGCGCAGGCTTTTGAGCTGCCAGCCGTGGATTACTGAAAGAATGACCTGATCCAGGCGTTCATATATCGCAGGTTCGCGCAGGGGGATACGCCCGAAAAGCAGCGAAGTCGGCAGGGTAAAACGCCGGTATATCTGATGGTTCAGGTTTTCCGCCAAAAGCCGGGCGAAGTCCGTTCGTTTGGCCAGCAGGGATTCCCTGGCGGAATTGGTGATTACCACCGAAATTCCCAGGCTGGTACACAAAATAAGCACCAGCGAAACCCAGGAAAGCGCGCGGGCATAGCTTAAGGGCAGTTCATCCCAGCTTAGCGTCTTGTTGTGCTCTTCCGTCATACAAACCCTGGTGGCGGATTATGTTTGCTTGTGAGGCGGCGAAACCATCCCCTAAAATTCTTCCTGCTGCGAGGGTATGGACAGGAAAGATAGGAGGTCCGCTTCTTCCGCCGCATAGCCGGGCGCTCCAAGGCGCGCGTTGGCCAGACGCTTGCCCAGCTCCACGGCAGGCTGGTCGATGGGATTGATGTCCATCAGCCAGCCCGTGAGCAATGTTGTGGCTTGCAGCAAGGCCATAAGCGAACCTGCGGCGCGTTCCGAGCTGTCCGCCATATGGACGCGCACCAGAGGCACTTCGCTGTGCGTTAGCGCCATACAGGTGCCGAGCGCTTCGGCGTCGAGCAGTTCGCCGAAGTGTTTGCCCTTGAGCCAGTTCCATTGCTCAGGCAGGGTGTCCGGGAACAGGCGGCCCCGGGACAGGCCGTCGCAGGTTAAGAAAAGGCAGCCTTTGTCGCGCGGGCCATCCAGGAACATCTGGTTGATGGAATGCTGATCCGTGACGCCCACGGCGGCGATGGGCATGGTGCCCTTGCCTTCCTTGCCGAGGCTTTCCGCCCACAGCTGGCAGAACCATGGGCCGAGCGTGGCCCAGAGCGGTATGTAGGAAAAGAAGATGAGCTGGCTGTATCCTGCGTTTGCCAGGACAATGTTCCAGGCGGCAAGGCTGAGGGCTGGGTGTCGTTCAACGGCGGCAGGCTGTTCCACCAGGTTTCGGGTTACATCCCAGGCGCCGGCGAGCAGGTCTTTCCAGTTCATGCCCAGAAAAGCGGCAGGTAGAAGACCCACGGCGGAAAGGGCGGAGTAGCGGCCGCCCAGATGATCCGGCACCGGCAGGGAAGCAAGCGCGTTCCGGGCGGCTTCTTCCCGTAAAAACCCATTTTTTTCATCGGTGACCACAACCATGTGCTCGTTCCATCCGGCGCCGCGAGAGCTTTGCAGCCATTCGCGCGCCAGAAAGTATTGAGCCAGCGTTTCTATCGTGCCGCCGGACTTGCTGATGGGCACAACCACGGTTTCTTCCGGGGGGAGTTTGGCGAAATAGGCGTCCAGGCTGTCCGCATCCACATTGTCGGCTATCCAGAGCCAGGGGCCAGTGTGTCCCGGGCGATCCTGGGCCGGAAAAAAAGCCTTTTGCAGCGCGCGTCCACCGAGGGCCGAACCTCCGATGCCAAGCACCAGCATATGCTTGAAGCGGCCAAGAACGGGCAGCAGCGCCGTGAGCTGCGCTTCAAGCTCCGCCCGGAAAGGGAGACTCAGACATGGCAGGCGTCCGGCCTGGACTTCACTTGCCAAATGCAGCGCCAGAGCCGTATATTTGGGCCGTAATGCTTTTATGGCGGCAGGATCTATCCGCCCGGCAAAGGCGTGTGACCATTCGAATCTGTGGCGCATCATACAAAAGCCTCCTGGCGAGATGTGATGGC
>Ga0209737_10002658_pt1 | contig 12482 bp, 5 predicted proteins | sample TergutCu122P3_FD_187284 | JGI IMG/M metagenome (GOLD analysis project Ga0209737, IMG submission 187284) | Cubitermes ugandensis P3 segment gut microbial communities from Kakamega Forest, Kenya - Cu122 P3 (SPAdes) (version 2) | ecosystem: Host-associated > Arthropoda: Insects > Digestive system >... | reverse complement strand
CCCGCGTCCGCGATTTGTTTGACGAAGCAAAAAAAAGCTCGCCTTGTATTATCTTTATCGATGAAATAGATGCCGTTGCAAGACGCCGTGGTACCGGACTTGGCGGCGGTCATGATGAAAGGGAGCAGACCCTCAACCAATTGTTGGTTGAGATGGATGGATTCGGGGTAAATGAAGGCATAATTGTCCTTGCCGCGACCAACCGGGTTGATATCCTTGACCCGGCAATCCTACGCCCCGGTCGTTTTGACCGAAAAGTCAGCGTCTGCCGTCCTGATATCGGCGGACGGGAAGATATCTTAAAAATCCATGCCCGTAATAAACCCCTCGCCGAGGATGTTGACTTAAAGCAGGTCGCACAGACCACCGCCGGATTTACCGGTGCCGACCTTGAAAATCTGTTAAATGAAGCGGCGATAAAAGCGGCTAAATCAAACCGTGCTTTCGTCGTCCAGGAAGATATTAAACAATCATTTATCAAAGTCGGAGTCGGCAGTGAAAAGAAAAGCCGGGTAATCAGTGAAAAAGAAAAACGTATCACCGCTTATCACGAAGCTGGTCACGCAGTTCTGTTCCATGAACTTCCGGATGTCGGACCGGTGCATATCATTTCCGTCATCCCGACCGGACCAAGCGCCGCCGGCTATACGATGCCTCTTCCGGAGCGTGATGATGTCCATATCACCAAAGGCAAAATGGAACAGGAAATCATGGTCAGTCTGGGAGGCAGGATAGCCGAAGAGTTGGTCTTTAGTGAAGTCACTGCCGGAGCTGTCAGCGATATTAAACGGGCGACCGCTTATGCCCGCAATATGGTCACCAAATTCGGAATGTCGGAAAAAATTGGTCTGATAAACTATTCTGATGATGATAATGAAGTTTTCATCGGGCGTGACCTTGCCCATGCCAAGAGCCACTCTGATGACATGGCATATGAAATTGATAAGGAAGTCAAAAACATTATTACCGAATGCTATAATAAAGCCTTTGATATCATTAAGAAACGCCGTGATATCCTCGACCGCTGCGTCGAGCTTTTGATGGAAAAAGAACGGATAACCCGTGAAGAGTTTGAAGCCCTGTATGAAGGGGTTTAAGAGTACGTATAATGAAGATATTCTGAAACAGGCAAAAACAACTCGCAGATGTCTTGCCCGTCTTCTAGCACGCGAAAATGTATATTGAAAACCGATTAGGGCACAACATCGGAGAGTGTTTTTGTATGTTGCAGAATATCTTGGAAGGCCACTTTTTTTATTTTGTGGTTGAAATTAATCAATATATAGTATAAAATGGAAGTACGAGTATAAATATTGTACTAATGCAAAGGTCCCACAGATGGATTTTAGTAGAAACTTCCGTGCTGAACAGAGCAATCATTATATATCAACCATGCGCCCCCTCTTTAACCGGCGTGCGCTTTTTAGTGACATGACTGAGGATTTTGTTACTCCGATGGAGCCAAACAAATTCGGTCAGGTCACAATTAAATTTCGCACCGAAAAGGACAATGTTGATAATGTTTATCTATGTAACGATTCAGATAAATTATTAATGATCAAATCTACCAGCGATGATTTATTCGATTACTATGAGATTGAAATTCAATTAGAAGATACCCCTTTCTGTTATTATTTCGAAATCCAAGCCGGAAAAATTTCTTGCTTTTATGACCGGCGCGGGGTGGCGCTTGAACTGGCACCCCACTTCATGATGAAGATAATCCCCGGTTTTAAGACCCCTGATTGGGCAAAAGGCGCGGTCATGTACCAAATATATGTTGACCGTTTCTATAATGGCGACCCATCCAATGATGTACTTACCGGCGAATATATCTATGTCGATGACCGCTCAGTCCGTGTTGAAGATTGGGACAAATACCCTGCCACGATGGGTGTGCGCGAGTTTTATGGCGGTGATTTACAAGGGGTACTCGACAAGCTTGATTATTTAGAAGATTTAGGTATTAATGTAATCTACTTTAACCCCCTCTTTGTTTCCCCGTCCAATCATAAATATGACATTCAGGATTATGATAGTATCGACCCCCATTTTGGCAAGATAGTTTTTGATGAAGGTGATGTCCTTAAGGAAGGGGATAAAGAAAACCGTTTTGCAACCCGGTATATCAACCGCGTCACCAATAAAGCCAATCTCGAAGCAAGCAATATGTTTTTTGCCAAAGTTGTGGATGAAGCACACAAAAGAGGGATGAAAGTTATCCTTGACGGAGTATTCAATCATTGTGGTTCTTTTAATAAATGGATGGATCGGGAACGGATATATGAGCATGCCCAGGGTTACGCAAAAGGTGCTTATGTTGATGCCAGCAGCCCATACCGGAGCTACTTTGATTTTTTGGGCAGCGAAGACTGGCCATATAATGGGACATATGATGGATGGTGGGGGTTTGATACCTTACCAAAACTCAATTTTGAAGGCTCGCGTGATCTCTTCCACTATATCATGAATATCGCGGCGAAATGGGTATCACCACCTTACAATGCCGACGGCTGGCGTTTGGACGTTGCCGCCGACCTTGGGCATTCGCCGGAATACAATCATTATTTCTGGAAAGAGTTCCGGAGGACGGTTAAACGTGCCAATCCGGAGGCAATCATTCTCGCTGAACATTATGGTGATGCCGCTGAATGGCTTAAAGGTGACGAATGGGATACGGTAATGAACTATGATGCTTTCATGGATCCAATTACTTGGTTTTTGACCGGAATGCAGAAGCATAGTGACGATTACCGCGAAGACCTGTTAGGAAATGCCGACTGTTTCTGGGGTGCGATGCGTAATCATATGGCTACTTTTTCGATGCCATCCTTACTCGTGGCGATGAATGAATTATCCAATCACGACCATTCGCGATTTTTAACCCGTACCAACAAAAAAGTAGGGCGGACGAACAATCTAGGGCCGGAAGCGGCAAATGAAGGTATCAATAAAGCAATCATGCGGGAAGCGGTCGTAATGCAGTTTACCTGGCCGGGTGCGCCGACGATTTATTATGGTGATGAAGCGGGGTTGTGCGGTTTTACCGATCCTGACAACCGCCGGACATATCCATGGGGGCGTGAAGATTATATTATGATTGCCCTGCACCGCGAAATGATCCGTATTCATAAAGAGAATAAAGAGTTCCTGACCGGTTCGCTTAAACCATTGGAAGGTAATTACAATTTGATTGCATATGCCCGTTTCAATTTGAAGGCGGTTTCGGTTATCGTGGTTAATAATAATAATTATGAAGTAGGTAAAGAAATAACTGTCTGGCACCTTGGGGTACCGCGTCAAGCTATTATGAAGCGATTAATCATCACTGATGAATCCGGTTTTAATGTTGAAGAAGTTGATTTTCACGTGATGTCCGGCAAAGTTACGGTCGTAATGCCGGCATTTTCCGCCGTTGTTCTCCGTTATAATCAAGAGGAAAAGTCCGCAAAGAAGGAAAAAAGTAACAATCTTGTATACTTTGCATAGACGTCTAGGAGGGAAAAACCGAGGGTGAACCGATAAAAGATTAGCGCATTACCAGCGGGGAAAAGGTCAGGTTTTAACCGTACCATCAGTATCATATATCCTATAATGTTTTTATCAAAGTATCCGATATATATAGTACCATACAACATACAGAAAGGATAAGACTAAAATGAGCAAAACCTTATAATGTGCGCCTCAGATTTCGAATCTGGGACGCACATTTCAAGTTGTGGGGATGTTGTACTCCGTAAGACAGATATACTCCGTAAGACAGATAAAACTCTCCGTCGCGGTGCCCTAATTGGCTGCGTTGAAAGTTCTCTTGCGCTAGAAGGCGGGCAAGGCGACTGCGAGTTGTATATCTGTCTTACGGAGTATATCTGTCTTACTCCCTGTCTTATTCCTGTCTTATTCCCTGTCTTACTCCTCGTTTTTCTTTACATTCATACAAAAATTGGTTATAATTAAGGAAAAGCGAATTTCTGGAGAAACCTTTGTCCAATTATAGAGATGAAAATAAAAAATTGCTCGCTGTTTATGGAGAGCTTCGTGTCGCGGATGTCCGCGACGGTTTGGATTGGATAGGATATCACAATTTTGGGTCGGTAGACCACCATATTAGGCCGTTGTTTCGTACAAGGGCAGTAGGTATTGCCCGTACTGTCAGGTATCTGCCTTATGTTGGGCCATATCCAACCGCAACGGGTGACGAGTACTCGAAGTGGCAGGGTTGGTATTATGGTAATGTCTGTACATATCCATGGGTTGACGATATCGAAGACGGTGATTTTATGGCAATTGATGTCAGTGGGGTAAATGTCGGTCTGATTGGATCAGAAAATTCGTTGAAATGCTTACTTAGTGGTGCCCGCGGTTTTGTGATTAACGGTTCCGGTATCCGTGATACGGATGAGGTGATATTGCAAAAAATCCCCGTTTGGTCACATTTTGTTGCTCAATCCATGGTGCAATGCAAGATTCAGTTTGACCAGAAAGATGTCCCGGTAAATATTGGTGGAGTTACGGTTTGTCCCGGCGATATTATTGTTGCTGACGGCGACGGTGTCATCGTTGTTCCGCGCAAGGTGGCCTGGGATGTGGCAAAGTATGCTGGAGATATCCTTGATTTGGACAAAGATAACCGCAAGGATTTATATCAACAACTGAAATGGGAGCTTGACGATACAGTAGTAAAATAAAGGGTGTCAGTGATTCTTTTGGAGGAGTTCTTTGAAAGACTCAAATGAAAAACAATATTTCGATGGGTCGGTTTTAATTGTCGAAGACAATATCATGAACCAAGAGATTATCTGCGAGCTTCTTGCGGATAGCGGGCTTAAGATTTTTGTTGCCGAAAATGGTAAAATCGCCGTCGATATAGTCATGGAACGTTTTCTTCATAGGGAGAAACCCTTTGATCTGATTTTCATGGATATCACTATGCCGGTTTTGGGAGGTCTTCCCGCGGCAGAAAAAATCAAGTCCTTAGGAATCGAAACCCCCATAATTGCAATGACTGCCGATACATCAGCCGAAGATATTGCAAAATATCGTGAGCACGGGCTTTGTGACTGCCTTGGCAAACCTTTTAAATCGCAGGAATTATGGCGGATCCTTTATAAACATTTTTCAAAAAAACGTCTCCACTTTGGTGTTTTGTTTTCGACAATTGATAATACATGCCAGTATGATATCTGGAATGGTATTGCTGATTTTGCCCGCAAAAATGACATTCATCTGACCGGATATATTGGATCTTACCAAACATCAGATTATGATTATGCCTCTCATTTTGATACTTGCTTTGACAAAATAAACCATGATTATTCGCTGGATGGAGTCATCATGTTTTCCGGTTTTATTGCCCAAAATATCGGCAATGAGAAGTTTGATGAATGTATCACCAAACTACCGAAACACATTCCGTTCATTTCGGTTTCATATATTGTTCCTGACATTCCATCTGTGCTTATTGATAATATCACCGGCGTATATAACGCAGTTGAGCATTTGATTAAAGAACATGGTAAAAAGCATATTGCCTTTGTAAAAGGTCCTGATGGGCATAACGAAGCCGAGGACCGGCTCGAAGGATATAAAAGGGCACTTGAGGCAAACGGTATCGCTTTTGATGAACGATATGTTTTCCCCGGAAACTTCAGTCAGGATGACGGAGTGGTTGCCGCAAAAATGATACTGAGTAAACCGGACTTAGTAATTGATGCAATTGCCGCCTGTGATGATGAAACCGCGATTGGTATTTTGACGGAGCTAAAAAACCGCGATATCAAGGTTCCGGCTGATATTGCCGTAGTTGGCTTTGATGATGACAGGGCATCTGCAACATTTATTCCTTCAATCAGCACGGCCCGGCAGGACTTCTATGAAATAGGGGAAAAAAGTGCAGAAACATTATTAAACAAGTTAAACGGCACCGAAATTGATGATATCACATATGTATCGCCGGTTTTTATTACCCGCCAATCTTGTGGTTGTGTGGATGATATGCTGCTTTCGGTAAACCCTGATGATGAAAGCACGATAGATACAAAAGAAAATTTATTGAAGGCCTTAGTAGCCCACGACTTAAGGTACCGGGAAGGCATAGTCCGCGAATTTGCCGCCGAAGACCACCGTTTGTTGGTGAGGCGGATAACCGGAAGCCTGGTACTCAAATTTGATATTGATACATTAATGGAGGAGATTAGAAATTCACTTCCGGAGCTTTCGATAAATATCGCCTTAATCGGCTTGTATCACAATCCGGTTGCAAATAATGACCCGCGCGCAAACAGGTCGATATCCACCTTCTTAGGATTTGACGGAGAAAATGAGATAAAAGCTTATGACGGCTTTGACTTTGAAAAAGAGAGGCGCGAACTCTTATTTTTCCCCCTATTTTTTAAGGATGAAGAAATCGGCATAATCCTGTTACCTTTCAGCCATGATATTTCGGTAGACACATACGAGACCCTGCGGATAAATATTTCCACGGCAATAAAAGGAGCGGTGTTATTGTCGGAAGCAAATGCGGCCAACAAAGCAAAAAGCGAATTTCTTTCAAATGTGAGCCATGAAATCAGGACGCCAATGAACAGTATCATGGGTTTTGCCGATTTGGCGATGGAAAGTGACAATTTACCGCAAATCAGAAATTATCTTGGCAAAATCACGGACAATACGAAGTGGCTGCTTACGACTATCAGTGATATCCTTGATATCTCCAAGATTGAATCAGGCAAAATGGAAATTGATAAGGTACCTTTCGATTTGAATGAAGTTATATCACGTTGCCAATCGGTTATTTTACCTAAAGTCGCGGAAAAAGGCTTGGAGTTAAAAATAAAAGCCGATTCAATAACCGGAAAAAAACTCTTAGGTGACCCGGTCAGGTTATATCAAACCTTAAACAACCTTCTTTCAAATGCCGTAAAATTTACCGAAACCGGTGTGATTACCTTGTTAACGCGGATAAAAAGATATGACGATAAACACATTTCAGCTTATTTTGAAGTAAAAGATACCGGTATAGGCATTGCAAAAGAGCAACTTCATGATGTTTTTAACCCCTTCGTCCAAGCTGATTCCGGGAGTACCAAGGCATATGGCGGAACGGGACTGGGGCTTCCGATCACGGCGAATATTGTGGACTTGATGGGGGGTAGGTTAAAAGTAACCAGCAAACTCGGAGCCGGCAGCACCTTCAAATTTGAAATTATGTTCGAAACCAGTGATATGGATGATGCCATGTACAATATTAAATCGTCCAGTATTGAAAAACCGTTTTTCGATGGTATCGTGCTGGTCTGCGATGATAACTCCATGAATCAGCAAGTCATGTCCGAACACTTAAATGGTGTCGGCCTTAAAGTGGTTATTGCTGTAAACGGCAAGGTTGGTGTAGAGATGGTCAAGGAACGGATTGACAAAGGAGAACCTCCATTTGACCTTATTTTGATGGACGTATTTATGCCGGTCATGAGTGGGGTTGAAGCAGCAGTTGAAATAACAGCGCTAAATACCGGGACTCCGATTATCGCCGTGACTGCGAATACTATGGCAAGCGAGCTTGAGAGTTATCGAAAGCATGGTATGCCTGATTATCTAAGCAAACCATTTTCATCACAGGAATTATGGTCACTCCTGCTCAAATACCTGACACCGGTGAGCAGCAAATTAATTAGTGAGGAAGAGGAAGATACGGAATTACTCGAAAAGCTAAAAATCAAATTTATTAAAACCAATGTAAATAAATTTAAAGAAATTTCCGATGCGATTAATACGGATGATATTGAACTGGCGCATAGACTGGTGCATAGCCTTAAGGGTAATGCCGGGTTTATTGGCAAAACCGCTTTACAAAATATCGCCGGAGAAATAGAAGACCTATTAGAAACCGAAGATGCCACCATCCCCGAAGCAAAAATGGAAATCCTTGAAAAAGAGCTTACGTCAGTTCTTAATGAGCTCAAACCATACCAACTTCTTGAAGATAAATATAAACCAGCAATGACGGAAATAAGGTACGGTGATACTGATGATACAAACAAAAGCACCGTTCTGGTTGTTGATGATGAAGATACGAATATCATGATTCTTATGCATATGTTGGATTCAAAATATAGGGTATTTGCTTCAACTGATGGCGCCGATGCCATTATAGCCGCGGAAAAAATCAAACCGGATATTATTCTTCTTGACTTGGTTATGCCGGTAATGGATGGATACCAAGTGCTTTCCAAACTCAAGAGTTCAAGAAAAACCAAGGATATTCCGGTTATCTTGGTTACTTCAAAAACCGATGCCGAAAGCGAAGTAAAAGGACTTGGTGCCGGAGCAATAGATTATATTTTGAAACCTTACAAGAAAGAGCTGTTGTTACAGCGTCTGGAATTGCATCTTCAGTTAAAAAGATATAATAGTGATTTGGAAAAAGAAATCGCAATTAAGAGCCGGGCAGTATATGAAATGCAGGGTGCGATGTTGGAAACAGTTGCAGAGCTGGTGGAAAGCCGCGACAATATTACCGGCGGACATATCAGCAGAACCCAAAGTTATCTGAAACTATTGGTTGAGCTTGCATTGGATAATGGTGTTTATGCAGATGAGCTTAGTACATGGGACATAGATTTGTTTGTTATGTCGTCGCAATTACATGATGTCGGGAAGATATCAATCAGTGACAGCATCTTGATGAAACCGGGCAAACTAACTGATGAGGAGTTTTCCAGCATGAAAGACCATACATCATTCGGGCGTGACATCATCAAAAAAATCGAGGTTAAAACAAAAGAAAACGCTTTTCTTGAGCATGCCCGCTTACTGGCGGTCAGCCATCACGAGAAATGGAATGGTTTTGGTTATCCCCACGGGCTTAAGGGTGAGGATATACCGCTGCAAGGACGCCTGATGGCGATAGTAGACGTTTATGATGCCTTAACCAACGACCGCCCCTACAAAAAAGCCTTCACCCATGAAGAAGCCCTAGAGATCATCAAAGAAGGAAACGGAAGCCACTTCGACCCCTTACTCTGCGACATCTTCATCAAATATGAAAACGAATTTAAGGTTTTAACCCAATCCTTATCGTAGGGCGGGTGCTTGCTCCCGCCGTTTTAGAATTATTTCTGATACCCCAACGACCGCACCACCACCCCCGCATGATGAATAATCCGCCGTGAGTTTTCCAAGGTATTATTAAAAATCATACTAATATTCCGCTCCGTCACACAATCTTTCGCACGTTCAAAATGATTCGCTTTATACTGTTGAACCTCAGCATACATTTCCCGCTCGGAACGATGTACATAATCGACCGAACTTTCGTCGTAAACCCCACCAAGAAAAACAGAAACAGCATGGGTCAAAATCTTACTAACCTTATCTTCAACGGCAATAATTTCATTCATTGCCTCATCGGAAAAAGCCCTCTCTTTACTTATGTACGCATGCGCAAATTCGGCAATGTTTTCGGCATGGTCACCAATCCGCTCAATACTATTAACCACCTGATAAAGTGAATTAACCAGCTCCCTGTCGATATCCTCCAAGTCCATGATACTTACTTTGACCAAATAGCGCGTAATTTCATCATCAAGGAAGTCGATAACTTCCTCATTGGCGATAACCTCATCAATTAAATCAAGCCGCTTTTCCAAAAATACCTGAACCGAAAGCTGATAGTTTTTGAGGGCAATCTGTGCCATCCGCTCCACTTCATTCCGGACTTGGGTTACGGCAACGGATGGGGTATTGAAAGAAACCGGATCAATGAAAAGCAGACGCAGTTCCTCACGTGGTTTGTCCTCACCCCTGATAATACGCGAAGACAGCCAAATAAGCTGCTTGACGAAAGGCAGCAGGATAATAGCGGTCACAAGGCTGAAAATAATGTGTGTCCCAGCCAACTGCATTGATGCCCCACTTCCAAAAATCCGTTTGATAAAGTCGATAAAACCGATTGGTAAAAGCACAATAATGGAGAAAATAATAGCTCCGATAATATTAAAAAGTAAATGGACAACAGCAGTCCGTTTTGCCGTCTTCGTTGCTCCGAGCGAGGCAATTATCGCCGTGACGCAAGTGCCGATATTGGCACCGAAAAGAATAAAAACACCGGTTTGCAAATCTAGCACCCCGGCAGTCGCCAGCGCAATCAGAATCCCGATCATCGCCGCCGAGCTTTGCAAAACGGCAGTTAGCAAAATCCCAACAAGCAGACCAATAAAAGGAATTTGCGCCTGCCCGATTAAACCCATAAATTGCTCGTTGGTACTAAGCGGTTTCATTGTCTCACTCATCATGTTCATCCCGACGAAAAGGATACCGATACCGGTAACTATCAAACCGATATTCTTTATCCGCTTCTTTTTCGATACCATAATCATGAGAATACCAACAAATGCGGCAATCGGTGCTATGAGACCGATTCTTACGGCAATCAGTATCCCAGTAAAAGTCGAACCGATATTTGCCCCCATGATAACGCCAACCGCCTGAGTGAGCCGCATCAAACCGGCATTAACAAAACCAACCACCATAACCGTTGTTGCCGTTGAGCTTTGCACCGCCGCCGTTACGAAAGTCCCGGCAAGAATCGCCAGGAAACGGTTTTTCGTAAGCACCTCCAAAAGACGACGCAAACGATTGCCAGCCGTCCTTTGCAAGCCATCACTCATCATCATCATGCCATAAAGAAACAACCCCAACCCACCAAACAATGGCAATATAATTTCAACCCAGTACATATGTAATCCTCGTAATCCTCGATAACGTCATTGCGGGCTTGACCCGCAATCTCATTATATCTTATCTTAAAATAACAAGGTAGTCAATTAAACACAACAACAGAATCGGGTGTTTTTGAGTAGCAAAGTCAAATGAACCATGATTAATACCTTATAGCAAAATAAACCAACTTGATATATAATTTAATCTATGAAGTTTCTTTTAATCGCATTAAACGCAAAATATATTCATATTAACCCGGCTGTTTATAGTATAAATAGCTTTATTGAGCTTGAAACGTCTTTAGAAAATACGGAATCATATCAGAGTGACGACCAAAGCAAAATCGAAATCATTGAATATACCATCAACAATTCATTCTCAGACATACTCGCTGATATTTATGAACAAAAGCCGGATATACTCGCTTTTTCCTGTTATATCTGGAATTGGGAAATGGTGAAGCGGTTACTGGTTGAAATTCCGAAGATTATGCCGGATGTGCCGATATGGTTGGGGGGACCTGAGGTATCGTATGATGGGGTAAAAATTATGGATCAGTTCCCGGCGGTGACGGGGATAGTCGTAGGGGAAGGGGAGCAGACTTGTAAGGAAGTGTTTGAGTATTATTTGAGATTGCGGGTCAAGAAACTGTGCTTCGCACAGGGTGCAATGACGACTAGCATAAGCCAGATAACTGGCATTATCTACCGCACTCATTCCGGCGGCATTATGACTACTCCCACCCGCGAACTTATGAATATCGATGATTTATCGTTTTCATACAACGACTTAAACGATGACGATCTAAAGAACAGGATTATATACTATGAATCCTCACGTGGTTGCCCGTTTAGCTGTTCATATTGCCTCTCAGCCACTGAAAAAACCATCCGTTACAAAAGCTTTGAAAAAGTAAAAGAAGAGCTTTCAATTATCCTAGCCCATGAAGTCGCACAAGTGAAATTCGTTGACCGTACATTTAATTGTAACCGTGAGCACGCGCTAAAGATATGGCAATTTATCCATGATTATGATAAAGGCATCACCAATTTCCACTTCGAAATCGCCGCCGACCTGCTTTCAAGTACCGAAATTGAATTGCTAAAAACTTTCCGTCCCGGACTAATCCAATTGGAAATCGGAGTACAATCAACCCATCAGAAAACCCTTGAAACCATCAACCGCAAAATGGATTTTAACCGGGCTAAAGAAGCGATAACAACCTTAAGATCAAACCGCAACATCCACATCCACCTTGACCTTATCGCAGGATTACCTTATGAAGATTATGAAACCTTTGCAAATTCATTTAATAGTGTCTACGCTTTAAGACCTGATAAATTGCAATTAGGTTTCCTTAAGGTTCTACACGGCACACCGATTAAGCATGATGCAAAAGAGCTTGGTATTATATATGAAGATACCCCACCATATCAAGTCCTGTTTACAAAGTGGCTGACATTTGAAGATATGCAATACCTACACCGCATTGAAGAAATGGTCAACACCTTTTACAATACCAACCAATTCACCAATACGATTGCTGTTTTAGAGCTTGTATTTAATTCACCTTTTCAAATGTACGAAAAACTGGCAGATTTTTTCACCGAAAAAGACTACTTCCGCAAAACCCCGGCACGTGTTTTCCGTTATCAAGCATTACTTGATTTTGCAGTAAAATACGACCCTGAAAACGAAGCGTGTTATCGCGAGCTATTAACCCACGATATGTATCTCCGAGAAAAAACCAAAACCCGCCCCAC
>Ga0209737_10002657_pt1 | contig 12483 bp, 9 predicted proteins | sample TergutCu122P3_FD_187284 | JGI IMG/M metagenome (GOLD analysis project Ga0209737, IMG submission 187284) | Cubitermes ugandensis P3 segment gut microbial communities from Kakamega Forest, Kenya - Cu122 P3 (SPAdes) (version 2) | ecosystem: Host-associated > Arthropoda: Insects > Digestive system >... | reverse complement strand
TCGAGAGCATCAACAGCAGTATCAGGGATAACCTCGCCAGATTTAACAGGAAAAGCAAGAGGTTCAGTAAAGAGCTGGAGCCATTAAACGATACGCTGCTGCTGTTCTTCTACCACAAACAGTACAAGATCAATATATAGTGAGCACCCGTCCCCTTCAAGGGGAGGGAACAAAACGGCGAAACGCGAAAGTGTGCACAGCTAAACAGAAAACGCTCTAATCCACCGTTCTCCAGTTGACCACACCCGTTCTCGACAGCCCGGCGCCTGACGCCGCGACGGGTTCCGGAAGTGTGAATGCCTCGCCTTTCGGATCAATCATCGCTTGCGTGTAGGCCACCGTGTCGCGCGGACCATCGACACGAATCGAAACGCGCAGCAGCGGGCGGGCGCCAGCCACGCTTTTGCCTGGCTGTGTCTCCGTTTTGGACGAGCCTTCCGTCGTCGAGCAGACATCGCTCGATATCACGCCGTCGCGCGTACACATCCGCTCGATCACATAACGAACGCGCGTCCTGGCGCTGTCGTCTTTCATCTGCGTGGTGGGCGCTTTTGTATAGACCGCATCGAACGCGCGAACATCATCGGAAAGAACGACGGGGATTCCGTTGGCGGTGGTTTGCAACATCCTCGCCGAAAAATTGTGGGACGGATGATCAACACCGGCGACAATGAAATCCTGATAGTTGGCGTGCGCCTCTATCCAGGTCAGCGCCTCGTTCACCGCAACTTGCGCGCGGTTTTCGGCGTCGCGCTTGAGGGCCAGGTTGACGGAAATGCCCGTGGACGCCTCCACCGACCGGTACAATGCCATGGTCGCAAAGAGAATGGCGATAAGAACGACGAGCACGATTTCCAGCACCAGCCCTCGCTGAAGCTGTTTCTTCGCAACGCTGCGGGAACGCGATAAAACATTCAAGATGTTTTTCATCTCTGTTCTCCTGTCGTATCAACTGTTAAACAGCGGAACAACGGTTTCATATACCTGATACCGGTATTTGCGTTCCGCATTGGTCAGCGCGACCGTTTGCTGGAGAGAGCCGCCCAGCGAAGAAAAAAGTCGAATCAAGGTCGGCGACAAATCGCTCGACGGATGCGTTGCCCGCATGACCAGCGCGATCCGAAGCGATCTGATTCGGCTCAAGCGGTCGTTGGCGGCTTTTGTTCCCGCTTGCAACTCGCTGAACGTCCAGCCGGAAGCGGTCGGACTTTGCCAGTCCAGCTTGCCAGTGTCGGGATCGGCAACGCCGTACAACACACGCAACAGAAAAACGTTCTCGCCCAGGGTCACGGCCGAGCCGGTGGTTCCGGCGTTGCGGTTCTGCAAAAGGTCATAAAGCGACAGCGCCATTTTTTCGGGATGAACGCCGATCATGTAAAACTTCGGCGAAACGCCCAGATTGAACAGCGACGGTTTTTTTCCGGACATCGTCGTCAAGCTGCCGTTCACGATGAACTTCTGGTCGAGAGGAATGGTTTTGGGCGTGTTTTCGAGCTTGCCGTCCTTGTGGGGCAGCGCGAAATCGGGCGACACTTTGAACAGAAAACAATCATCGCCGATGGTCTTGCTGTTTGCCATCAGGAGATAATCCGACGGCAAAACGCCGTTGCTGTTTTCGACGGTAACCGAGCTGTCGCTTGCGTTGGCCATGGCGGAGAAAACCGCCGATGTTCCGCCGCTACCGCCCAACGCCAGAAGAATGTCCGATTCACGGGACGTCGGCGCGGTGGACGCTCCCCAAACAGCCACCGGCGTCACCCGCAGATCCCCCGGGATCGCTGAAAACGGCTCCGGCCAGGAAGCGGCCGGCAACAACGTCTCGGAATCTTTGACCGCCTGAAGTCCGCAACCCCAGGCATTGCCTTTCGGGAGCAAATTGCTTCCGGCTTGCCGCAGAATGTTGCCGATCCGGTAATTGACGATCGTGGCGGCTTGTTGGACGTCGTTGCCGCTGGCGATCTGGCGGTTCTGTTGGTTGGACGTGGCGAACACCTGGGTAATGATGATCAGCGCCAGCAAGCCGATCGCCAAACCCACCATCAATTCGACCAGCGTAAAACCTTGCTGTTGTTTCCACTGAGGCAATTTCATTTCGTTGCGCGTTTTCATAGGGGGGGTCTCCTGATCAATAGAAATAAGTCGATGTCACGAATTGGCTGCCGCTATCCTTCGCCGACGCCTTCCAGGTAATCGTCAGCGTTGCGAAAGTGCTTCCCGTCGATACCCCGTGGCTATCGACCCTCGTGCCGGGAATAAATTCGATATCGGCGTTTCCGTTCGGAAGCAATCCGGCGACACGGGTATCTCGCCAGGCGGTAAAACGAGGCGACGATTCGTTGAAAACGTCGCTGACCTTGCCGATCCCGGTGGCCGCCATTTCGCCGAACAGCTCATCGGCCAGCGTGATTGCTTCCGTGCGATAGCGGTTGTCAGCGGAAAGCGTGGCCGATGTTCCGAGAAAGCCCAGCAGGCCAATAATCCCGACGCTGAAAAGAGCGATGCTGACCAGTGCTTCCACCATCACTCCCCCTTTTTGCGTGTTTTTCATGATGTTTTCCTTCGCGCATGGTTAGAGACAGGACTGAGCGGCGCTTCCCGGACAGGAGCGGCTGTCAGACACAAGAGAAGGGTCGCACCATCGAACGCCCCCGCCCGGCTGCACCAGCACACAAAAGGCGTGGCGATCTCCGGCAGAAACGAGTTGGTAAGCGCGCGTCGCGGATAAAAAGGGCTCGGGGATGGAATCGCTCGGAACGTCCGTATAGACCTGCCCCAGGCCACCGAAAACGAGCGTTTTATTGTTGCCCCCTTTTAGCTGGACACCTTCTTGAGAAAAGACATCCGCCTGGAGCACCGTGGCCGCTTCCTGCGATGACGGAACGACACGAACGATCCAGGCCGTTCCATCATCGACCGCGACGGAATGGGCGACGGGCGTCGTTGTGGAATGGACTAGCGAGAATTCAACGAGCCGGTTGCGTTTAGCCGCCTCGCTTTGCGCAAAGCGGATGCTGTTTTGCAACGCCTCGGCGTTGGAGCGAGCTTTGGCCTTGTTGACCCAGTCGCTGATGTTGGGCGCCGAAATGAGCGCGATGATGGCGAAAATGGAGACCGCGACCATCAACTCGATCAACGAAAAACCGGCGATAGCCGTTCGTTCATATTTCATTGTCATCTCCTTGTGAGAGTTTTCACGAACCAGAGAAGCGCCTGATAAGAAGCCTCACTGTTCAAACCAAAAAATAAAACGTTCTGCTTCGGGTTCCTGCTGAACTCGCCGCGTTGATGCGTCAATGAAACTGTCGTGGCGCGTCCGGAATGACCGGAACCGCTTTTGAGCGGTCAAAGGGCAACTTTCACGGCACAGTGCTATGTGTCGGCCCTACCGCTAAATGGTTGGCAGTCCTGCAAACCCCTGCCGGATGCTGCTTGCGTACTACTTGCTGTCGGGCGTTGAATTGGCGTTATGTCTTTAGCATTGACTCGAAAAACAGTCCTTTTGAGACGGTTCCGATAAAGTCTCCGCACTGACACGCTTTCCAGTACAACGGATTTATCTTCGTAACCGGTTATGCAGTCACCGCTAGAAGCACGGTGACTGCATAACGGTCACCCCCCTTACGCATGCGTAAATACTTTGTTTACGCTTTCTTTTTCCCCCTTTTTTTCCGAATTGTGCATATGTTTATTGCAGGTATCGGATAACCACAATTCTAACAGTGTTTTTAGGTTTTGTATCACCCGGGGGGATATTATTTCTTTATGTTATCGATAACCACGCGTAAAAAGACAGGAGATTGTGGAAAGTAACAGAAATTAACATGGTTTTCCGCGAAATTAGCTACAGTCCTTTGCTGGAAGCCTTCTCCGGGGCTACGCGCCTTGAGATGATCCGTCGCTGATTTTCGCACGAGAGCAAGCCGAAGAAAAGCGTTGGGCCACGAAAAGCGCGAAAGATACGAGAAACACGAAAGCGAAACCCCTTCCCTCGCGTGCGGCGGAAAGGCCTGCCCTCGTGAAAACGGGGATTGGGAGGGAAGCGGCGTTCTCCGCGTCTCCGCGAAAGGATGTTTTTCGTGGCCTTCGTGTTTTTCGTGGTTAAACCTAAAAACCTCAGTTGACCGCTTGTGAATTTATGGAAAATCGCACGGTAGCTTGCTTTGGAGCCTTTTTGGGTATTCACCCATTGGGTGAGTGCGCTACGCGCTCAATTGCTCGCGATCACGGTAGCTTGTGATGCCAACACAATGGTCATGGCCGTTTTGAGATTTCAACAACAGTCGTGCCGGGCACATCAAGCGCCCCCACAAAGTTTTTATTGACGCGCGAACTTCCTCGGGCTATCCTTAACGGTAGCTCATCTGCCACGTGTAGAAGGAGTATCCGAAGCCCTTGCACAGCAATGTGCCGGGGCTTCAGTCTTTCCTGGCTGCTTGCCATGCATCCCGTTCTTTCGTGAATTTTCGGATAGTGTGTGCCCGCAGGCAGTAGGCCGTTTTGAGCAGATAGAAGCGCTGCCCGTCTGGGGCGAATCGCTTGGCCAGAATGACCGCAAAATCGTGCGCCTCCGCCCAGATCACCACATGGGTTTCGCCTCTACGCTGGTTCTCCCAACACGAGAAGCCCGCGCAGTCGGCGTTGCGAATGCACCAAGCCACCCAGCGCACCCGTTCGCAGCGTTGTAAATCCGGGATGCGATCATCCTCGTTGCGATTCTTTTGATCCGGCGCTTCCGAAATCAGATGCCAGAACCCGTATCCCTTGTGCTTGGTTTCCGGGCGAAATCGCACTTTGACTGGACAGCCGCAAAACACCAGTCGCGCATGGGCCACGGTTTCCAGATGGCAGGACTCATCGCAATAGATGTGAAAGGTTTGCGTCATGATCTGGCTCCGCTCATTTCCCGCTCATTTCCCGCTCATTTCCCAATACAAAACCGGCTGAAAATGACGCCGAGCAGGTCGTCGGCGGAAAACGCGCCGGTGATGGAGTCCAGCGCTTCCTGCGCCAGCCGCAGTTGTTCTGCCGCCAGTTCCAGCGCGGGGCAAGCTCCTGCCAGCTCCTGCGCGGCGTCGTGCAGCGCATGACGCGCCCGTTGCAGCGCTTCCAGATGGCGGGCGCGCGCCAGAAAGGTGTCTTCGGTCAGATGCGCGACGCCCACGGCGTCCAGCACCGCGTTTTCCAGCGCGTCGAGGCCATCGCCGGTTTTCGCCGAAATGCTGACCATCCGCAAGGCGTGGACGGCATCAACGAACGATGGCGCGATGGCGACGAGCGCGGACAGCAAATCGCTCTTGTTGCAGACCAGAATGCGCGGCATGGTTTCCGGCAGTCGCGCCAGAATCGCGGCGTCGGTCGCGGGCAGTGCGGTGTCCTGCATGTGTTGCGCGTCGGTCAGGAACAGCGCCAGATCGGCGCGCTCGATCGCCGCCCAGGTGCGGGCGATGCCGATTTTCTCGATGGCGTCGTCGGTGTCGCGCAATCCCGCCGTATCGACGACGGTCAGCGGAATGCCGCCCAGCGCGATCTGCCGCTCGATGGTGTCGCGGGTGGTGCCGGCAATCGGCGTGACGATCGCGGCTTCCTCACGCGCCAGCCGGTTGAGCAGACTGGATTTGCCGACGTTCGGCGCGCCGATCAAAACGACGGTCAAACCTTCGCGCAGCAACGCACCGGCGCGGGCGCGGGCGAGCAAGGCGTCGATGTTTTCCGTCAACACGGCGACGCGGGCGGCGACTTTGGGATCGAGCACACTGTCGAGGTCTTCTTCAGGAAAATCGAGGCTGGCTTCGACGTGCATTCGCGTTTCAACCAACGCATCGACGAGTTGTTGCACCTCGGCAGAAAACGCGCCGGACAGACTGCGCGCCGCGGCGCGTGCGGCCATGCCGGTGGCAGCGTCGATCAGGTCGGCGACGGCTTCGGCCTGCGCCAGATCCAGTTTGTCGTTCAGAAAAGCGCGGCGGGTGAATTCGCCCGGTTGCGCCAACCGTGCGCCCAATTCGAGGCAGCGTTCCAGCAACGCGCGCATCACCGCAACGCCGCCGTGCCCGTGCAATTCCAGCACATCTTCGCCGGTGTACGACTGCGGCGCAGCGAAGAACAACGCCAAGCCCTGATCGAGCACGCGCTGTTGCGCGTCGTAAAACGCGGTGTGGACGGCTTGTCGCGGCGGCAGGGTTTTTCGGCCTGTGACGCCGAGGATCAGCGACGACAAACCTTTCCCCGACACGCGCACGATGCCGACGCCGCCGCGTCCCGGCGGTGTGGCAATGGCAGCGATGATGTCGGTGGTGAGGAGTTCGGGCATGGGCGGTTTAAAAAGCTTTTTAACCACGAAAGACACGAAAAGCACGAAAATGTTATAGCGCTAATCGGGTGATGGTAACTTTGGGGTGGGCGTTAAAATTGATGAGCAGACCCAGCCTCATACGGCTTGCCTTTAAGTAATTCATCACTTGGGTTTTGTGTTCCGGCACAATTTCTTTGACTGCCTTCAGTTCGAGAATGATCTTATCGAAACAAACAAAGTCCGGCTTGTAGATTTGTCGCAGCGGCTCGCCTTTGTAGTGAAGCACCATTTCGGGCTGGGAAACAAAAGGGATTTCCCGTGCCGCAAGCTCCCTTTCCATACGCTCCTGATAGACCGCTTCAAGGAACCCGTGTCCTATCTCGCGATACACCTCAAAAACCGCGCCTTGAATACGATAGCACTCGTCTTTGAAAAGAATTTTCTCGTGACCTTCGTGGCTCATGTTTATCAGACTTAACCACGAAAGACACGAAAACACTACATCACCGAATTCGTCTTTAAAGAATCTTTCGTGATCTTCGTGTTTTTCGTGGTTAAAAAGCCTTTTCTGATCTCTGACTCACTTTTTCGCCGCCGCTTCCCGTTCCAGCATCCGGTTCATGTGCCACTGCTGCGCGATTTGCAGGATGTTGCTGACCAGCCAGTACAGCACCAGACCGGACGGGAAGAAGATGAACAGAACCGAGAAAACAATCGGCATCATCTGCATCATCCGCTTTTGCATCGGGTCGCTGATCGGCATTGGCGACAGCCGCATTTGCACGAAGGCGGAAATCGCATAAAGCACCGGAAGCAGGTACCAGGGATCGGGCGACGACAAGTCAGTGATCCAGCCGAACCAGGGCGCGTAGCGCAGTTCGGCGGCGGACAACAGCACCCAGTAAAGCGCGATGAAGAACGGCAACTGGATCAGGATCGGCAAACAACCGCCGAGCGGGTTGATCTTCTCCTGTCGGTACATCTCCATCATCTTCATTTGCATTTGCTGCTTGTCGTCTTTGTATTGCTCTTGCAACGCCTTCAGTCTCGGCGCGACGACGCGCATTTTCCCCATCGAGCGGGCGGCGGCAGCGTTCAGCGGATAGAACACCAGCCGGATCAGGAAGGTCATCGCGATGATCGACCAACCCCAGTTACCGATCAGGTTGTGGAAGAAATTCAGCAACCAGAACATCGGCGCGGCGATCACGGTAAACATGCCGTAATCGACGACGCGATTCAAATCTTTCGCCAGCGCTTTCAACACGTCCTGATCTTGCGGGCCGGCGTACATCGGCACGGTCACTTCGAGGCCGGCGTCCGACGCGAGCGTTTTCATCGGCAACAACATCCCCGCCGAATACAAGCCGTCGCCGATCTTGCGCGCGTAGAATTCGCGCTGCGTGGTGTTGCTGTCGGGCAGCGCCCAGGCGGTGACGAAATAATGTTCGATCATCGCCACCCAACCGTTATCGTTGGTCGGCGTGAACGATGGTCGACGCGACGGATCGGCGGCGAGCTTGCCAAGCTCGTCGAAATCGATTTTCTTGAACTTGTCGGTTTCGTTGAAAACCACCGGGCCGGTGTACGCCGCCGGCGCCATCGCGCTGCGTTTGCTGGCCTCTTTGGTATCGCGCGCGAACTGGAAATAAGCATACGGCGCAACGGCGCTGGCTGCGGCGCCGGGGATTTTGAACGTCACATCGATCACGTAGCTGTCACGATGAAACGTCAGGATTTGCTCAACGCGCTCGCCGTTGGCCGCCGTTGCGCCCAGTCGCAGATCGAAACGTTGTTCGCCGTCTTTGAGTTCGCGCTGCGTTGACAGCACTTCATACGTCGTTCGATGGTTGGGCATGCCTTCGCCGGTCAGCCCCGCCTGCGCCACAAACGTCCGCTCATTGTTTTTCTGCAGCACATAATACGGCTTGGTCTTGTCGCGCGCATCCGGCTGCTTCAACAGCGCCATTTGCGTGATCACGCCGCCAACCGGATCGATCTCGGCGATGTACAAATCAGTGGTGATCTTGATGGTCGGCAATTCCGGCGTGGTGACGGTGCTGACGGTCGCCGGAACATCGGCAACAGGAGAACCGGCGGCGGCGGCAACAGCAGCCGGAAGCGCCGCGCCGTCCGGCGTCATCGGCACATCGGGAATGCCGGGAACAGAGCCGGTCTGCTGGCTTGCCGCGCCTTGCGCTGTTGGCGGCGGGAGCTTCGCCCGCTGATCGGCCTGCCAGGACTCCCACAAATACAGTCCGGAAAACGCAAACACCGCAAACAACAAAATTCGTTGAATATCCATAAGAAAAACCGTTTATTGATTACACCTCTCTCCCGCTTACGGGGGAGAAGTGGGAAATGAGGGCGCTTGCAAAAAAGAAAACTCGCATCGCGCTCATAACGATGCTTCCTCGCCGACGTGCCGGTGCTTGCAACGGTGCGGAGAGCGCCCGTCGTCCGGCACCGGATCGTAGCCGCCGGGATGGTACGGATGGCAACACCCCACCCGACGCACCGCCAACCAGACGCCGCGCCAGGCGCCGTGCTGCTGCACAGCTTCCTTCGCGTACTCGGAACAACTGGGATAAAAGCGGCAATGCCCCACGCCCAATAAAGGCCGCAGACACCATTGATACAACGTGATCAGAGACAGGAGCAGAAACTTCATGATCTTTCCGCGACGCCTGTCCCAGCCCGTTGCCGCAACAAACCGAAAGCTTCTGCGGCGGCGGCATCAATCGCTTCTCGTGGCAGCGCCGGTTTGACGCGGATAACGAGATCGCCGCGAATCAGCGGATGATCGTCAACGCGCAACACCCGTAGCGCCTCCCGCATTTTTCGTTTGAAGCGGTTGCGATCCACCGCCCGCGACAACGCCTTGCGGCTCACCACCATGCCGACGCGGCCATCGCTCGATGCGGAAGCCGTCGCGGCGACGATTTGCACATAGCGCCCCTCACGGCGACGCCCCTCTTTAAAGACGCGCGCGAACGCCTGCGGTCCCGACAGCCGAAAACGCGCCTCACCCTTGAGGTGACGCGAGCCGGGAGCCGGAACAGCGATCACAGCGCATCGATCACGATGCTTGAGACGCCGCCTTATACACAAAGACGGGCGCGGCCTTTACGGCGACGAGCCGAAAGCACCTTGCGACCGCCGACAGAGCCATTGCGGGCGCGGAACCCGTGCGTCCGCTGACGGCGGATCTTGGAGGGCTGGTAAGTCCGTTTCATGACAACACCTTGAATTTAATCGGAAAAAGTCTGACATTAGAGCCGGATAACATGGTTTTGTCAATACTTGCCAGATGTCAGATGTCAAAGGGCAGAGGGCAGATGTCAGATGTCAGATGTCAGGGATCAGAGGCGTAGGCTGGCGATGAGCGGCCTTTAGCCGCGAGCGAAGCGTGGCGGGAACCCCAACGTACTCACGTGGAGGCGCGGAGAACGAGCCCCTCTCCCCTTGCGGGAGCAAGCGTAGCCCGGATAAGCGAAGCGCCATCCGGGAATCAAAAACACGATTAACCGCAAAGAACGCAAAAAAAGGGGGCGTCATTGCGAGCGTAGGGGCGCGATTTATCGCGCCCTGTGTTTTCTGGATTCTGCGACGCCGCTTCGCACCGCGCAGAATGACGGTTTTTTCTTTGCGCTCTATGCGTTCTTTGCGGTTAGATTGTTTTTTCTCCGCGTTCTCCGCGTCTCAGCAAGCGTAGCCCGGATAAGCGAAGCGCCTTCCGGGAATCAAAAACACGATTAACCGCAAAGAACGCAAAAAAAGGTGGCGTCATTGCGAGCGCAGCGAAGCAATCCAGAAAATGTGCGCAACAAAAAAATCGCTAGATTGCTTCGCTGCGCTCGCAATGACGGCTTTTTATATTCACGCGAAGCCGCGAAGCCGCGAAGAAGAAAAGCCCCCGCCTTGCCCCCTTTTCAAAGGGGGTGTCGGCGAAGCCGACGGGGGTTTGTTGAAAAAGAATTAACCGCAAAGAACGCAAAGAACGCAAAGAGCGCAAAAAAAGGGGGCGTCATTGCGAGCGTAGGGGCGCGATTTATCGCGCCCTGTGTTTTCTGGATTCTGCGACGCCGCTTCGCACCGCGCAGCAAGCGTAGCCCGGATAAGCGAAGCGCCATCCGGGAATCAAAAACACGATTAACCGCAAAGAACGCAAAAAAAGGTGGCGTCATTGCGAGCGCAGCGAAGCAATCCAGAAAATGTGCGCAACAAAAAAATCGCTGGATTGCTTCGCTTCGCTCGCAATGACGGCTTTTTATATTCACGCGACGCCGCTTCGCACCGCGCAGAATGACGGTTTTTTCTTTGCGCTCTATGCGTTCTTTGCGGTTAGATTGTTTTTTCTCCGCGTTCTCCGCGTCTCAGCGTGAGAATGAACAGGGCGCGATAAATCGCGCCCCTACGCCCTTTTTCGCGCCTTCGCGTGAATTACGAGGTTTGACGCCTACGCCAACCCGCCAATCCGCCCAACGCCAGCGCGTAGGTTGGACAAGCCGCACATTCGCTTCGCTCAGTGCAGGCTCCGCATGGCGCAGTCCAACAACCCAACCAGTGGCGCTCCGCGCCGGAGGAAGGATTCCCGGACGGCGCTTCGCTTGTCCAGGCTACACCCTACGCCTCACCGCCAATCCGCCCAGCGCCAGCGCGAGCAGCAGCAGCCCCACCGGATGCAGCACCGGGATCGAGGTCGTCGTGCCTGCCAGGTTGGCGAGTGGCGTGGCGGTCACGCTGCCCGCAACGCCAAAGCCGTTGTTGAACAGTGCGCGAACCTGGAAGGTGTAGGTCGTGCCGCCGCTCAAGCCGGAGAAGGTGTGTCCGGTCATGGCACTGGCGTTCACCCAGGTCGCACCATTGTTGCTGGAGACTTGATAGCCCGTGATCGCAATGCCGTTGATCGGCGTGGGCGCACTCCACGCAAGCGTCACCTGCCCGATGGCCGGCGTGGCGCTAAAGCCCTGCGGCGCGGTGGGAAGCACCGGCGCACCAGCGCCGCCGTTATAGCCGCCCTGGCCGATGGCAGCAGCAGCGCCACCTGTGCCTGGACTTGCAGCAGCCGCGCCGCCGGTGGCGGTGACCGTGCCGGTGGTGTTGATGGTGATGGAATCGATGGCTACTGCCGCCGCAGCGCTCGTGCCGCCGGAGCCGATGCCGGCGCCGCCGCCCCAGTTGCCATCGCCATAACCCCCGGTAGCGGTCACGGTCGCATTGCCACTGATTTCGATGTTGCCGGAGGTGCCGCGTTGGCCGCCGCCGATGCCCGCGCCGTGGGAGCCGCCGTTGGCCGTGACCGTGCCGCCGCTGATCGTGATCGTGCCGCCTGCGCCGCCGATGCCGCCGCCGATGCCCGCGCCGTTGTCGCCGTTGGCCGTGACCGTGCCGCCGCTGATCATGATCGTGCCGCCCGCGCCTTGATAGCCGCCGCCAATGCCCGCGCCGCCGAAGGCGCCGCTGTTGGCCGTGACCGTGCCACCGCTGATCATGATCGTGCCGCCCGCGCCGCTATCGCCGCCGCCGACGCCTGCGCCCCAGCCGCCGTTGGCCGTGACCGTGCCGCCGTTGATCGTGATCGTGCCGCCAGCGCTGTTTCTGCCGCCGCCGATGCCCGCTTCGTCGCCGTTGGCTGTCACCGTGCCGCCGTTGATCGTGATCGTGCCGCCTGCGCCGTTCCTGCCGCCGCCGATGCCTGCGGCGAAGGTGCCGCCCGTGGCCTCGACCGTGCCGCCGTTGATGATCAGCGCGCCTTCGGAGCTGTTGATCGCCGCGCCGAAATTGGAGTTAGAAGCGGGTGAATAAGCGCTATTTGCGCCATTCGTGACGGTGAGTTCGCCGGTGCTCGGCGAACTGCTGTCGGTGATGGTCAGCGTGATGCCCGCGTTAATCTTGATGCCGTTGGAGGTTGCGCCGGTTGGGGCATCCAGAGCAATCGCCAGCGCATGGCCGTTCAGATCAAGGGTGAGGGTGCGTTCGATGGTCAGTTGGGCTGCGCCGTTGATGTCGGCGGAGAGTTGGATGTTGCCTGCGCCAGCGGCGCCGGCAGCGGTTTGTAAATCGACCCAGGTGCCGACTTGCGCCTGCGCAGGCAGGGCGAAGAAGGAAAGGAGCAGGGCGAGAGAAAAACGCCGGACTATGCTAATAAAATATGACGGGGGGGGGGGGGAATGCTGAATGACTGGAAA
>Ga0209737_10002656_pt1 | contig 12486 bp, 10 predicted proteins | sample TergutCu122P3_FD_187284 | JGI IMG/M metagenome (GOLD analysis project Ga0209737, IMG submission 187284) | Cubitermes ugandensis P3 segment gut microbial communities from Kakamega Forest, Kenya - Cu122 P3 (SPAdes) (version 2) | ecosystem: Host-associated > Arthropoda: Insects > Digestive system... | reverse complement strand
TTTTTCCATCTCCACGCACAGTAATCGCTGACGGTCAGCACATCGATATACTGTTTTGCGAGCGGCAGGAATTTATCCCACCATTCCGCGCCGCAACCGCTGGCGCATATTTTGATCGACGGGTCAACTGCTTTCATCGCACGAAAAATCTTGCACATGTCGCGCCGTTTCTTCGGGAGAGTATTTGCCGTCAAACCAGTTTTCATTGCCGATTTCCCAGTATTTCACTCCGTACCCTTTTCTGATGTTCGCGTAACGAACCCATGCGGCGGCGTGTTCTATGTATTTTTCCATGGGAATGCCAGTCTTTTCAGAAGGATAGAACGGTACGTTGACATGCGGTTCTGCGCCGGTTTTTCTGATGAGTTCCATAAACATATCGAAGTCCATGACCGCAGATTCCCGCATTCGTTCCAGGTAATAATCATATGCTGTCGGCTCGCACTGTTCATACGGCGGTTTGGCGAAAAAGTGTTTGTTTGATTTTTCACCGCCGGGGTAACGCAGACGTTTTGCTCCCATATCGTTAAGCGCGTCATGCAAAGGTTTTCCTGTACGGTTTGCGTCCGCATCGCGGATATAATTGATATTGATGCCGACAGAATTTGAACGGTTATCGGCAATAATTTTTGATGAATCTATTGTAATTTTCATAATTTTTTCTGCCTTTCTATGTTTTATTTATATAATTTTTCGATAAATGATAATATAAATAGTATCAATCTGAAGCAGCATATACATACGGTATAGGAGCGGTAGACTTCCGCAAAACAAGTTCAGCGGTCACCGTTATATTGCCGGACGGTTTGCCGTTGATTAAATCAAACAACAAATCGATACTTGTTTTACCTATATCCAGGCTGTTTTGGCTGATTGTGGTCAAAGGGGGTTGTGTAAACTCTGTGAAAGGCATATTATCGAAACTGATTACCGACAGTTCCTCCGGTATATTAATTCCGTTTTCCCTCGCAACATGGAGAGCTGTGTAAGCCGCCCAATCCGACATGACAAACATGGCGGTGAAATCTTTGTTTTTGAGTATACTGTCCATAAGATTTCGGCAGTCATGCAACTGCGCTGTTTCGAGGACTTTGTCAAATACTGTTAAATCGGGGTCGAGTTCAATACTGCTGTCAGAAAGAGCACGTTTATACCCGTTATATCGAGCCTGAAGCGTTTCAAACCTGCACGGTGCGGAAACATATGCGATACGCTTGTGTCCGAGCCCGATGAGATGATTCACAGCTTCGTAAGACACCGCTTCCACATCAATGTATATGCTGCTGATACCGCTCTCTCTTTTCATGCTCTCAATAATGACAACCGGCAGACCGGGTAAATATTCGCTGATGTTACCGTTTATTTTCTCGTCAATCAAACCTGTGCCAATCACAACTCCGTCGTATCTTCTTTCTCTTATGTGATTTATATTATTCGTCTCCATATCGCAGTCATAGTCGGAGCTGAATATGACGACGGAATAGCCCGACACTTTAGCCTGCCGCTGCATACTTGCATAGATAATACTGTAATATTCGTCTATCTGAGGCACAAGAAACGCTATGTTAAATGTCTTGTTCTGCTTTAGTCCCCTTGCGTTCAGGTTGGGGTAATACTCCAGCTTTTTCACGGCGGCTTCGACTTTTTTCTGTGCTTCCTGTCCGTAAAAATTATTCGTGGAATTTACGATTCGTGACACGGTCGCGATTGAATATCCTGTTTCGGTGGCGACATCCTTGATTGTAACACGCCGCTCTCTCTTAGTCATATTATCTTTATCTCCCGTTTCTTTTTTGAACGTTATCCTTTGCGTCAATTTTAACATATCTTTCAATCCTTGTCAAGTTTAACATATTAAACGTTTAATTTTTTCTGAAATTCTATTGACATGATAATTGCTTTGTGCTAAAATATTGATTGGCACTGGCGACCATTTTATTTTGAGCAAGCATAGTAAACGTTTACTATGCAGAATAAGGAGAAATATATGAACACAGAAAATACATCATCAATACCGCGGTCATTCATGATTTCAAACCTGCAGGGCGGGGAAAAATTCGGCGACTTGATTTCTGAATCGTGCCGCGAAACAGATAAGCCGCTTAGAATAGGCTTGGTTCAGACAGGATATTTTGAATACTGGCATCAATACCCCGATTTGAAAGAAATCGTTCTCCGCGACGCCCGGCATTTAGGACATGAACTGTCGAAACGCCGCAATATCGTTGACGCAGGCGTCGTCGATACCGCAGACAGCGTAATCGAAGCGGGAAGACTGCTGAGAGAATCCGGCGTTGATTTGATTGTCCTCGCATACCGTACATATTTCCCCGATTCGTTTATGCACGGACTTTTGAGTTTATTGCCGGGTGTGCCGATTGTGATGATAGTTTCGCAGAATCACAGTACCGCGCCGGACAATATGGACTACCAGCAGATTTTACGCAACAGCGGTTTCATGGCGCAGGTTCAGATAGTGGCGAGCTTTAAAAAGATGGGAATATACAACGATTTGGAAGTCGTCGCCGGGAATATTTATGACGATACATCTGTGCCGGATAATTTTTACGAACGTGTGGATAAAGTGCTGAATGTCATGTCATTATACCGTAAACTCAAATTTATGACAGTTGGCACGATAGGCAACGTATTCAGGGGAATGTTCGACTTTGAGTTTGACCGCACAAAAGTAAAAGGCGGCATTGGACCGGAGATTATAAACATCTCAATCTCTCTGTTGGAAGATGAGTTCAGCGCTGTCGAACCTGACGGTCCGGAAGTTACAGAACTGACAGCGTTTGTGAAAAGCGCATATAAGATTACGGGCGTGGGAGATGAAGATATAGCGAAGTCATGCCGTTTGGCTGTCGCATTGGAGAATTTGTGCGAGCGTTTTAATTTAGACGGCATCGCACTTTTAGGTCAGCATTTCGTGGAGAAAAGTTTCGGCACACAGCCGTTTCTCGCCATCAACGAATTGTTGCGCAAGCGCAAATGCGTTGGCGTTACAGAGGGCGACGTTCTCGGCGCAATTATGATGATTATCATGCGTGAACTCACGGGGCATTCGGCGTGGCAGTTTGAATACAGCGAGTTTGACACAGTGCGTAACGCCATTGTGCTGTTAGGACACGGACACTGCGACCCGAACGAATCGCGGGGAGTTTTGCAAATGACCCCTGCCTGCGAGCATTGGGGACATGACGGTACAGGCGTTTCATTCGAGGGAGTGCCGAAACCGGGCATATGCACAATGGCGCATTTCATCGAAGATCGCGACGGCTGGCGAATGTTTGTCTGCACTGGCGAAGTGATGGACATTAAGCCATTGCCAATCGGCGAGATACACGCATACATAAAGATAGATATGCCCATTCTGGCATTCACCGAGAAAATAGTCAAAGCGGGGCTTCCGCACCATATCTGCATCGTTGCGGGAGACTGTTCGGACAGTCTGAAAATGCTTGCGTCTCAATTGGGTATGAAGTGGATGACCGTCTGATATGCCGGTTGTTTCATAGCCGTAACAATTTTAAATTATATAAATCTATATTTAATTTGGGAGGGAAAAAGGTGAAAAAATTAATATTAAGCGTTTTGATGTGTTTGTGTTTATTGATTCTTTTATATTCATGCGCTGACAATACTAAACCGGAAGGCAACAATAATATCAACAGCGATAACAATAACACACAGAACATTGCCGACGCTTCAGAAGATATTGGTGCTGCCGAGATTGGGAATGTCAATGTATACGACCAGTTTGCGAAAATTGATTTCGGCGGCAGGGAATTAAAAATACTGCTCTACGAAACTTACAAAGAAGAACATTACAGCGAAGGTGAAATCGGAGAGGTATTCAATGATGCAGTTTACAGACGTAATAAAAAAATAGAGGAAAATTATAAGATAAATTTAAATTTTGTGCCAAGCTCATGGGGCGATCATATCAATGCCATGAGGAGAAGCGTTTTGTCAGACGATGGAGCTTACGACCTGGGAATATTGCAGACAGCCGCAGGCATGAATTCAATAAGCAGTAATATATACAGGGATTGGAACACAGTACCGATAATAAAAGAAAACCTTGATAATCCATGGTGGAATAAAAGTATTTTAAATGATTTGTCGATAGGCAATAAAGTATTCGGTATAGCGGGCGATATAGGATATTCATATATTGCGGATGCTCAGGGATTGATATTCAACAAGAAGCTGTTCCGCGATGCCGGAATGGAAATCCCGTATAAAATGGTGAAAGAGGACACATGGACATATGACGCATTCGAGAATTTGATAAAAGACCTTAACAGAGACTTGAACGGCGACGGGCAAATGGATATAAACGACGACTTGTTCGGATTCGTTTCTATGGAACATGATGCTCCTATTTCGTACTTCCATAATTTTGGAGGCACAGCAATAGGGAAAGACGAAAACGACTACCCTGTTTTTATATTGGGTAATGAAAAGAATTTTAAGATAGTGGAAACGGGGTACCGCTGGTTGATAGAGGGTAACGTCCCGATTACCAAATATATGGGAAATGACGATTATTCGGTAGAATACGCGCATATGGCGTTTAATAATGACAGGGCGTATTTCATAAGTACCGCTCTGAAATGCCTCATGTTTTTCAGGAACATGGAAAGCGAATACGGTATAGTGCCGTACCCGAAATTTGATGAAACGCAATCCGAATACATTTCGGTCGGCTGCGGCACGGTTCTTATGCTGCCTAAAACCGCCGATGACGATGACGCCCATTTTGTCGGCACAATCGTGGAAGCGCTTGCCAGAGAATCGTATTTGTCTGTGATTCCCGCGTATTACGAATCAACCCTTCAGCTAAAGTTTTCACGCGACGAAGAAACTATAGATATGTTAAAAATAATAAGAGAATCAATTAAATTTGATATGGGCTTTTTATATAATTTTGCGGGTGTAGGACGTTTTTCAAAAACTTTGACTGAACAAAAATCAAATAATTTGGCGTCGTATATTGACAGGAACGAAAGAACCATACAGAACGAAATAGACAAATTGATAGCATTATGCAAAGAGATGGATTAATACAAAAATTTTACGGAGGAGTTTTATATGAATTTACCAAGACCAGAATATCCACAGAGTGAGATTATTAAGAGCGTCGCGTTTGATTCCAAACGAATTTACGCAGACAACGGCGATATGTGGCCGTGTACATGGGGAACCGACGACAATATTTATACGGCGTGCGGGGATTTAACTCATCCCGATTACGGATACCACAGCGAGGCGAATTTCTGGAAAGTCGCAGGGTCGCCGAATACTAAAATAGAAATGAGTCTGCTTAATTACACGCCGATAGATAAAGAGTTCTCAAAGACGCTGCCGGACACGCATGAATCCATCAATGTAAAGCCGAGTAGCGTGATAAGCATCGGCGGCAGGCTGTATATGACCGTTTCGTCCATGAATTACGGGGAGGAAAAGCATGGTTACCGTCAGCGTTATCCAAACAGCTGGATAATAGTCTCGGACGATTTCGGCGTGACATGGGATTATAAAGCCACTCCGTATGATTTCTTCTCCGGCAGGTTATGCGGACCTACGTTCGTGCAGTTCGGCAAAGATAACGACGGTGCGCGCGACGAGTATGTGTACGTTGTTTTCCCATGTTCTTTCAACGGGGTAGCTTATTGGGAGAATCAGGATTGTCTCCTGATGGGACGTGTCCTCGCCGGGTCGTTGCTTGACAGAAATGCATGGGAATTACGCACGGCAAACGGCAGTTGGGACTGTGACGATACCAAAGCCGCACCTGTCTTTGAATACCCCGGAATGACCGGACAGGATTTTATACAGTATAACAAAGGCTTGGGACGATATATACTGGGCAATTACGGTTTTATGTCGCCCACAGGCGTACCCCGTCCGTATCATACAGGGCAATTCACCGACTGCGAAACGAAATATCCCAGTCAGCTTACATTGTTTGAAGCACCTGAGCCATGGGGGCCATGGTCACTGTTCCATGTCGACGATAACTGGGGAACATACGGCGGTTATAACCCGATATACATGACAAAATGGATGAGTAGCGACGGGCTTGTCATGTATATGGTTTATTCGGGTTCATTCGGCGACTACAAATTTATTGTTCAGAGGGTATTGTTGAATGTTTGAATTTTAAAATAAGGAGTTGATTACGGATGCTGATAGAAAATAATAGTTTTGATTTTGCAGAGTTTCAAAACCCTGACGCTTTCTTCTGGAACGGACATTTATGGTTTTGGAACGACAAACTGAATGATGACGAATTATTTTCGCAATTGGAGGAGATGGCGTCCATAGGCGCGAAAAACGCCTGGATTATACCTGTGCCGTCTGAATTCAGACCGGAAAGTATGCCTACAAATATGAAACCCGGGTATCTTACGGAAGATTATTTGCGACTTTTTTCAAGATTAGTTGAAAAAATGGGAAATTTGGATATGCGGCTATGGCTTTATGATGACGGCGGCTGGCCTTCCGGCGGCGTTTGCGGGCGTATTGTGAAAGAAAATCCTCATCTGATTCAAAAAACTCTGGTAAGGTATGAAAAGCGTCCGTTAATGGGAGAAACGGTTAAAATTCCCGATGACTGTATAGCGGGGTTTATGTTCAGAAATAATGATATGGTTTGCAAATGTGAGTCCGGCGAAGAGCTGACTGTTGATACTTCTGATTGTATTATCGAAATATACAGTGCCGAACCTGATTTTGCTTGGGTAGGCAGACCGCTTTTCCCGGATTTGCTGAATCCCGAATCCATACGCGTTTTTATAGAGAAAACGCATGAGGAATACAAACGCCATATAGGACAATATTTTGGAAACGTGATACCTGTGATTATCTGCGACGATGTAAAAGTAACGCATATGCCGTGGACCGATGATATGGCGAGCGGATTTTTTATTGACAAAGGCTATGATTTGACTGATTGCCTGCCGTCTCTTTTTAAAGGAACGTCGAAAAAAGATATGCAGGTTCGCGTGGATTATTTCGATTATTGGTCAAAAAGGTTTGCGGAAACTTTTTTTGAGACGATACACAAATGGTGCGCTGAGAACGGCGTAGCGTTCAGCGGACATTTGGGCGGCGAGGAAGATATTCTCGGCGCGAGGACATTCGGTCACGGTCATCCGATGCGCAACTATAGGGAATTTGACATTCCGGGAGTAGACGCTGTATGGCGGCACATTTACCCCGCCGTGAAAAATATAAAAGATAAGAATGATGACCATAAAAAAGATAACGCGGGAATATTCGACTGGACAGGTATTACAGACCAGCACGCCGTCAAGAACGACCATTTCCCTAAGTTCGCAAGCTCGGTAGCGCATCAGGACGGAAAAAAATATTCGTGGATTGAACTTTTCTCGGCTTACGGAAGCGATTTGACAGTTGAACAAATGAAATGGATTACAGATTTTTGCTATGTACGCGGTATAAATCTTATGTCGTCATGCGAAAGATACCTGTCCACAAAGGATTTTTACATGGCGGCTATGCGTCCGATGTTATTTCCGGGCAATCCGATATGGAATTATCTTGACTTATATCATACATACTCCGCAAGAGCAAGCTATTTGCTGGGACTCGGAACCCCTGAAATAAAAGCGGCGGTTTATTACCCGATAAGAGACGTTTGGGCAGGCAGTCCGCAAATGCTGAGAGCTGTCGGGCAGTCTTTGGAAACTTTAACTTCCGCGCTTTTTGAGAACCGTTGCGACTTTGATTTTATTGACGACGATATGCTTGAAAGTGAAAAAACAGTCACGGGAAACGGTATTCTGAAAACGGGACAAATGGAATATACTCATATTTATATATCAAAATGCGAGTGGATAACGGAAAAATCACTGCAAAAATTGAATGATTTTGTTTCAAGCGGCGGAACGGTTATTACATTTGAGAACGGATTGTCAGTCAATAACGCTAATTTCAAAAATATGGATTTATCAAAATTAACAGCAAACTTAAATTCTATTGTCGGTGTCGAACCTGCGAACTCGCCCATACGCGCTTGCAAACGCAGACTTGCAAACGGAAATCTTTATTTTATTACCAACGAAGGTTTGGAAAACGTCAGTTGTGTCTTGAAATTTGGTGAAGACAAGCATATGCAAATGATGATTGTTGACCCGGAAAACGGGAAGATATATACACCGTCCGAAGCCGTATATTCTGATAACGTTTGGTCATATCAGACAGAACTTAGTTTTTCCGGCTCGCTCTTTGTTCTGTTCAGCGAAGATAAGCAGTTGTATGACAAAGCTGATTTAACACACACAAGAGCAGAACGCAATGCGGTTAAAATTTTGAATTCAAACTGGCTGTACAGGAAATCCAAAGCATATATCGCAGGAGACCATGATTTTGAAGTGATAGAAATGCCTGATGAACCATACGCGCCGATTGACTTGGGAGACTGGTGTATAAACAATAATATTGAACCGTCTTTTTCAGGCGAAGTGGAATATTTGCTTCGATTTGAATGCGGCGATATGGATTTGAAACGGGTAAGCTCCATTGATTTGGGGGTAGTGAAATACGCATGTCAGGTTAAACTGAACGGCGAATTGGTTGGGAAAAGGGCTTGGAGTCCGTTCTTATTTGATGTAAAAGATCGTCTTGTTCAAGGAGAAAATATTCTTCGGGTAATTGTCGCAAACACAATGGCAAATCAGTATGTTCATACAGATTTAGCCACACGATGGCCGGAAAACCTCACCGGGTTTTATAACCGGATATGCTTGAAGTTTGAACACGATTCGGTCCCGAGCGGGTTATACGGTCCAGTTTTACTTTTTTGAAAACTTATTATATATGCCGATTGTTTCCTCGGCGTAATAATTTTATTAATTTTATTTAGGAGGCCATAAAAGTGAAAAAAATAAACTTAAAAAAATTAATAGCAAGCGTGTTGATATGTTTGTGGCTATTGGTTTCGTTATATTCATGCGCTGACAATAATAATATCAACAGTAATAACAATAACACGCAAAACATTGCCGATGCTTCAGAAGACGGCGGCACTGCTGAAGTTGAGAATGTCAATATATACGATCAATTCCCGAAAACTGACTTCGGCGGCAGGGAGATGAAAATTTTAATTATGGAAAGCGCAGAGGAAGAACATTACGTCGAGGGTGAAATCGGAGAAGTATTCAATGATGCAGTTTACAGACGTAATAAAAAAATCGAAGAAGACTATAACATAAAGTTGAAGTTTGTGCCAAGTTCATGGGCAGATCACACAAAAGATATGCAAAAAAGCGTTATGGCAAACGACAAGGCTTATGATCTGGGGGTAATGCAGTCAGCCGCAGGGTTGAATTCGGTAGTTAATAATATATACAGGGACTGGAATACAGTTCCCGTAACGAAAGAAAACCTTGACAATCCGTGGTGGAATCAAAGCATTTTGACTGATTTATCAATAGCTAACAAAGTGTTCGGTATAGCGGGCGACATAGGATATTCGTATTTTGCGGAGATTCAATCGTTGGTATTCAACAAGAAGCTGTTCCGCGACGCCGGAATGGAAATCCCGTATGCAATGGTAAAAGACGGCACATGGACATATGACGCGTTCGAGAGTCTGACAAAAAACTGCAACAGGGATTTGAACGGCGACGGAAAGATTGAAGTACAAGACGACTTGTTCGGACTCGTAACAATGACGCACAATGCCCCTACTGTGTATTTCACCAATTTCGGCGGCAAAGCGATAGAAAAAGATGCAAACGACTACCCTGTTCTTGTACTTGGCAGTGAATTGAACTCGAAAATAATAGATACGGGCTATCGCTGGTTCATAGAGGGTGGCGTGGGGCTTACCGAATATACGGGAAATGACGATTATACGCAGGATTTATCGCATATGGTATTCTACTCTGACAGAGCGTATTTCATAGGGACAAATCTGAGAAGCCTCATGGTATTCAGGAACATGGAGAGCGAGTACGGCGTAGTACCATACCCGAAACTTGATACGGCGCAGAACGATTACATTTCGACAGTCGACGGCGCGGCAACTGTGCTCATGCTGCCCAAAACCGCCGATGATGACGACGCGCATTTCGTGGGCACAATTGTTGAAGCGCTCGCCCGTGAATCGTCTTTGTCTGTGATTCCCGCGTATTACGAAACAACCCTCCAGTTGAAGTTCACCCGCGACGATGAAACGATAGAAATGCTGGACCTTTTGAGAAGAACGGCCAATTTTGATTTTGGGTATTTATATAACTTTGAAGGTACGGGACGCATATCAAAAACGCTGGTTGAACAGAAATCAGCCAATTTAGCGTCATATGTTGAGAAAAACGAAGCGAAAATACAAAGAGCTATAGATAAACTCATACAATTCTGCGAAGAACTGGATTGATGTAGGGAAAGAGGGGATTGCCGCATATGTTTGATTTGGATAATAAAAGTTTTTCGCCACTAAATTTTCAATCGCCTGACGCATTTTACTGGCCCGGTTTCAAAGAAAATAATCCCAGCGTTAAAAAAACCGGCTGGGACGGTTATCTGACCGCCGAAATCGACAAAGCTGACGAAAGTCAGACTTTCGAGGAGTTCTATAAAGAAACGGCTGAGATTGAAAGTAAAATCATATCGTGTTATTATTAAAATAAAAAATAATCGGAGGAAAAGCAACATGAAAAGATTAGCAATGATAGGGTGCGGAGGAATTGGCGGTTATCACTTATGGCATTTTACGGATTACGAGGATTTTAAGAACACTGACTTTGAACTCGTCGGGTTCTGCGATATAATCCCGGAACGCGCTGAAGGCTTCGTTAAGAAGGCGGGTAAAGGGAAGGCATACGCTCGCCGTATTCTGACGCAGTGAAAACCCTTGCGATGGTGCTGGCGTGCAACAAGTCTATGGAAACAGGTCAGCCGGTTAAAGTTGAAGTGTGAAATTAGGGAGGATTTTTATGGCGCAGATTTATACTATCAAAAACAAAATGAAAGAAAAGTTAAACGCCGGAAAAATTGCAGTGGGAACCGGTCTGATGTGGCCGGATCCTACCGCAGTTGAGAGTTTCGGTGCGATGGGCTTTGATTTTTTCCGCATAGAAGGCGAGCATGGTGTCGCAAGCTATCAGGAACTCTCGTTGCTTGTCAAGACGGCATACCTGTACGATATAACGCCCGCCGCACGCGTACCGGGCAATGTCGAGCATGAAATACTGCATTATCTTGACGCAGGTATTATGAGCATAACCGTACCGCACGTAAAAAATAAACAGGACGCAGAAAAAGCGGTATATTTTGCTAAACACAACCCGATAGGCAACCGTGGGGATTTTTATGCCCGCGCGGGGTATTACGGGAAAAATTTACCGCAGCGCGAATATTACGACGCTGTAAACGAAACGACGATGGTCATAGCGCTTATCGAAGATTACGAAGGGGTCGAAAAATGCGAGGAAATAATGAAAACGCCGGGCGTTGACGCAATAGATATAGGTCCTTACGATTTGTCGCAGTCAATGGGAATCCCTGAGTGGAAACATGTGCAGGAAGCCTATGAACGCGTGATTAAAACGGCGGTTAGCCTGAATATGCCGGTACAGCTCGGAACAGCCGGCAACTACCGGGATCAGGAAACGGTGCGAAAATATGTGGAAATGGGTTGCCGTATGTTTTTGTTCGGGGGATTCTTCCAGCATGGGGTATCGGAGTGTTTTAAGTTTGTGGATGAATTGCGGAACGATTATGGTATTTGATAGTGAATATTAAAGAAGACAGCAGGTGGCGTCGCCGAACATTTATGGAAAAAACAATAGACGAATTTGAAAGAATAAATTAAATAGCATTATCTATAAAAAAACAGGAGTTGATTTAAATGAAATGCCGAGACCGCCTGTTGGGCGCAATAAACCGTACGCCAATCGACCGAATACCTGTCTGGGAAAATTTCTGGGAGAGCACGATAACAAACTGGCACAAGCAAGGTTTGCCTGCTGCTGTAAATTATAACAACATCCCGGAACACTTTGGGTTGGATTCGTACAATCTCGTATATGTGGACTGGTCGTTACAATATCCCTCCGGAGTTGTGGAAGATACCGATGAATACAATATCACAGTCTCAAGCAACAATGTCACGACTAAGGTTATGAAAAACGCCGGCTCCACGCTGGAACTGTCTAATTATTCAATCACCTGCCGGAAAGACTGGGAGGAAAACAAAAAGCGGATACAATTCAATGAAAGGCGCGTGAACATAAAAAAAGAGAAAGAAACCTTTGATAAAACCCGAGATACGCATCTGCAAATGTATTTTATGCCATGTATGGGTTTTGAGATGTTTAAATATTGCATGGGAACCGAGGGTTTGCTGATTACCGTCGCCGAAGACCCGAATATGATCCGGGAATTGACGGAACGGCTTGAACGGCTTGCTATTGACGGGGTGGAATATTGCGAAGGGCATGGGCTTTC
>Ga0209737_10002655_pt1 | contig 12488 bp, 11 predicted proteins | sample TergutCu122P3_FD_187284 | JGI IMG/M metagenome (GOLD analysis project Ga0209737, IMG submission 187284) | Cubitermes ugandensis P3 segment gut microbial communities from Kakamega Forest, Kenya - Cu122 P3 (SPAdes) (version 2) | ecosystem: Host-associated > Arthropoda: Insects > Digestive system... | reverse complement strand
TTAAGCGGCAATGTGATTTTTCAAACGCCGGAAAACGATAAGTCAAAATTGGCGGATAAAATTGAAAAACAACTGCAAAAAAGTTTCTCTGTCGAAATAAAAACATTGATTATTACATCAGACGATTTGACAGAAATAATTAAAAATGCTCCCGAAAATTTTGGTACAGAACCAGAAAAGTTTCGTTATGATGTGTGGTTTATTTTGCCGTCGATGAAAGCATCTGATGTCGTGTTAAACATCCGTTTGCGAGAAGGAATAGATTCTTTATATTCAGGTGAAAATGTAATTTATACGACACGACTTACAAGTCAAATGGGTAAAAGCTATTTTTCAAGAATTATGAATACTCCGGTTTCTAAGAGTTTTACGATTCGAAATTGGAATACTACAACAAAACTTTTGGAATTGATGAATACGGGAATAATTTGATTTTATTAAACGGCATATAGTATATTTTAATGCAGACTATGTAAAGAGTTAATTGAAAAGGAAATATTATGACTGCGATTTTTATCATTTTAGCAGTTTTTGTTGTGTTTTTGGTGTTTGTATTTGTTGTTTTGGGTAAGAAAAGAGTGTTTTCTCAGGAAGAAATTACTAAAAATCAAGAACTCAAAATGACTGGCTTAGAATCTATTTTAGGAAAATCACACGAATTTGTCGGACATGCAGTAGTTCCGTTTCAAAGCGGCGGAACTGTTGATATGTATTATTTCCCGAACGGAATAAAAGGAACCGGTTTTGCTACAATGCAATTATTAAATCCTGACGGAAACGGACCTGTTCCTAATGCTCTGGGAACATACGAATTAGTAGCATTCACAAAACTTGACTATAAACTTGATTTCGGCGAAATTCCGGCTGACGCAACTCATGAATATTTTTCAGAAAAACATGCCGAAATGCTTGAAACAAATCCTTTTTATGTTATAGAAAGGCGTATTTGTGAGATATTGACCGGTATAGCGCATTATTCATTTTCAGCAAAATTAGAGCCGTTGCAAACCGGTGAATTGCCGACAGCAGATGGAAATTCTATGTGTTTAATTTTTGATGAATATAAACCGGACGGAAAAGAATTCAAAATAGGTGAAAGAGAATACGGACTTTTATTGGTAATGGAAGTTCATAGAGAAGAGATGGAATTTGCAAAAGAAAACGGCACAGAGAAGCTTATAGAAAAACTCAAAGAAGCGGGACATTATCCATATTCGGATTTAGATAGAAAGTCTGTGGTTTAAATAACAAGGAGGTTGTTATGTATTATAGCAATGGAAATTATGAAGCATTTGCAAGACCGGAAAAGCCTGCAAATGTAGAAAAAAAATCCGCCTATTTGATAGGTTCGGGATTAGCATCTTTGTCGGCTGCCGTTTTTCTTATCAGAGACGGACAGATGAAAGGCAACAAAATTCACATTTTTGAAGAATTGCCGATTTTGGGCGGAAGTTTGGACGGAATTGATGTGCCGTCTAATGGGTTTGTTATTCGCGGCGGGCGAGAAATGGAAAATCATTTTGAATGTTTGTGGGATTTATTTCGTTCTATTCCGTCTTTGGAAATTGAAAAAGCATCGGTATTGGATGAGTTTTATTGGTTAAACAAAAAAGACCCTAATTTTTCTAATATGCGGGCAACAATAAATCAAGGGAAAAGTGCCGAAACAGGAAATCAATTTACTCTGAACGATAAAGCAACGGGTGAAATTATAAAATTATTTTTGATTTCCGAAGAAGAGTTAAATGACAAACGAATATCAGATGTTTTCACGCAAGATTTTTTTGATTCCAATTTTTGGTTGTATTGGCGAACAATGTTTGCATTTGAAACTTGGCACAGTGCAATGGAAATGCGGCGGTATATTATGCGTTTTATACACCACATTGAAGGACTTCCTGATTTATCGGCACTTAAATTTACAAAATATAATCAATATGAGTCGTTAGTTTTGCCGCTTGTGAAATATCTTGAATCGCAAGGTGTAAAGTTTATTTTTGACACAGAAGTTAAAAATATCGAAATAGACACGGCGAGTGCAAAAAAGACGGCAAAAAAGATTAAATACCAACAAAAAGGGCAGGAAAAAGAAATTTTGCTTACGGAAAATGACCTTGTTTTCGTAACTAACGGAAGTATTACCGAAAGTTCGACTTGTGGCGACCATAATAATCCTGCTGTATTGAACACTGACTTGGGCGGAAGTTGGAATCTTTGGAAAAATCTTGCAAAACAAGACAAATCATTTGGAAATCCTGATAAATTTTGCGGAAATATAAAAGAATCAAATTTTGTTTCGGCGACGTTGACCACATTAGACGCAAAAATCCCGCCTTATATCGAAAAAATTTGCAAAAGAGACCCATTTGCGGGAAAAGTTGTAACCGGCGGAATTGTTTCGGTGAAAGATTCGGGTTGGATGTTAAGTTGGACAATAAATCGTCAGCCGCATTTTAAGGCACAGCCAAAAGACCAATTGGTTGTATGGATTTACGGTTTGTTTTCCGACAAGCTCGGCGATTATATTAAAAAGCCGATGAAAGATTGCACAGGGATTGAAATTGCCGAAGAATGGCTCTATCATATCGGTGTTCCGGCATCCGAAATTCACGATTTGTCGGTAAATTCTACCAACACAATTCCTTGTATGCTGCCTTATGCGACTGCATATTTTATGTCGCGGGCTTTGGGTGATAGACCTTTGGTTGTTCCGAACGGTTACACAAATTTGGCATTTATAGGAAATTTCGCCGAAACACAAAGAGATACGGTTTTTACAACCGAATATTCCGTCCGTACGGCAATGGAAGCGGTTTATACGCTACTTGAAATCGACCGCGGCGTTCCCGAAGTATTTGCTTCGGCTTTTGATATTCGTGCATTGTTGGCTTCTTCTTCTCATTTAATGGATGGTAAAAAGCTTCTTGATTTGAAATTGCCGTTTTTTCTTAAATATTTAGAGAAAAAAGGTATTGAAAAAACCAAGAAAACAATGATTTATGATTTGTTGAAAGAAGCAGATTTGGTGTAAATGATTCTCTGCATAATATTATTTATACAATTTGGAATAACTTTGCATCTCCGGCTAAAATAGTCGGAGATTTTTTGTTTTATTAAGATTAAAATTATGGAAATAAAATAACAAAAATAACAAAAAAAATGCTTTTTCATTGACAAACTTTAATAACAATTAGTATATTTTGGTGCAAATTAAGGTAAAAAAGTGCAATCGACGGAAATTTTGCACTGATTCTGTGGAAAGAAGGAACTTATCAAAACGAGAATTATTTCAGTCGGAACGGCATATCCCGACACTATAAAGGACAACAATTATTTTGCACAATATTTGGATACGAATGACGAATGGATTACACAACGCACGGGAATTAAAGAACGCAGAATTTGGGACAATGCTCCGGCAGATGCGGCAAGTGAATTGGGTTTTAAAGCATGTGAAAAAGCACTTAAAAAAGCGGGAATTGATGCAAATACTATTGACGCTGTAATTTGTGCAACTTTTACGCCCGATAACTTTTTTCCGTCAACAGCAGCACTTATCGCAGGAAAACTTGGAATAAAAGGTGCGTTTGCGTTTGATATTTCGGCAGCGTGTGCAGGATTTACTTATGGACTTTCGGTTGCAGACGGACTTGTAAAAAGTGAGCAGGCGAAACGAATTTTGTTGGTCGGCAGTGAAGTAATTTCTCGCTCTTTGGATTTTAGCGACCGCGGTTCTTGCATTTTATTTGGCGATGCTGCAGGAGCAGTAGTTTTAGAAGCATCGGACACAGGCGATAAAGGAATTTTGTCTTGTGTTAATTATACAGACCCATTGGGTGCAGAGTTTTTAACGTTGCCCGCTTGGGATAAGAAAAATATTTTGGCTATGGAAGGTCAAAAAATTTACAAATATGCTTGCAAACTTATGCCTGAAATGGTCGAAAAAGCACTTGCGAAAATAAATATGAGTGTTGCAGACATCGATTTACTCGTTCCGCACCAAGCAAACATAAGAATTATTGAAAGTGTGGGCGAACGACTTGGACTTCCTGCAGAAAAAGTGGTAATAAATTTACAGAAATTCGGCAATACATCTTCGGCAACAATTCCGTTGGCACTTGAAGAAGCGTGGAACAGCGGAAGAATAAAAGACGGCGACATTATAGCAATGACATCACTCGGCGGCGGAATAACAGCAAGCGGAATAATAATCAGGTTTTGATTGTAGGGGAGACCACCCTCGGTCGCCCGCAAAATAAAAGGAGAGAGAAATTATGAAATTAGCATTTTTGTTCCCGGGGCAAGGTTCTCAATCGGTCGGAATGGGAAAAGATATTTACGATAACAGCGATTTTGCAAAAAAACGCTTTGATAAAGCAAACGAAATTTTGGGTCGTGACATAAAAAACATAATTTTTGAAGGTCCTGACGAAATTCTCAAATCAACCGAAAACACACAACCTGCATTATTTTTGGTAGAAAGCATAGTTTGTGATTTACTCAAACAAAACGGAATTGTTCCAACATATACAATGGGGCATTCTTTGGGCGAATATTCGGCTTTATATGCATCTGAAGTTTTTGATTTTGCAACGGGAATTGAATTAGTTGCAAAACGCGGTGAACTTATGGCTTGGGCGGGTAAAAAATCCAAAGGCGCAATGGCTGCAATTTTGGGAATGGAAAAAGATAAAATTATTTCACTTCTTCTTGAAGTAAAAAACGGCGTTGTAGTTTCGGCAAACGAAAACTCGCCTGAACAACTTGTGATTTCGGGTGACGAAACGGCTGTTGCAAGTGCTTGTGAAATTTTGAAAGCAGGCGGTGCAAAAAGAGCAATTATGTTGCCCGTGAGCGGAGCATTCCATTCACCTTTAATGAAACCTGCGGCTGACGAATTTCAAAAATTCTTGGCAGGAAAAACATTCAACAATGCAAAATATCCCGTGATAACAAATGTTCGTGCAATGGCAGAAACAAGCGGTGAAGCGGTAAAATCGCTTTTAATAGAGCAGTTGCTTTCGCCGGTTCGTTGGGTTGATTGTCAAAGGGAATTGTTTAATTTGGGAATTAAAGATGCAATTGAAGTAGGTCCGGGGAATGTGCTTAAAGGACTTATGAAAAAAACGGTCGAAGAGTTCAGCGTTGCAAATTGCGCGAACTACGAAAACATTATCAGTGTTGTTGAGCAATACAAATAAGGAGCAAAAAAATGAGTAAAAACCAATTTTGTCAAAGTTGCGGAATGCCGATGAAGGAAGAAAAACTTTTTGGTACGGAAAAAGATGGAACAAAAAATGAAAAATATTGCTGCTATTGCTACAAGGATGGCGAATTTGTCGGCGGCGATTTGACACTTGACGAGTATATCAAATTTGTGAATAATTACATGAAAACAAGTAAATGCGGCGTAGGCGAGAAGTTCATGGTTTGGGTATTTAACAGAAAATTCTTTTTGAAAAATTTGGAACGCTGGAAACAGAAATAAAAGGGGAAATGATGATTGATTTGAAAGGTAAATCCGCACTTATTACAGGGTCGGGACGCGGAATCGGAAAAGAAATTGCGGAGAAACTTGCAAAAGCAGGTGCAGATGTTTGCATAAGCGATATTGATTTGACTACAGCACAAGCAACAGCAGAAGAAATTGCAAAAGAATACGGCGTGAAAACGATTGCGATTGCGGCAAATGTTGCAAGCGAAACTGAAGTAAATGAATTGGTGAAAAAATTCATTGAATTCTTCGGGAAAATTGATATTCTTGTGAATAACGCAGGAATCACAAAAGACGGACTTGTAATTGATATGAAAGAAAGCGATTGGGATGCAGTTTTGGGCGTGAATCTTAAAAGTGCATTTTTGTGTTCAAAAGCGGCAGCTCGTCCGATGCTTAAAGCAAGAAGCGGAAGAATTATCAATATCGCATCAATTTCAGGACAAATCGGACTCCCAGGACAAGCAAACTATTCGGCATCAAAAGCAGGAATGATTGGACTTACAAAAGCAGTTGCAAAAGAAACTGCAAGACGCGGCGTAACGGTTAATGCGATTGCTCCGGGCTTTATTCGTACGGCAATGACCGACAAACTTGCTCCTGAAGTTGTTAAAGGATACGAAGATGCAATTCCGATGAGAGTTTTGGGAGTGCCCGAAGATATTGCAAATGCGGTATTGTTCCTTTCAAGCGATTTATCTGGTTATATAACAGGTCAAGTAATTGCTGTAAATGGCGGATTGGCGATGTAATTTTTGGTTTTGAAATATAGGTTTTAGGTTTAATTTTAACAAAAAGGAGCACAAAATGAGTGCAAATCTTGCAAAAGTTCAGGAAGTTGTTGCAAAACAATTAGGTAAAAAACCGGAAGAAATTACTCCGGAAAAAAAATTCGTTGATGATTTGGGAGCGGATTCTCTCGATTTGAGTGAGCTTATTATGTCATTTGAAGAAGCATTCGACATTGATGAAATCGCAGACGAAGATTCGGCAAAATTTATTACGGTTGCTGATGTTATTGCTTATGTAGATGCTTTGTAATCGAATTTGAAAAAATCAAAAAAGGGCAGGAAGAAATTCCTGCCCTTTTTGTTTTGGCAAAAATTATTTTACCGCAGTAAAATATTGAAAAAGGAAAATTAAATGTCTAACAAAATCAAATTGTTCTGCGGTGAAGAATTACCACTTGAAATGCACAAAGTCAAAATCGTGCAAAAATTAGAACTCAAACCTATTGAAAGACGGCTTGCGGCAGTTCAAGAGGCGGGCAACAACTCGTTTTTGCTTAGAAACCGCGATGTGTTTTTAGATATGCTGACCGACAGCGGCGTTAATGCAATGAGCAATAAACAACAAAGTGCTATGCTTATGGCTGACGATTGTTATGCCGGCGGCGAAAGTTTCTTTCGACTTGAAGCTGTTTTGCAAAAAGTTTTCAACAAAAAATATTACATTCCCGCTCACCAAGGTCGTGCTTGCGAGCATTTATTATCAAGGGTACTTGTAAAACAAGGCGATATTGTTCCTATGAATTACCACTTTACCACAACAAAAGCACACATTCGTTTGCAAGGCGGTGAAATTTTGGAAATTCCGGTTGATGAAGCATTTAATGTGAAATCTACTTGTCAATTCAAAGGAAATATTGATATAGCAAAACTTGAAAAAGCATTTGCCGAACATAAAGAAAATATTCCGTTTGTAATGTTACAGGCGGGAACAAATTTGATTGGTGGGCAGCCGATTTCTTTGCAAAATGTAAAAGATGTTCAGACAGTTTGTAAAAAGAACGGCGTTCCGTTAGTTTTTGATGCGAGTTTATTGCAAGATAATTTGTATTTTATGAAAATAAGAGAAGAACAATGCAAAGATATGTCAATTTTGGAAATTTGCAATGAAGTTGCCGACAATACCGATATTATTTATTTTTCTGCAAGAAAATTCGGTTGTGCAAAAGGCGGCGGAATTTGCTTGAACAATGAAGAAACATTCGGCGAACTGCGTCAGTTTGTAACTCTTTTTGAAGGTTTTTTGACTTACGGCGGAATGAGCGACAAAGAAATCGAAGCGGTTGCAATCGGTATAAGTGAAAGCATGGATTTTGATGTAATTTCACAAGGACCGCAATTTATTAAATTTATGACCGACGAACTCTTAAAAGCGGGAGTTCCGGTTATGATGCCTGCGGGCGGTTTGGGTTGTCATTTGGATGCAAGAGCATTTTTATCACATCTTAAACCCGAAGAATTTCAAGCGGCAAGTTTGACTTCGGCACTTTATATTATTTCGGGAATCAGAGGAATGGAACGCGGAACAATGGCGGAAGAGCGAAATGCCGATGGCTCGGAACACATAGCGGCAATAGAACTTGTTAGACTTGCGCTTCCAAGACGAGTTTTCACAATGAGTCAAATTAAATTTGCGGTTGACAGAATTTCATGGCTATATCAAAACAGAGAAATAATCGGCGGATTAAAATGGAAATACGAGCCGAAAATCCTGCGTTTCTTCTTAGGACAATTTGACCAAATAAGTAATTGGCAAGAGAAATTGGTAGAGAAATTTAAAGCGGATTTCGGTGAAAGTTTGTAATAAAAGATGTGAAAAAGAGTAGATTTCTACTCTTTTTTTTTGAATAAAAGTAATACACAATAAAACAGGACTTGATTATGTTTGTGAATGTTAAGGCTATTATAAAGCAATAGAATTAAAACCAAAACTTGCTGAAAATTTCAAAAATATAGAAGAATAATCTTTGAACATGCAATAACAAACCAAGCCAAAAAGTATTTTCTTCTGAAATTTAAGGAAGAAAAAGTGGAAAAAGAAGAAAATATTAGCAACGAACTTGAAGTTTCGCAAACACAAATTGAGAATCGAATTTATACAATTCGTGGCGTTCAGGTAATGCTTGACAGCGATTTGGCTGAGATGTATGAAGTTGCAACGAAAGTTTTGAATCAATCTGTTAAAAGAAACATAGACCGATTTCCTGAGAGATTTCGTTTTCAATTAAATCAAAATGAAACTAACGAACTGGTCACAAATTGTGACCGGTTCAAAAACTTGAAACATTCGTCTGTTATGCCTTATGTTTTTACAGAATCGGGTATTGCGATGCTTTCTGCTATTCTTCGTAGCGATATTGCAGTTGCAGCAAGTGTCAGAATTATGGATGCTTTTATTAAAATGCGGAAACTTATTTCTGCAAATATGGGAATAATCCAACGATTGGGAAATGTTGAGCAAAAACAAATAGAAATGCAATTATCAACCGACCAAAAATTTGACCGAGTTTTTAAGGCACTTGAAAACAAAAATGTGAGCGTTTGTTTAATCACAAAAGAAATTAAAAAAGAATTGAAATTAGATATTGATAAGTTTAATAAGCAGTATCCAACGATAAAAGCAATACTCTCCGGTATTTTTCACGATAGATTTTTAATAATCGACAACAAGGAAATTTACCATTTGGGTGCAAGTTTGAAAGATTTAGGTAAGAAATTATTTGGCTTTACCAAAATGGAAGACGGATTTGCTTTGCTTGAAAAAATTGATAAAATTTGTAAATTGGAGCAAAAATGCCCGAGATAAAACTTCTTGCGAAAAATGTTGTTGAGCAAATTGCTGCCGGCGAAGTTATTGAACGCCCGTCTTCAATTGTCAAAGAACTTTTGGAAAACGCAATCGATTCGGGTGCCAATAAAATTTCCGTGATTTTTGACAACGGCGGAATTTCACGCATAAAAATTATCGATAACGGCAGCGGAATTGCAGGTGACCAATTACTTTTGGCAATAACTCCCCACGCAACAAGCAAAATTTCGTCTGCCGAAGATTTATACGCAGTTTCTACAATGGGATTTCGCGGTGAAGCATTGGCAAGCATCGCAAGTGCCTGTAAATTCACACTTTCTTCAAGCACAACAAATGACGGAGCGGGATTCAAAATTTCTTCAAACGGTGGCGAAGTAACAGATGTTGAACCAACCGCACAAATAAAAGGAACAAGCGTTGAATGTTTGGATTTGTTTTTTAATTTACCAGCACGAAAAAAATTCCTGAAATCAGAAAAAAGCGAAAAAATGTCAATTTTATCTGTCGTCGAACAAGTTTTCGCTGCATTTCCGACGATTCATTTTACTTGCACGGCAGACGGCAAAAAATTATACGATATTCCAGCTGTTGATAATCACAAACTGCGGATTTCACAACTTGCGGGAACAGAATTTGCCAATGATTTAATTTATTGTCGAAATGAAATTGCAGATATGTCTGCCGAAATTTATATTTGCTCGCCGGCAGAAGCAAAATCCCGTCCGAAATATCAGAATTTGTATGTTAATCTACGAAAAATCGACAATAACGCTGTTTCAACCGCTGTTCGTGAGAGTTTTTCCCGTTTTATTTCTGCTTACGGAAACAAGCCGTCATGGTTTTGCTTTTTAGATATTGAGCCGTCAAAAATTGATGTGAATGTCCACCCAACAAAGCAAATGATAAAATTTGACGACGAAAAATCTCTTTTTTCTTTTATCTTCAGAACAATTTTCAATGAATTGGAAACCTATCAGAAAAACTCACTTAACCCACTGCAAAATCAACGAGTTATGACGAATTATACGCAGGCTGAAACACCGAAAGAAAATTTATCGGTTGAAGAGCCGCAAGAAAACAAATATCAGTTGTTCGTGAATACAAAATATGAAGAGAAAAAACCGCAGGCAGCACAAATTTCAATGCCTTTAGTAAGTGTGGTTTCAGAAGACGATGCAGATGGCAATCTTCTTGGAATGGGAATGAATTTTGACAAAAATATATGGGAAACAATTCCGTGTTTTCAAATTCATAACCGATACATTGCCGTTTCGGTTTCAGACGGCTTGCTTTTGATTGACCAGCACGCTGCACATGAGCGGGTTTTATACGAAAAAATCTTAGATAATATGGAAACGGGAATAGAAACTCAAACTCTTATTTTCCCAATAGTTATGGAATTAAAATCTTATGAAAAAGAAACTTTGCTTTCTGTGCAGGAGTTATTTTTCAAAGCAGGCTTCGACATAAAAGATTTCGGCGGAAACACAATTGCAATTTATTCGCAACCTGTCGATTTTTCACGAGAAAACCAAGTTAAAGAAGCAATACTTGATATGATTGAGCAATTTCTACAGGAAAGTAATTCGGCAATTTTATCAAATATTCAGCGGCATTTTGCAGCAAGCTACGCCTGCGGTGTGGCGGTAAAATTTGGTAATATCTTGCAAAATAAAGAGATGAACTCACTTTTAACAGCGCTTTTCTCAACTAAAAATCCGCATATTTGCCCGCACGGACGACCGACTTTTTCAAAGATATCTCTTGCTGAAATTGGGAAAAGGTTTTTGAGATGACAAAAAAAGTAGCATTTTATTCTTTCGGTTGCCGAACAAACAAGGAAGAAATCGACACACTCGCATCGCAGTTTCGAGCAGGCGGATTTGAGATAATTTATGATGAAAAAGATTTTTTTGCCGCTGATTTTATTGTCGTAAATACTTGCTCTGTAACACTTACAGCCGAAAGTAAAAATTATCGTTTTATAAATTCGCTTGCAAAAAAATATCCGCAGGCAAAAATCGTTGCAACAGGTTGTTTAGCACAGCAAAATCCCGAAAAATTTGCTGAAAGTGTAGACTTTGTTATCGGAAATGCCGAAAAAGGCGGAATTTTTGATATAATTACAAATAATAATAGTGGAATTTTTGCGGGAAAAATTGATGAAAATACAAAACTTACACTTCCCAAAACCATAGAGAACCCGCAAAATTCGGACAGAACGCGCTTTTCAATAAAAATTCAAGAAGGTTGCAATTCATTTTGCAGTTATTGTATTGTACCGTATCTTCGCGGAAGACCAAGAAGCGCGGATTTTGACGAAATTATTTCACACGCAAAAAATGCGATTGATTTGGGCTACAACGAAATAGTTTTGACAGGAACTCATATCGGACAATTTACAAATTCAGGTAAAAATTATATTGATATTGCAGAGAAAATTATTTCACTTTCTTCGTCTGTCAGATTGCGATTATCTTCAATGAATCCAAGTGATTGCGATGAAAAATTGTTTGAGTTCATGATGAAAAATGAGCAAATTTGCAGACATTTACATATTGCCGTGCAGTCACTTTCGCCGAAAATTTTGACGGTAATGAACAGAAATCCGCAAGTAGTAGATAAACTTTTTGAGAATTTACAGAAATATCGCAAATTCTTGCCGTCATTGAATTTAGGCGGGGATTTTATTGTCGGATTTCCTGATGAAACAGATGAAAATTTTGCTGAAACTGCTGAACGTATAAAAAAATTCGATTTTAATTACGGACATATTTTCACATATTCGCCACGTCCGCAAACTCCTGCTGCCGAAATGAAAAATCAAGTGAGCGAAAAAATAAAAAAATCTCGAAGTGAAATTTTGCGGAATATCTTTGCTGAACAAAAACAAAAAATTGCGGAAAGTCAAATCGGAAAAACAGAAAAAATCATTATTGAAACCGATGGTGAATTGGACGGAATTACAGGAAATTATTTGCGAGTAAAAGGCGAAAAAAATCCGAAATACCGCAAAAATCAAATTGTTGAAGTCAAATTGCGAGAACACAATGCTGCCAAAAACTATTTTAGTGTGTAAAAGGAGCAAAAATGTTTGAGTTTTTTCGTGGGAAATTGGCTTTTTCGGATGCAAATACCGCAGTTGTCGATATAAACGGCGTGGGTTATAAACTCGGAATTTCGTTTAATACATCTTTAACTTTGCCTGCTATAGGCGAAGAAGCTTTCCTTTTTGCGTATTATCATGTAACCGAAAATTCACAGGGACTTTATGGATTTATTTCTAAAGAAGAGCGAGAAATTTTTCTGAAACTTATTGATATAAGCGGGATAGGACCGAAAGTAGCGCTGAATGTTTTGTCGGGAATGAGCGTTGAAAATATTGTTAATGCAGTCG
>Ga0209737_10002654_pt1 | contig 12490 bp, 9 predicted proteins | sample TergutCu122P3_FD_187284 | JGI IMG/M metagenome (GOLD analysis project Ga0209737, IMG submission 187284) | Cubitermes ugandensis P3 segment gut microbial communities from Kakamega Forest, Kenya - Cu122 P3 (SPAdes) (version 2) | ecosystem: Host-associated > Arthropoda: Insects > Digestive system >... | reverse complement strand
TAAGTGCATCAAAACGTACAGCATTTATTTCATCATTATCCGGTTGAATAAGTGGTGCTAATTCTTCTCTAATAAGCAGAGTATCTTCATATGCTAATGTATAATTATCCGGGATCGAATATAAATCAACATATTTTAAATGCTGGTGAACTGCGAAATTTTCCCGATTAAGTTCCTTTACCTTTGCTACTAAATCATGTATTAGTTCATTTCGATAAGCAATTAATCCCTTTGTTTGAAATTCAATACCTTGTAATTTATACACGATATTTACCTTGTGCATGAAAATGGAGCTTTGCAATGATTGAGTTGCTTTTGCTTCGGCACTGTTTCCCACTCTAAAAAACTCAAAATTATTTCCGAAATCAAAGATATAGAACTGGTTCTTGTCCTCACCATCTAAAAGCTCCGGACACAAACGGGTACCACGTCCAATCATCTGCCAAAATTTTGCTTTACTCATTACTCTCTTGAAGAAAACCAGATTCAAAATTTCAGGAATATCTATGCCTGTGTCGAGCATATCAACCGAAATCGCAATTTGAGGCAATTTATTTGAATCAGAGAACTCATCGATTGCACTCTGGACATAATTTAAATAATTATCAATGACCTTTGTATAATTGGGTAAATTCGGATATTCTTTCCCAAATAATTCGTGGATTTTTTCTGCATGTTTATGATTTTTAGCAAAAATAATTGTTTTGCCTAATTTTTCTCCATAATCAACCCGAATTCCGTTAGTCATTAATATATTTATTACTTTTATAATGGTGTCTTCGTTAAACAGCCAATTATTAAGCGCTGGATCTTCTATTTTTTCAGGCAAACTACCATCTTCATTAGTAAAAGTATCTTCAAATTCCATTTTTTCATCATCTGGCAAATTATCATAAACAATACCTTCCTCAAGAAATTTCAATTTCGTTTCAATTGATACGAAATCAACTAAATAGCCATCCCTAACCGCTTCACTTAGTTCATATCCATATGTTGGGTCTTTATGTCCAAGGTCAAAAATATCATAAGTGTTTTTCTCAATATCATCTTTTGGCGTGGCAGTAAGCCCAATTAAGCGAGCATCAAAATAGTTGAAAATATCACGGTATTTATTGTATATCGTACGATGCGCTTCATCACATATAACCAAATCAAAATGTCCGCAACTAAATAATTTACCTTCTTCATCCCTGATTTCATCAATGCAATTCATTATTGTTTGATATGTTGAAAGCACGAGATTTGCATTGTAATTATCTTTTTCCTCGCATAGATTAGTTACTGATAAATTTGGCAAACAATTCACAAAGGCTCGTTTCGCTTGCGTTACTAATGAATTGCGGTCAGCCAAAAATAAGATATTCTTTATCCATCCATGTTGTAATAATATATCAACCAAGCCGATGACAGTTCTGGTTTTGCCGGAGCCCGTTGCCATTACTAGCAATGCCTTCCGGCGATTTTTTTCATCAAAAGCCTCACATACTGCTCTGATGGCTGCTTCTTGATAGTATCGCCCGGCAATTCCGCGATTGATAATTATGTTTTTCAAACTTGTCCGCATTATATGCAAATTAAATAACTTCTCAAGATCGCGCTTTGAATATATAGTCGCAACCTCGCGCTCCGGTTCATAATTATCATTCCATATGCGGGTATCAAAACCATTTGACATAAAAATTATCGGACGCCGTTTATATTTCTGCTCTAACAAATCTGCGTATAATTTTGCTTGTTGACGACCTCTTTCAATATTTGCACTTGTTCGCTTCGCTTCAATAACTGCCAATGGTTTACCATCATCACCATGTAATATATAATCGGCAACACCAATTTGGGATTTATTTGGCATTCCGGCAAGCTCAACTTCATTGCTCCAATTTTTCCCTTCTATCCAACCGGCATCAATCAGCATTTCATCAATATATAACTTGCGGGTCTCAAATTCTGTCAGCTCTAAGGGATTTGGAATATATGACTGCTGCCTTTGTTCACGGCGGGTGGTGTACTCGGCGCTTGTAGTGTCTTTATCATCATTTAAAACATTAAAGTCAACTTCCGGAATATCTGGTGGAGTTATATCAACTTTATTAGCAAGCAATAATGGGTTGAAGGTATTTTTTGTGTAGTTCTCCGTATAACAGAATGCGACAAAATCAAGGAAAACAAAGAGATTTTCTAGGCAAAGTTTGGCCTGATCACTTGAAATCTTCTTCGCGCTGTGTTCAGCATTTTTGCTTGTTTTCCGGATTGAAGTCAATCGCTTATAGATATCCGTTCCAACGATATCACGAAACTCCACTGTACTCATCAAAGATACCAGTGCTTTTTCGCGTGGTGTGATAAGGGATGTATCGTTTCTATACATCCACACAATAGCACCTTCCATTGCCCGCCGACTATATATCACTGAGGTTGAAAAATCGGTGTTTAAAATTTTTTCGGCGGCGATGGCGGCATCGGTAAAGGTTGTGAATTGGTTTTTAGTTTTGAGGAAGTCGAAATTGGTCATGGGGTGGTTCCTTAATTGCCACTATGTGGCTGAAGTTCGTATTTATCATGCAATATACTAGCTATAACCACATATGCTTTTTATTATTTTTTAGATAATGATGAATTTGGTCATGAGGTGGTTTTCTTCCTTGAAAATATTTTTTTACTAAAAATTTCATTGTGTATATGGACGTATATTTTACTCTTATGCTTATCAATATCATCTTCACTAAAGCCAGCTTGCTTTGTAAAATGCATGATCACTTTATCTTCAAGCGCAAGCCTTATATCACCATGCAAATTTAACCGATGTGCGTCTTCATATTCATACCAAAATACAATTAATTTCTTTTGTTCACTTGTTTTTAGCCATTTCCCTATATATACCCACCATGAAAGATCAGAACCACCAAGCGATAATCCAAATAGACAAACTGTATTGCTATTGGATATTATTCTTCTAACTTCATCTGCAGTTCCATATTTACTGCTTTCATTCAAAAGTGGTTTTAATAGTAATCTTTTTATTGCTAAATCATTACGGAAAATATCATTATTAATTTGACTCTCATTATCCACCCCTAACAACAAATTATTATCAATCTGACCATGTATGTGCACTATCTTGTCCACAACGTCACGATTGTGAGTTCTATATTTTAATGTGTCTCCTCCCTGTGCTAAACACTCTGCAAGAGTCTGCGTGTAATTGAAATTAATGAAGTTATATGTCATTGAACCTATTCTGGGATAAATTGAGTTTATTAATTCTAATCTAGTTTGTGGTGGAAAATAATCATGAAATTCACCAAAAAATTTTTTTACCTGTTCTGAGATTTCGGTACCTATAGTGTCATATTTCACTTTTCTTTCTTGCATTTTTATGTACCTATTAAGTTTTTCTTTTATATCTCTATAAGCAAACTCATATTCCTTAATTTGGTGAAGGTCATATTTGCAAATATAATCACCTAATTTCATTTCTAAATCTGCCCACGATCTAATATCTTTATCTATATCATTACGAATCTCTTCCTTGAACTTTACAATAATTGGCTCGTCTTTAATTGTACTTTGACTTAAATACCATTTAAGAAAGTCCCTGTATGATGTTTTTAGACCAAGAGCTATATCAAATCCATTTCCAATTATAAAAACCATTTTTCACCTCTTTTGTATGCTCATTCTGTTAATCTTATGTTTTATTATAATTAATTTTAGCTTATATATCTATTTATATCAAATTATTTGTGAAAGATTTAACTCTTACCATCATTTATTTTACTAAACATTTTCATCAACATCCTTTATGAAAAGAGATGACATCCCGCTCGGTTGCTACCTTTTTATATAAAGACTATTTCTTTATTATATTATTTGAACCATATAAAATCAAATCCCCTGAAAAATTCATATTGTTCTTTGAAGCTCATTTTCATCAAACTCTTTTCCATCTTTACTTTTTTCTATCATATCAAATACCATATTCACAAAATTGGTATATGGCTTTTCCATTTTTGTTCTTCTTTCTTCGCGAACCTTGTTTTTATATTCAGACGACTTAAGAATTATTGAAATTATAGCATTTACAACTAGCCGTTCATAAATTTTTTTCATATTCCAAACCTCCAAAAAAAAAATTTATCAAAGCATCGTATAATAATTCTAAGTTATAAAGACCTTGTTTGAATTCGGATTTTAAACTAACGGTTTGCATTGCGAACTTCGCAAAGCGGTATTGGAGTTCGAGCGGGGGTAAATAAATTGGCAATGCTGCTACTTGACTCATGCTTATCCGAGAACGAGTTTGCCCATGAATGCTGCTACTTGCCAACTCTAATGTTGCTGGCTGATTCAAATACTCTGTTACAAATAATGGATCGACTTTATCTATATCAGGTACAAAATGAACACAATCCGCTTTGTTTATTGCCATAAAGATATAATAGGGCAATATGCAGGCTCTCAGATTTGGTTCACCAAGAGTACCGATAACGACTTCGCCTGCTTTGACAGTATATTTTTTAATCGTTTCATAATGCTCCAATGACACATACACCTTATCATTATCAATAAAATCCGAAACTCCTATGTTCTGAAGTCTGATAACCCTGATACCGTTATCAGAGTAGTGTGATGATTTTAGGTTAGAACCAAATGGACCATCACTTATCCTCTGCGAAACTGCACGAATTGTAGTCATGTTCCAATCCATCGGATTCGTTACTGGGTCGCCGAACATTTCAATAAATCTCGACTTTACAAGTAAATCTATTTTTTCTAACTGTTGTTTGCGTTCAGTAATTAAATCACTTACCTTTCCTAGAATATCTGCAATCTTCTTCTGTTCATTAACGGAGGGTAAAGGAACATATAAAGATTTCAATATCGCTCCTGAAATATTTGGTTGCGCACCACCAACACCTAACGAAACTAATTTTTCCTTCCGACTAATAAAATAATAATATAGAAATTGTGGTATATAGTCATGAGATGGCAACAATGCAGCACATGCTTGATTTGTTGCAGCAGGGATTTTCAATATTGAACATGCTCCGATTGTAGCTCCATACATTGCTATCAGTAACGTATTCTCCGGAAATATTTTTGCACTACTATTATTGAGTCCTGCCTCTGTTATCTTTGCTTCTGTGTCAAATATATACTTGGACTTCAAGTCCCCTGTTTTTACCCATGATATTTGACCGTTCTCGTAGTATTCCTTCACGTCCTTACGGGGGGTTCCACCAGAAGTAATTTGAACTACATTACCCAATTTTACCTTTTTCCATTCAGCCAATGTAAACATCCACCTTCCTAATATGATGCACTTTGTACTGCTCGAATTATTCGAGCAGTTACCTTAACTTAAACTCGTGCATTAATTACACTTGTTGCTTGAACTATTTCCATTTTAAAACAATTGCATATTTTTAGTTATTTTCTGGGTTATTTTGAGATTCACTTTTTCATCATAATACTTATCGATGAGTGCTTTCGCTTCGTTCATTGTTATATCACCATTGATGTTCATGTTTGCGACAGAAATTAAATATTCTGATGGTTTTGCTCCTGACGCACTTTGCAAGCCTATCGCTGTACTCCAAATAAATCCACGTTCTTTTTGTTCTGAATCTCCAAGCTCCTTATAATTTCCTAAATCAACTTTGATATCATTCATCCTGTTTATCCTCTTTTTCACCTTTATAGTACTTCGCCATATCCTTGTCAAAATCGGATGTGTATTCCTTATCTTGTCTTATGCGAAATTGTGCATAAACATCCTCAGCTTTTTTTACAGCATCCTCATGACTGACTTTACCTTTATCTACTAGTACCTTTCGGCGATTAATCTTTAGAAAATTATCTGTTTCTTTTAACCAATCTGACATTGACATTAAAACTTCATCTTCTGCCATAAGCTCAGCAAAATCAATAAACATTGTCACAATACGGTTTAATCGTGATAACTCTTTCTCATTTAAGTAATTTTTCGCTATAACAATATCACTTTTGATGATTTTACCTTTTGGAGCACCTTTCCAAGTAGTAAGCCCCATTGTCGGGCTATCTTCACATACCCGTTCAGCTATTAATTCCGCAGCAGTTTTACCAGTAATCGCAAAATGAAGTTTATTTTGCACAAATGAATAAAAATCTCTTGTTGTTTGGCTGCTTTTATCGTAATCATAACTGCATTGCTCGAAAATATCAGCAATTTTTTGATAAGCACGGCGCTCACTGGCACGGATTTCCCTAATACGTTCAAGTAATTCATCAAAATAATCTTTTCCAAAAGGTTTGCCGTTTTTTAGCATATCGTCATTAAGCACAAATCCTTTTTGAATATACTCGCGCAATGTTTTCGTTGCCCATTGTCTAAACTTTGTTGCTTTCTTCGAGTTAACTCGATAACCAACCGCTATTACTGCATCTAAATTATAGTGTTCAATCGACCTAATCACTTCACGATTCCCTTCAATTTGAACTTGTGCAAATTTTGCACAAGTTGACTTTTTCTCTAATTCCTCCTCTCTGTAAATGTTTGACAAATGCTTTGTTATTACACTTCGCTCTGTTTCAAATAATTCCGTGATAGCTTTTTGTGTTAGCCAAAACATTTCATCTTCAAATCGTACATGGACAGATATTTTTCCCCCTTCAGTTTCATAGATGATTATATTTTCTTCACTTTTTTTACTCATCCAGCATACCCTCCAATTCTTTCAAACCTGCCATTATGCGTTCCTCAGCGGCGAATATCTCTGCCAGTATTTCTTTTGTAGGTGGGTATTCGATTGCTTGCACAATCGTTTTCTTATATTTATTGATTGAGAGGTCATAATCATTGCCAATGATTTCTTCTTTTGGCACTAAAAAGCTTATATCGGTGCGTTCTCGTTCGCTTTCCGTATCACGGTTGTGGAATCTCTTAATAATATCAGGAATATTATTCTGCTCAACAACCGACCGTTTATCATCGAGGCTGAAACCGTCGGCTTGCATATCATAAAACCAGACATTGTCTGTCCCGCCATATCCGGTTTTTGTGAAGATTATTACCGCGGTCGAAACACCGGCATAAGGTTTAAATACACCTGACGGCATTGAAATTACCGCTTCCATACGATTGTTTTCTATCAGTTCTTTGCGAATTGCCTGATGGGCATTGGACGAACCAAATAATACTCCATCTGGGACAATACAAGCACAACGACCGCCTATCTTTAACATGCGTAAAAATAAAGCAAGGAAAAGTAGTTCTGTTTTCTTAGTTTTGCATATTTTTAATAAATCCGCCGAAACAATATTGGCATCCAAGCTTCCTTTGAATGGTGGATTGGCTAGTATCAATGAATACTTGTTTTTGTCCGAATTCTGGTCTGATAAACTATCGCGGTATTCTATAAATGGATTATCAATCCCATGAGCCATCATGTTCATCGCACCGATACGGAGCATTGTCCTGTCCATATCATACCCGTAAAACATACGATTCATATAATGGGCTTTTTTGACTTTGTCGAAAAATATCTCTTCGCGATGGTTTTCCTTTAAATATTCCCCAGCGGCAACTAGAAAGCCTGATGTTCCACATGCCGGATCACAAATGATGTCATCTGCACCTGGTTTCATCATGTCAACCATCATGCGAATGATATGACGCGGGGTTCTAAATTGACCATTTCGACCAGACTGGGAAATTTTTGACAACAGGTATTCATATGTATCACCTCTGGTATCGGGATTGTTACCGTCCCTTATCAATTCGTAAATATCATCAAGAGTATTAACTATTTTGGATAATAAGAGCGGAGTTGGAATTTTGAATATAGCATCGTCCATATACTTGGAATAAGCGCTATTTTTATCAGCATGTAATGTTTTGATAAATGGAAATACATATTCCTGCACAATCGAATACATTTTGCCAGCAGGATAATCGCGAAATACCGACCACTTAAGTTGCTGTCCTTCTATTTTTTGGACGCCGACTTCTTTCTCACCGCTAAAGATGCTTTTGTGGTCTACTCCCAGCATAATACTTTCTTTCGCACGAAGATTATCAATATCATCAAGATCGCGGATAAACATTAGGTAAGTTATTTGTTCAATAACATCTAGGGGATTAACTAACCCTCCGGCAGCGAAAATATCCCATAAACCATCGATTTTATTTTTTATTTCTCCTGTTATCATGTATCTTTCTCCCTGTTCCAAACATATTCTGTATAACGACCGCCGCTTAGTTTAATTATATCACCACTTTTCAATAAATCATTCAATGTTCTTTGCACTGTTACTTGACTTATATTGGGGCATTGTTCGAGAATATCGCTCTTCGTGAACTTGCCGATATTTTTTTTGATAATATCCTTAACTGCTTTCGACTTCGAAAAACCATTTGGATCTATCATTCCAATACGTTCGGTTAATTCTCGATATGCTGCCAATATAACACCCAGCATATATCTTACAAATGATGAATAATCGTTAGTACCTTCGTGCCAATCATGCGAGCTATTTTCTAGCACCTCATAATATGTTTCTTTTGACTGTTCAATCAACTTCTCAATGCTTATATATTTTCCAACGCTATAACCAGCACGATATAATAACAGCAAATTCAAAAGCCGACTCATTCGCCCATTGCCATCACCAAAAGGGTGAATACAAAGAAAATCGAAGATGAATACCGGAATAACTAATAATGGGTCAACATCATCATTCACTGCTTTATCAAATGCCTGACAGATTTTTTCCATTGCATCAGGTGTTTCCCATGCATCCACCGGCATAAATCTGACAAACTTATTTCCTTCAGAATCCTCTTCTTGGATTATGTTATTTGCTGCTTTATATGAGCCACCAATAGATTTTCCGCTAAATTTGTATAGGTCTCTGTGTAATTGAAGTATAATACCTGATTTCGGAATGATATAATCATGGTTCTCATGAATTGTTGCTAAGACATCCCTATAACCAGCTATTTCTTCCTCATCACGGTTTTTTGGTCTTGTTTTATCCTTGATAATCATCTTTAGGCGATCATCAGAGGTGAAAATTCCTTCTATCCTATTGGATGCATCTATGCTTTGGATTTTTGCTATCTCTGTCAACTTGTCCAATACATCCGTTTTGATTTCTGAGAATACTTCTTGCCTTCCTCTATATCCGTAAATTTGTGCAATTAATGCCACAATTTCTTTAGTGAGAAGTTTCTCGCAAATGAGAGCATAATTAAAATCGCGCAATTTCATCATCTCCTCTTTAATTTGTTCATTTTGTCTGATTTGATGTAATTGAAGTATATCATGATCAAATTGAAGTGTCAAGCTTTCAATATTAGTCATTTTCATTTTAATTTGTTCATTTTCTCCTAAATGATACAATTGAATTTCTGATGATCAAATTAAAACATCAAGCAAAGAGAAAAAGAGCCGCTCAATTTGAGCGACTCTTAATTGATAACGTGTGTTATGTTACGCTTTCGCGGCAATTTCGGCCTTAAGTTTCTCAGTTAAGCCAGGGATAATTTTCTTATAATCACCAACGATACCATAGTCAGCGACATCGAAAATCGGAGCCGTTTCGTCTTTGTTAATCGCGATGATTAAGTCGGACTCTTCCATTCCGGCTAAGTGCTGGATTGCACCGGAGATACCTACGGCGATGTAGAGGTTGGGACGGACGGTTTTTCCGGTCTGCCCGACTTGTAAATCTTTGGGTTTCCATCCGGCGTCAACAACAGCACGGGAGCAACTGACTGTTCCGCCGATTACTTTGGCAAGCTCTTCGAGTAGGGCAAAGTTTTCCGGTCCACCCATACCACGTCCGCCGGAGACAAGGATTTTGGCATCCATGATGTCGGCAACGTTGGCGACTGATTTGACGATGTCAAGAATTTCGACATAGTTTACATTTTCTTCGAAAGTGAGTTTCATTTCGACGATATTGGCTTTGGCACTTTCGTCTTTGGGTAATCTCTGCATAACGCCGGGGCGGACGGTCGCCATCTGCGGACGGTGATCAGGACAGGCAATAGTGGCGATGGTATTACCACCAAAAGCCGGACGGGTCATCAGCAGTTGTTTGTGTTTGGTTTCCTTTCCGGGAATCGGGTTAAGTGGGAAATCACCGATATCGAGTTGGGTACAGTCAGCGGTCAGACCAGTATGAATCCTCGCGCAGACACGTGGGGCAAGGTCACGGCCGATGGCAGTCGCACCAACTAAAACGACATCGGGTTTGTATTCATTAATAATTGAAGCAAATGCATGGGTATAAGGCTCGGTACGGTAATCTTTTAAGACCGGGTCTTCGACCAGGATAATCCGGTCAGCACCGTAAGCGGCAAGGCGGTCAGCTTGTCCCCTTACATCTGCACCAATTAAAACGGCGGTAACATCGCACTCTAAGTCTTTGGCAAGTCTTTTCCCTTCGCCGATCAGCTCTAGGCCAATCCCGCCGACGACATTATCAACCTGCTCTGCAAAGACAAATACGCCTTTATATTCTGATATGTTCATAGTTAACTCCTCCAATAAAGTTTTCAAAAAAGCGAAGCTTTTTTCCCCTGTCGCATTTATGCGACAGTTTCTATACTACGTGTTTTTCTTTGAGTTTCGTGACAATGTAATCAATTGAATCCGCAGGGTCAAGGACAACTTTTTCCCCGGCACCTTTACGGACTTTGTCCGAAGCTTTGGCGATTTGGGTCGGTGAGCCTTTTAAGCCAAGGTCAGAGTCTTTGACATCAATTAACATGTCTCGTCCCCAAACGGTGATTTCGGCTTTACACGCGTCAAAAATGCCACCGGGTGTCATATAACGGGGCTCATTCAGTTCGGCAAGCGCAGTCAGCAGGCAAGGCATCTTCGCTTTAATCATATGATAACGGTCATCATACTGACGATTGATGATAATGTAGTCACCCTCAACCTTTATCTCTTGGGCATACGAGATAACCGGGATATTCAGGTGTTCAGAAAGTTGTGGTCCGACTTGGGCAGTATCACCATCAATCGCTTGGCGGCCGGTGATAATCAAGTCATATTCAAGATTGCGGATTGCTCCTGCCAATGTCTGGCTGGTTGCCCAGGTATCGGCACCACCGAGCATACGGTCGGTAATGAGGATGCCTTTGTCAGCACCCATTGCCATTGCTTCACGAAGCACATCTTCGGCTTTGGGTAGACCCATGGTTATCGCGGTGACTTCCGCACCAAATTCGTCTTTTAATCTAAGGGCCGCTTCCAATCCGGCTTTGTCGTCGGGATTCATAATCGCCAACATCGCACTTCTATCGAGAGTACCATCGGGATTAAATTTGACGCCACCCGCTGTATCCGGTACTTGCTTGATGCAAACTATAATTTTCATGTTTTATCCTCTCCTTTATTTGATGATTCCTGCAGCGATGACCATTTTTTGTACTTCCGATGTACCTTCGTAAATCTCGGTAATCTTGGCGTCGCGCATCAATCTTTCAACAGCATATTCACGGGTGTAGCCATATCCACCGTGGAGTTGGACGCATTTGGTGGTAACTTCCATCGCTACTTCGGAAGCATAAAGCTTTGCCATCGCGGCTTCAACGGAATATCTTTTTCCGCTCTTTTTTGCTTCGGCAGCTTTATAGACCAGTAATCTCGCGGCTTCAACCTTGGTTGCCATATCGGCAAGCATGAATTGGGTATTTTGGAAGGAAGCAATTGATTTGCCAAACTGTTTTCTTTCTTGGACATAAGCTATCGTTGTTTCCAAAGCTCCAGCGGCAAGCCCTAATGCTTGGGCAGCAATACCAATCCTGCCACCATCGAGGGTTCCCATTGCAATTCCGAAACCTTTACCCAATTTGCCCAGTAGATTCTCGGCGGGTATGCGGCAGTCAGTGAAAATTAGTTCGTATGTAGCGGAAGCACGGATACCCATTTTCTTTTCCTTCGTTCCGAAAGTAAAACCGGGGGTGCCTTTTTCGACGATAAAAGCGGAAATCATTTTTTGGGTGCGGCCTTTGGCGTCAGTGACGGTATCAGTGACGGTAAAAATGATGTATACATCAGCTTCTTTGCCGTTGGTGATAAAAATCTTGGTTCCGTTTAAGATATATTCGTCACCATCAAGAACTGCTTTGGTCTGTTGTCCTTGGGCATCAGTTCCGGCACCGGGTTCGGTAAGACCGAAAGCGCCAAGTTTTTCGCCTTTGGCAAGGGGAACAAGGAATTTTTGTTTTTGTTCTTCGGTACCATAGTTTAAAATCGGGTCACAACATAGGGATGTGTGGGCGGAAACGATAACGCCGTGGGTACCGCAGACTTTGGACAGTTCTTCGACGCACATTGCATACGCTAGTGGGTCGCAGCCTTGGCCGCCATATTCTTTAGGAATATAGATGCCCATAAATCCGGTTTTAGCCATTTTTTTCGTCGTTTCAACGGGAAATTCTTCGGTTTCGTCGATTTCCCCGGCGATTGGTTTGGCTTCTTTTTCTGCG
>Ga0209737_10002653_pt1 | contig 12491 bp, 6 predicted proteins | sample TergutCu122P3_FD_187284 | JGI IMG/M metagenome (GOLD analysis project Ga0209737, IMG submission 187284) | Cubitermes ugandensis P3 segment gut microbial communities from Kakamega Forest, Kenya - Cu122 P3 (SPAdes) (version 2) | ecosystem: Host-associated > Arthropoda: Insects > Digestive system >... | reverse complement strand
CAAAACCTTTTAAGTCCGCGTTGTGGCATGCTGGCCCTCCGGCACATTCAAACCAAGCTGGAGTGTTGCCCAGCCTTCAGGAAACGCGCTCTTGCCATTGTAGTGAACGCTGACTTCAAAGGTTTTGACTTCACCTTCAAAGCTGCTTTTAACCTCAAACCTCAGGCCTTCCACGGGGGCAATTTCCAGCTGCACCTTTTCCAGCTCTACACTCTCGTCTGCCTCCGGCCTCGAAACCCGAAGCATGAATGTGGTGGAGCGCTCGCTATAGGTTTCCGTCTCCATCGGCGTGAGCGTTGCACTGCTGTGGACAATGTCCACGCTCAAGCCCAAGACAGCCTCTGGCGGGGACGTGTCAGGCGGAAGAATTTCCTCGCTATCTGAAGAGCAGGCGCTTGCTGCCATGGCCAGGCATACAAGACACCAAGCCCAAAAGCCCCTCCGCTTTTTTGCGGCCTCAGCTTGGCCTTTGTTGCCTCTTCTTCCATTCTGGCTTCGTTCCTTCTCCATCCTTGGCTCCTTTTCCATCTCTTGTTTCATTTCCTTTCTCCTCTTTCCGCTCCACATCCAAACGAGTGAATGGCTTTCATAAAAATGTTGGCAGACGTGTTTTTTGAAGACATGTGCCATTGAGAGCGCAGCCGAAAAAATCTGCCGGTTTTTTCACCACGCGCGCAATGACGTTGCTTGCACAAAAGCCGCGCTAACAATCCTCAAAGCGGGCTTGAAAGACAAAAGGGCTGCGAACAGTGATGCCGCCTGCGACAATGACGATGGGACTGTTGCTCCAACGTTTGTAGTGGAACCCGGTCAGCGTAATCTGCGTTGGGCTGTCTACCCGATAGTCGATGCGTGAGTTATCGGCATCGGCCAGCGTGACACTCGTCACATTGTGGAAGCCTCTTCCAAAAATCTTCAACCCACGCCATGCCTCGCATGAACTGTAGTGGCTCATAGAAGAAATGACGTGCCAAACTGGCGCATCGCAGGTGGCGCTTATGTTGCTGCCATCCGTCGTTGTGGCCCGAATCGTCGCAGTCCCCGCAAGGTGACCGGTGAGACGAGCACCATTCAATGAGGCTATACTGGGGTGGAGGCTTTCCCATCTCAGGTTTTTGTTGGTGGCGTTTGCGGGTTGAATCCCAGGAGAGCTCCAGCCATTGTCGCCAGCATTTAACGGTGGGGGGCATGAGAGAGACAGGCTGGTGACACGTATGTTGACGGGCACATTGCACATGGCTTCTTTGCCTCCGTCAGCCGTTCTCACCCGAATCCTCGCGCTCTCCCCTGGGCTGTTATTCGGGGCGCTGACACGCCCGGTGGTTCTGTCCACAGTGGCTATCTGCGCGTCAAGGCTTTCCCAAGTCACATTCTGGTTGGTGGCATTGAACGGTGAAAACGTGGCGGAAAGTTGTCTTGTTTGTCCAGGGTCAATTGCTGTGGCAGAGCATCCGCCAACAGACACGCCGGAGACAGGAATGTGGACAACCACTTCGCAGGTGTCTGTCCAGCCGCCATCCTCGGTGCTCACCTGCAGGGTTGTTGTCCTTCCTGTGCCGCTCATGTTGACTGTGACAAGTCCGCTGTCGCTCACCGTGGCCGCAGAGGGGTTGCTGCTTGTCCATCTCACAGCCTGGTTGGTGGCGTCGCTGGGCTCAATGACGGCAGTCAACTGTCTTGAGGGCCAGGGCGTCAGCGCTTCTCCAGGAAGACATCCGTCGATGGAGACGCCGCTGACGGGCGTGGTAACTTCCATTCTGCAGGATTTTGTTTTGCTAACCGTCTCCTGCGAGCTGGCAATAATCAGCGTCTCACCTGCTGCCAGGGCGCTCACCCGTCCGTTTTCGTCCACCGTGGCCACAGTGGGGTTGGTGCTTATCCACGTCAGCGCCTGGTTGCTGGCCTCAGCAGGCTCCACCTTGGCCCACAGCTGCTCCTGGCTGCCCAATGTTATGGTACCGGGGCAGCGCTCCAGGGAAATGCCTTCGACGGGAATGACGACGGCCACTGTGCAGCTGGCTGTTTTTTCACCATCCTTTGAAATGGCATAAATAACGGTTTTCCCCGTGGAGACGGCGCGCACCAGGCCGTCGGCATCCACCTTGGCCACCTTCTCGTTGTCGCTTTTCCATTGAATGCCTTTGTTGGCGGCATTGTCGGGCTTGAGGGTGGCGTGCAGCCTCTCCTCCTGGCCCACTTCCAGCCTCAGCGTGCTTTTGCTCAGCGCTATGTCAGTGACATTTGTCTTGTCATCGCCGCAGCCTGCACAAAACAGTGCGAGCAAAGCGGAAAACAAAATAAATTGAAATGGGGTTTTTCTTTTAAAACGCTTTGTGTTATAATGCTTTAGAGGATTTTTTGTGGCCTGTGGCCTGTGGCCTGTGGCCTGTGGCCTGTGGCCTGTGGCCTGTGGCCTTCACTGCCTTCGCGTCGCTCACCATCGCTGCCTCCTTCTCCACTTCCAAGCTTCTTTTGGGAACGCTATGCCTGTCTTATGGTCGCTCGTCAACGAAAAATGTTTCGTCAATACAAGCAGATGCGACTCGTGGTTGAGTTGTGAAATAATTTATGCACATGCGGAAAAGTAGCGCCTGTGAAATGAAAGGCGACACCGCCCAAGTTGCATGCTTCAACGTGAAACCACTCAGGGCTGAATGGCTTGTTTCAGCTCGGCATGAAGCTCGGACATTTTGCTTTCCAACTCAGCCATCGCCTCGTCCGCTCCTTCAAACCTCGCCTCATAGCCCATCTGCTCCAACGCATTCGCACACCTGGCTGCGAGATGAGCAGCCAGGCTGACCAGGGAGCCTTTGAGGCGGTGAGCCGTTTGCCTTAAGGCCACGGCGTCTTTGGCTCGCCAACTCTTCCGAATGTCTTCCAGCATTTGCGGACTCTCCGAAAGAAAAATGTGGAGGAGCTCCTGCACCAACTCTTCGTCTTCTCCACAATTGCTTCTCAACTCATCCCAATTGACAGATACACCTGGAGCAAGCATTTTAAAACCTCATGAAATCCATTGGTTCGTATACACAACCTCTATGCAACCTAAGCGCCCACCCTCGCTGAGCTGAACTATGCCCTAAAGGGGTTCTGCAGCATGATGGTCTCCCCCCGCTCTGCCCCTACGGAAATGCAAACGACGGAAACGCCGCTGACTTCTTCTATCCTGCGAATGTATTTTTTGGCATTCTCTGGCAAGTCTTCCCAGGTGCGCGCATCGCGAAGCGACTGCGTCCAGCCGGGAAGCTCTTCATATACGGGCTCTGCCTGCTCCAACACTTCAACGTCACAGGGCATCTCTTCCATGCGCTTGCCCGCCAGCTGGTAGGCAACGCAAACCTTTAGCTTGGGCCAGCCCGAAAGCACATCCAGCTTTGTCAACACAAGGCCCCAAAGCCCGCTCGTCCTCGCTGCATAGCGGAGCACCACGGCGTCAAACCACCCGCAGCGCCGCGGCCTTCCTGTGGTGCTTCCATATTCCATGCCGTCTTCGCGCAGCTTCTTTCCCAGCTCGTCCTTCAGTTCTGTGGGGAAGGGGCCGCCGCCTACCCGGGTTGTGTAGGCTTTGGCAATCCCTACCACGCGCTGGAGGGCGCCGGGGCCCAGGCCGGAGCCGACGGCCGCATTTCCCGCTACGCAGCTGGAGCTCGTCACAAAAGGGTAGGTGCCATGCTCTATGTCCAGCAAAGTCCCCTGCGCGCCCTCAAAGAGAATGCGGGAGCCTTTGCGGATTTTGCGGTCCAAAAACAAGGAAGTGTCTTTGACGAATTCAGAAAGCTGCTGGCCATATCCCCAGTAGCGCTCCACAATCTCTTCAAAATCCAACTCGGGGGGCGGGCTGTCGGCCCTCTTTGCCGCGAGCGCAAGCAGGTCTTTTATCTCCTGCGCCCGGGCCTGTACTTTCGCCCAAAGCCGCTCCCGGCAAAGCAAGTCAAAAACGCGTATCCCCCGGCGCGCAACCTTGTCTTCATAGGCTGGACCAATCCCCTTCCCTGTTGTCCCTATCGCTTTGTCTTGCGCTGACTTCTCCCTCAGCATATCCAACTGCTGGTGCCACGGAAAAATGACGTGGGCCCGCTCTGAAACCATCAACTGCTCCGCCTGCTTCAAAACGCCCTGCTTGCGGAGCTTCTCCATCTCCTTCAACAGAATGGCGGGGTCCACCACCACCCCGTTGCCGATGATGCAGGTTTTTCCCGCATGCAAAATGCCCGACGGAATCAGGTGTAAAATGGTTTTTTCATCGCCAACCACCAAAGTGTGGCCCGCATTCGCGCCACCTTGGAAACGCACCACAACGTGCGCATGCTCTGTCAGCAAATCAACTATCTTCCCTTTTCCTTCGTCGCCCCATTGGGCGCCAACAACGACGACATTAGACATGGCGCTTGTATACCTTATTCAGGAGGAATAGCAGAAGGGAATATATTGGCATTGCCGGGCCTGACATTCAAAAAGGCGCTGCATTGGCCAAACATTTGACGCTCTTGCATCCAAAACATCCCTTGCAATTTTTCTGAAAAATGCAGCGTCATAAGCAGCGAGTTTGCTCTCATCCAAATAATGAAGCGTGGGCGAATCCTCGCGCAGAAACACAACCGCCGCTTGCACACGCGTGCAGCCTTTCTGGCGCAACATCGCCTCTCTATAGCAGGCCAGCTGCAGTGCATAGGCCTCCGGGGTTTCTATGGCGCCTGTCTTGTAGTCGACGATGAGATAAGTGCCTTGCTCCCGCTCTATCAGGACGTCCATCTGCCCCCTCAAAAACAATGCCCAGTCTTCGCCGGGCCCTCCTGGCACCCTCCATGAGAAGGGAAGCTCCCTGTGCAGCTTCTCCTCTCCTGCTTCTAAAAACAATGCCCCCACTTCTGACTTCCAGAAGGCTTCCAGCCAATGGAACATCTGCTCCTCCCACGGTACGCCTAAACGCTTCGCCAGCTGCTGCAATGCTTGGTTTGCGTGCGCGTCGTTTATCCATGTCAAGGGCATACGCTCCAACAGGCGGTGCGTTGCTTCTCCGCGCTCCCGGGCGCTCATGGGGCCCTTGGGCGTCACTGGGCCCTTCGGAGGCAGCGAAGGCAAAGTGGGCCGACTTGAAAAACCCGTTTCCAGCTCTAAGTAGTGGCGGAAAAAAAACCACCGGGGGCAGCGCTCAAATTCCTGCAACTGCGTCACAGAAAAATGCACTTCCTCATGGCTTAACGGCAAGGGGCTTGCTTTCCAATGCGGGAGCATTTCTGCTGGCTCTTCTTCCTCTGCAGGGTTTTTCGTGAAGCTCCTGGTGAGGGCGTCCGGAGTTCTCTCAGGCAGCCTCGCTGTGTCCCAGCGCTCTGCTTTCAAGGCATCCGCTGCGGCTTCAGGCAAAGCCATTTCAGCGGCGTCTTCTGTTGCTTTGGGTTCCAAAATGTCACGGACACAATGCGCCCAACTTTCTTTCTCGGGGGAAGAAGTCAGGCCAAACACCAGGGTGTCTCTGGCACGCGTCATGGCTACATAAAGCAAGCGCCTGGCTTCCGCCTGGCGGCGAAGTCGAAGCTCTTTTTGCACAAGCTTCATTTTTGCAGACTCGTTTTCCGCCCCTCTTGCCAAAGCCTTGGTGGAAACCGCTGCCCCCAGGCTGCGCTCAAACAGCAAACTTCCTCCTTCGTTGGGCGCTACCGCATTCAAGTCCGCTAAAACCACCCACGGCCATTCGAGTCCTTTGGCCTGGTGCACTGTGCACAAAGACACACCCTCCCCGTGGTTGGCCTCTGACAACATCTCCCGCTGCTCTGAGTCAATGGCATGTCCTATTTTCCGGCAAAACCCGGCAGTGTCTCCAAAATGCTTTGCGTCATGCGCAAAAGCCATCTGCAAAAATTTGTCGACATTGGAAAGGGCCCGCTCTCCCTCTGGAAAGCTGGCCAGCGCCTGACAAAAGTCCGTTGCCTCCATGGCTGCTTTCAAAATGTCTGCTGCCCCAAGCCGGTGCTTCTCCTTCTTCAGCCAGGAAAACACCCTCTGGAATTCTTTGTAGCGCCAGGCCTCCTCCTGGGTTTTGAACACCTCTTCCTGCGGAGGCTGCTTCTCCTCACACTTCATCGACAAAGCCAGCAATGTCTCATCACTCAGCCCCACCCAGGGAGAGCGCAGCACGGCCCACTTGGAAACAACGTCGCCCTCGTCTTCAAGCCATGTCAAAAAACCCACCACATCCAAAATTTCCTGCGCACAGAAAAAACCTGTCCCTTGAATTATTTTTCCGGGAATTTTGGCTCTTCGAAGTGCTTCCAAATATACCGGGGCGTATTGGAGCCTTCGAAACAAAATCGCCACCTCCGAGTGTTTCAATGGCTCTCTTTGAAAAACTTCGCTTAAGGCCCGCGCAATCGCCTGAGCATCTTTCAAACGCCACTCCTCCAGCGAAAGCGCGTTGGAGCTTGAGTCCTCCAAACATGAGTCCTCCAAACAAATGACGGAAGGCAGCCCCTCCCTCGCCGGCCTTATGGGAAGCAGGTTGTCGGCTGCTTCTTCGTATGCCAGCTCAAAGTCGCGCTTCTCCAAAGCGGGTGCAAACAACCTGGGGAAAAATGCATTCAAAAAATGAATCAACGCCTCCTGCGTCCTGAATGAGTTTTTCAGAAAGCCCAGTTCTCCTCCCTCGCTTTTGAGTTTGTTGGCCAGGGTTGAAAAGACGCCAACATCGGCTCCGCGGAATTCATAAATGGATTGTTTGGGGTCTCCTACAACACCCAGGGCCCCCGGCTCCAAGGGCAGTGAATGCATCCACTCCTCCCGGGACGCCAGCTTCCGGGCAGCATCCCTTCTCTCGGAAAGCAAAAGCGTCAACTCCAGCTGAATTCTGTTGCAGTCTTGAAACTCATCTACCAACAGCGCCTGCCATTGACGGTGCACGGCCAGACGCTGCTCCGGAAAGTCGCGCAAGATGTCTCTGGCGCGAATCAACAAGGAGGTGAAGTCTGCTTTGTTTTTTGAATGCAGCTCCTGCTCAAACCTGCGCTCTATGTTTCCAAGCAACTCGACAGCCAGCTTTTCAACGGGCAGAAGTTGTTGCTCCCAATATGTGGACTCAAGCTCATTCAACGCTTGTTTTAAAGGCCGAATGTCTGTGCTGCGAGAATTCAAAAACCGCTCGCTTATCTCTTTCAACACAAACAATGCATGCGCATTGTCCAGAGAAAGGCGGTGCAGTGTGTCGGCTGTCCAAAGCAGCTCTCCTTTCAGTTTGCCTATGGCTTTTTTCTGGTTTTCCTTCTGCTCTGAAAGCAGCAATGCGGTTTCAACACATGCAACGAGTTTTTGAAGCTTGTGCTGAAATTTTTGTCTGACAACATCCAGAGAATCCAATCTCAGCGCCTGAGCACCCAGTCCTTCTTCACGCAAGGAGACAAACGTTTTCCCGAGAGCAAACACCAGGCCCTGGCGACGAGAAAAACTTCCAAACCCTGCCTCTCTCACCCAGTTGCGTGCGGCAGAGTTTTGCTCCTCCAAAGCACCCAACAAAACCTGGGAAACGCAATGCTCCAATAAGGAGCGGGCTTCTGCTTCATTCAACAGCTCCGTTCGAGACAGGGAGCCTGTGGTGAGTTGGATGATTTTGAGACAAAGGCTGTGAAAGGTTCCAATCTGCACCGCTGGCAAATGCGCGTGTATTTTTTTCCACTCATCCAATGAGGGGAAAGGCAATCCGAGTTCTTCCAGGGACTGCATGAGTTCAGGCTCCTTCGCCTCTCCTTCACACAATGCCCTCAAACGCTCCTGGAGGCGGTGCTGCATTTCCTTTGCAGCCTTGTCCGTAAACGTCACAAGGCAAAGTTTGGATGGCTGCACACGGCCTCGTTTGCGCGCTCCCGCCAACAAATGGAGACAGAGGCTGATGAGGCTGTATGTCTTTCCTGTCCCTGCGCTTGCCATCAACACCACGTTCGAATCCAGTCTAAGCAACTTCGCCAAGGCTGCAGAGGGCGGCTTTTCTGAATTCATGGGCTGTCCGCCTGGAGGGTGGTTTTTTCAGAAACGCGACATGCCCGCTGGAAGGGGCAATATTCACAATCTGCGGGTGTCGGCGCAAACTCACCTTCTTCGACTTTGGAAAGCAAGGCTTCCAGGCGGTTGAGCAGGTTGGGCTTTCCTGCCTTCTTCAACGAAAGGCATGCGGCTGGGTTTTCCTCCAAAACCTCCTTCAGGGCCTCCGGGGGCAGGACTTCTTCGAGAAGAAAATGCGCCTTCTCCCGAATGAAAACCCATGAGGCATGCTTGGCTTGAAAACCCTTCCTCTTCAAAACAAACAAATAAAGCAACAGCTGGAAGTCGTCGAGCAGCAAGCCTTCCTGGTATTTGTTTTTGCTTCCCCGTTTGCTCAGTTTGTAGTCAACAACGCCTACGGAATTATCGTCCAAAAAGTCCAAACGGTCCAGGCGGCCTTTCAGCTTCAAAACCCTCTTTTTCACAATGTCCGCCGCCTCCTCGCTGTTGCCTAAAGGCACTTCTTCTTCAAAACTCCATTCCGCAAATGCCTGCCGGGGAGCGCCCCACGGGAAGAGACTCTTGGAATTCAAAAACCCAAAAAGCGCCTCCTCCGCTTGCTCGCAGCACAGCGCCCATAGCTCCGGGTGCACCAGGCAATGCTGAGGCTCCAGGGCTTCTTGGGCTGCTTTCACAAGCTTCGCAGCCCTCTTCCTTTGTTGGGCTTCTTCCTCATTCTCCCTCGTTTTTGACAGGGAAACCAGCTCATCTCCCAACAAAGCCAAAGCGCGGTGCAGCAAAAGGCCCCTAGCTCTTCCTCCAACATCTGCGTTGAAATTTTCAAACACTTCCCCCTTCAAAACGTGTGCCATGAAAAACCGGAAGGCACACCCTCCAAGCATCCCAAAGGCATAGGCGCTCCAGGGAAGTTGGGTGAGCTCCTGCAGGTGCTTTTGCGTCGTGGGGCTTAGTGCTTTTCCGGTGTAGGGCCCCGCTTTTTGCGTTCTGTCGCGCTGGAAATGCAAACGCTCTTTTTGCGCTTTGCTCTTTTCCGAAAGGCTTAAAAACCAGCGCTCCTGCCCAAGGGCTTTGGCCGCGGGCGCTTCCTGCATTTGCTTGTGCACATTTCGACAAATCCTCTGGGCCACATATCCGCGAAAGTCAGCGTCTGTTACGCATTCGCTCAGCTGGCTGCAAAAGCTTAGCCCGGAAGGTGTCGGCGCCGTCTTGCCTGCAATGCGCAAGGCCTCCTTCCAGAAAGACGAAGGGGTGGCTTCTCTTCCGTCATGCTCTGCAAGAGAATAGGAAAAACACAGCTGCTGCGTCGCACAAGCAACTGCCTGTGCAAAGTTTCGTCGCTCCACCACAATGTCTTCAGGAAGTTTATGCAGGCTCTCTCCCCGTTGAGTTTTGAAAAACAACCGGCCGCCGCTTGCATTCACCAGAGACTGCAGCGCTTCAGGAATCAGCGCCATTTTGTTTCTTTGCGAAAAAGCCCCCTCCTTCATGCCTAGGAAAAAAATGTGCCTGTATTTCTCTCCCCGCATCACCTGGAAATGGGAAACCCTCACCCCCGCTGTTTTGGGTTCCCGGGTGTGCAGGCGCTCATTTCCAAAGCTGGACAGTACCCACTCTGAAAACTCCTTTCGGGTCAGCCTCTGAAGCCCTGCTCCTGTTTTTTGTAGCCTCCACCTCCAGTCCAAAAAGGCTTGTTTGAAACATGCCCCCGCTGCATTCTCCCGAGCCAATGTTTTGAGGTGAATGTGTTGTTCAAATGCATTGAATGAAGCATGCTGCGAATGCCAAGGAACAGTGCTGTTTCCGGCTTGAAACTGCCCTTGTGCCAGCGCATTCACATTGAAACCGAGCTCCTGAAGGCTTGTCCACCAGCCATCCAGCATGTCCTCAAAACTCCCTTCTTCAGGAATGTGTTGGGCTGCATGTTGTGCGACTTTTATCTGCTTTTTGAGTGCTTCAATAAAACCTTCCTGGACGCCATCCAGCTGCGCACTCTCTTGCAAAAGGCTTAGGCGAATAACATATTCTTCCAGGCTCTCTTGTTTTGAATGAAGGCCAATGCCCGCTCTTTGGAGCCAAATGCCAAAGTCATTGTAGTGTACAAATGTTTTTTCGAAGAGGGGGTTTGAAAAAAATGTATGCGCTTGTTCCATCGGAAACCCGTCCTCTATCCACTTTGGCCAACACAAAACGGCATTCCCCAATGCACACGAAGACAAAAGCGGCTCCTCCTGAATGTGGGCTGGAATGGAATGAGAAGACAACTCGCTCCACACAGCATGTGCCCAGGTTGCGTCACTGCACAACACAACGGCGATGGCTTCGGGCGACACCCCTTGCTTCAGCAAATGAGCAATGCGCCTTGCGGTTTCTTTGGCTTCTCTGCAAGGGTTGGGAGCAACAAAAAAATCCAACGGAAGTTCTTTTTCTGTCACATGCGTTTGGCCAAACAAATGCCTGCACAACTCAAAAGCGGGCGCAGAGGGACTCAACACATTTCGGAGGAGGCTCAGCGTGGATGTTGAGCTCTCTTCCGCTCGCTCAAATTCGCCATGCAATTCGTCCACAAACCCATCAAGCTCCGGGTTATCAACACCACGGGTTTCCAGAAAAAGCTCGCCCCCCGCAGAATATAAAGCTTTGTCCAAAGCAAAAAAAAACCGCTGCTCCAAAGGCGTTGTCTGCTCAAGCTCATGGACAAAAACCCTGGAAACACGACGCAGCTGCTCAGGAGTCCTCTTCTGTCTGAGTGCGTCAGTGGCTGCATAAAGCACATCCACTTCGTCCATCAGCGAAAGCGCAGACAAACGCGAAATGTATTTCTCCCAAACCTCCGCGAACCATAGCAGTTGAGCCTGCTCCTTCAGCTTTAAAGAAACTTGCTTCCACTCCTCCAGAGAGCAGCCTTGCAGGCGAATGTTTTTCAATTGCTCCAGGAACAACTGTGCGACACGAAAACCAGACTCAGCTTCCCTGCCTTCTTGAGGGTGTTGGCGGATGACTTCCCAGGCAAGCAAGGCCTGCTCCTGAGAAGAACACAAACGCTTTTGTTCAGAAGAAATGCACTGCTCCAAAAAACGACTCAGGAGCATGTGGTCTTGTGCATGCGCTACCCCATGCGTGCGCGCTTCCTGCCTGAGCGTTTGCTCTAGGTGCTCGACAGTGGTGAATACATGGAGAGATCGCCGACTCATACGTCACTTTAACCTGCACGGGCTTTGAAAAAACAAGGGTTGGAGCAAATTGTGCCAAAAGGTTTTGGGGGCTGCCAAAGAAGGTTGTATGCCAGCCTGGAATGCAAGGACTTGAATACATCCGCATTAAAGGCGCGCGCGAGCACAATCTGAAAAATGTTTCGCTGGACATTCCCAAATATAAGCTTGTTGTTTTTTCGGGGGTCTCCGGAAGCGGAAAAAGCAGCCTGGCTTTTGACACACTCTATGCGGAGGGGCAGCGGCGCTATGTCGAAAGTCTGTCGGCGTATGCCAGGCAATTTCTGGGGCAACTGGAGAAGCCCAAGTATGACAGCATCCGCGGGCTTTCTCCCAGCATCTCCATTGAGCAGAAGGCCGCTTCTTCAAACCCGCGCTCCACCGTGGGGACGGTGACGGAAATTCATGACTTTCTGCGCGTGCTGTATGCCTCGCTGGGGGTGCAGCATTGCCCCAGCTGCAACCTGCGCGTCAGCAACCAAAGCGCCCAACAAATTGCCGACGAAATTCTCAAGCTGCCTGCCGGGCAGAAATTTCAACTCCTCGCGCCGCTGGTGCAGCAGCGCAAAGGCGAATTCAAAGAGTTGCTTCAGGACGCACTCAAGCGCGGCTTTGTACGCGCGCGCATTGACGGGAAGCTGGTTTCCTTGGAGCAGAAACTCTCGTTGAGCAAAAAACACAAACACGACATTCTGCTCGTCATTGACAGGCTGGTGATGGCCGAGGGCATCCGCGAGCGCCTCATGGACTCGGTGGAGGCGGCCCTCAAAGAAGGCAAAGGCATGCTGGTGCTTTGCGACGAGAAGGGAGAGGGGGACAAAGTCTTCAGCGAGCTCAACGCCTGCCACCGCTGTGGCCTCTCCTTCCCGGAGCTTAGCCCTGCCCGCTTTAGTTTTAACCACCCTCTGGGTATGTGCCCAGAATGCAATGGCCTGGGCACCAAACCCGAAATGGATGTGGAGCTTATTATTCCCAACAAGAAACGCTCCATCCGCGAGGGCGCCATTGAGGTGTGGGCCACCTCCATGGCCAAAGGCGAAGGATGGACCGCCGAGCTCATTGAAAGCCTCGCCCGCGCCTTTGACATTGACTTGGACTGCCCCTGGGAAAAACTTCCCCTCAAAACGCGCACCCTCCTCCTTGAGGGGAGCCAGGGCGAGTCCTTCCGCGTCAAACACGCCTCCTTCGGACAGTGGCAGCAAACCTGGGAAGGCGTGCTGCCCATGCTGATGCGCCGCTTCAAAGCCACGGGCTCCGAGGCCATGCGGCAATATTATATGCGCTTTTTTAGCAACA
>Ga0209737_10002652_pt1 | contig 12491 bp, 12 predicted proteins | sample TergutCu122P3_FD_187284 | JGI IMG/M metagenome (GOLD analysis project Ga0209737, IMG submission 187284) | Cubitermes ugandensis P3 segment gut microbial communities from Kakamega Forest, Kenya - Cu122 P3 (SPAdes) (version 2) | ecosystem: Host-associated > Arthropoda: Insects > Digestive system... | reverse complement strand
GTGCTTCATTTACATGGACAAATGGCGATGGCAATGTTTATACATCCAGCAACAACACGGCTACCCACACCATTACAGGCGGTGCAGCCAACGGTTGCGACAGTATTGTAACGTTGAACTTAACCTTGCGTCCTATTGCTTATGGTACAGATACTTATAATATCTGCGGTGCTTCATTTACATGGACAAATGGCGATGGCAATGTTTATACATCCAGCAACAACACGGCTACCCACACCATTACAGGCGGTGCAGCCAACGGATGCGACAGTATTGTAACGTTGAACTTAACCTTACGTCCTATTGCTTATGGTACAGATACTTATAATATCTGCGGTGCTTCATTTACATGGACAAACGGCGATGGCAATGTTTATACATCCAGCAACAATACGGCTACCCACACCATTACAGGCGGTGCAGCCAACGGATGCGACAGTATTGTAACATTGAACTTAACCTTACGTCCTATTGCCTATAGTACAGATACTTACAATGTGTGCGGAGCTTCATTTACCTGGACAAATGGTAACGGCAATGTTTATACATCCAGCAACAACACGGCTACCCACACCATTACGGGCGGCGCAGCCAACGGTTGCGACAGTATTGTAACGTTGAACTTAACCTTGCGTCCTATTGCTTATGGTACAGATACTTATAATATCTGCGGTGCTTCATTTACATGGACAAATGGCGATGGCAATGTTTATACATCCAGCAACAACACGGCTACCCACACCATTACAGGCGGTGCAGCCAACGGTTGCGACAGTATTGTAACGTTGAACTTAACCTTACGTCCTATTGCATACGGAACAGATACCTACAATGTTTGCGGAGCTTCATTTACCTGGACAAACGGCGATGGCAATGTTTATACATCCAGCAACAACACGGCTACCCACACCATTACAGGCGGTGCAGCCAACGGTTGCGACAGTATTGTAACGTTGAACTTGACCTTACGTCCTATTGCATACGGTACAGATGTAATTAATATCTGTGGTACTTCATATCAATGGATTAACGGCGTTACCTATACATCCAGCAACAACACGGCTACCCACACCATTACAGGCGGTGCAGCCAACGGATGCGACAGTATCGTTACCCTGAACTTAACCATACGCCCGATTGCTTACGGTACCGACGTGATAGTATTGCAATGCGGTCAGACATCATTCCAGTGGATTGACGGCGTTACCTATACTTCCAATAACAACACAGCTACTTGGACAATTTCGGGAGGTGCAGCCAACGGTTGCGACAGTATTGTTACCCTGAACCTGACATTCAGACCCTTTGCCTTGGCAACCAATATCAACGCTTCCGATGTAACCATCTGTTACGGACAAACAGCTACATTAACTGCTACAAGCAACTTAATGAATCCTGTTTTCCGCTGGTACACTTCACAAACGGCAACCACTCCAATTCACGTGGGCGCAACATTGGTTACCGGAATATTAACAGCCAATACTACTTACTATGTGAGCGTTATGGGTACTAATGTTTGTGAAAATGAGCCGGGTGCACGCAAACCGGTAACAGTAATTGTGGATCTTTGTAAATTGATGAACTGCGATCTGTTGACAGACAAAGTAGTGAAAGAAGATGGTCCGTATGCTTGCAAATATACCCATTCCGGAACCGGTTGGGATGCAAAAACAGCCGCTTTAATCCCCAATCCTTTCGACAATGTGAAGTATTACCTTAACGGCGTACTTACCAACCCCGAAAATACACTCAACGGAGTAGAGTTCCCATTAGGTCTCTCTCAGGTTATGGTTGAAGCATTCTTCGATATCTTAATCGACACTTGCTACTTTAACGTATATGTTGAACGTGTATGTCCAACGGTTTCAGATCCTGACGGTGATGGCAATACATATCCTGTAACCAGTGTAGGCGGATTGTGCTGGACTTCAAACCTCAAAACCACTACCTATACCAATGGCAATGAAATTGCATTTGCCAAACCGTATTACAGTTCTATCTATAATGATGTAGAAGCCAATACAAACAATTTTGGTTTATTATATACATGGTATTCTGCATTAGGTATTCCTGAAGGTGATAACACACAAGTTCCGGCTAATTATCAGGGTATATGCCCCGATGGTTGGCACATTCCTACCCAGGCAGAACTCGATCAGCTAAATGTGTGGACGGCAAGAGATTTGAAGAGTACAAGCTATTGGATACAGCCCGGAACCAATCTCTCCGGTTTTGACTCCCGTGGTGCCGGTAAATTTCTTGTAGCAGTAGGTAAATGCGTTGATTTGTACGGATATACCGGTTATTGGGCAAGTGATGCAGACCCGGGTCTTTTCGCGCCATATATCTCACTTCTTTATTACCTTGACAACTGCGATATCTTAATGGGTGAAATTGATAAAAATGACGGAATAAGTGTGAGATGTGTGTGGGATGGTGAAGGTTGCGAATAAATGAATTTAAAATTGTGGAAAGAGGCTGCCCGTATGGACAGCCTCTTTTTTTTAGTTCAACCAGCAGTAATAACAAATGTCATAAAGTATAGTACTGTAAAATATTTACATATACTGCGCGTTACATTTTTTAGTAACTCACAAACGATTCCTCAAATAGTGCCCACCCTTTATGAACCCAAAAAAATATCTCATTTTCGGACTTGGCAACGCAGAACAGAAATATGCCGGAACAAGACATAATATTGGTTTTGAGGTTGTAAATGCTTTAGCAGGAAAACTTGAAGTTACTTTTACTTCCGACAGATATGCTTACCGTGCCGAAGCCAAATACAAAGGCAGAACATTGATTTTGCTGATGCCAACTACTTATATGAACTTAAGCGGAAACGCTGTGCGCTACTGGATGGAAAAAGAGGAAGTGGAAGCATCGAATATTTTAGTGATTTGTGATGATATTGACTTGTCGCCCGCCACCCTGCGAATGCGTCCCCAAGGAGGTGGCGGCTCACACAACGGCTTAAACCATATTATTGAAGTATTGCAACATCAAAACTTCCCCCGTTTGCGCTTCGGAATCGGGAAGAACTACCCGCAGGGATACCAAGTTGAGTATGTGTTGGGCAAATTCTTCCCCGAAGAGTTAGAATCAGTGAATGCCGCAGTAGAGAAAGCCGCAAACGCGTGCCTCTCTTTCAGTACGGCAGGATTGCAAAGAACAATGAACGAACTTAATTTAAAGATTTAAGTTTATGCGAATAATTCAGGGTAAAAATAAAGGCAGACACATTCAGGCACCGGCATCCTTGCCGGTTAGACCCACTACCGATTTGGGTAAAGAGAGCCTGTTCAACATTTTAAATAATTATTTCCATTTCGAGAGAATTACCGTGCTGGACCTCTTTGCCGGCACCGGAAATATCTCGTACGAATTTGCCTCGCGGGGTGCTATCTCGGTTACAGCGGTAGATAACTATCAAGGGTGTACCGATTTCATCCGGAAAACAGCCGAAAAACTGCAATACGACAACCTTTCCGTCATTCGCGGCGACGCTTTTGCTTTTGTAGAACGCTCCCGCCAAAAGTTCGATATTATCTTCGCCGACCCCCCCTACGATTTGTTGGGATTAGAGAAGATTGTAGAGCACGTTTTTGCAAACCAACTCCTCAATCCAAGCGGCTGGCTCGTTTTAGAACACCCCCGCGAATACGACTTCTCCCAGCATCCCAATTTCTTTGAACACCGAAAATACGGAAAACTAAACTTTACCTTTTTGGTGAATTTTGAATAATTTTTTTTATGAAAAACACCCAACACCTGTCAATTTTTAAATCTTTAAATCTTATATTTTCTGCTACTAAGGGTGCCTTTGAAAATAAGGGTTCAAGGTATATTTTTTTCTCCTTTCTCCTTTCTCCCTTCTCCTTTCTCCCCATTTCCGCCCAAACCCTCAACCTCAACGACCTTATCGCCGGAAAATACCGCACCGAATCTATTCAAAATCTGTGCTGGAGACCCAATACTAACCAATATGCCCATATATTAAACGATACCATTTTTCTTACCGATGCCAAAACCGATACAAAAGAGTGTTTTCTTACATTTGAAGAGATTAAAACTTTAGCACCCGAGAAAAAGTTTGGCAACAATCTATACTTCAATTTTTTAGATGAGAACACACTCTATTTTCCATCGCAAAAAATGAAATTAACAAACTCCAAAACAAAACAGGAGGTTGTTTTTTATGAAATCGATAACATTATTGACCAATCGGTGAAAGATGAACTGTTTATTGTGAAAGAAGAGAAAACGGTGTTTGTGAGAAGCGTGAAAAACAACTATCAACCCATAATCATATCGTTAGACACCGGAAAACATATCGTTTTCGGGGAGACGGTGCATAGAAACGAGTGGGGGATAGAGCAGGGGCAGTATATCTCGCCCCTGGGCAACTATATCGCTTTTTACCGTATGGATGAATCGATGGTGGAAGATTATCCGCTGCTGAAAGGGTACGGCGATATTGCTACCGTTGAGATGATTAAGTACCCTATGGCAGGAAGAAAAAGCCACGAAGTTACAGTCGGGATTTTTGATGTAAACCGTTCTACAAAAGAGAATAAACCCGTGTATCACTACATTAAAACCGATAAAAACGACGGCGAATTTCTTATCTCGCTTACTTTTTCCCCCGATGAAAAGTCGTTTTTTATTACCCACCTGAACCGTGCGCAAAATCACGCAAAACTTGTTGAGTATGAGGTAGCCACAGGGAACAAAATTCGCGTATTATTGGAAGAACACGACGACCGCTGGATAGAGCCTGCCACCCCCATTACCTTTTTAAAGAACGGAAACTTCATCTGGAAAAGCGACAGAGACGGTTTTTACCATCTGTATTCGTATGAAAGAAACGGAAAACTGATAAAACAGATTACAACCGGTAATTTCGATGTGATTAATCTTCTCGGTTTGGATGAAAAACAGGAGAATCTCTTTTTTACCGCCGCTTACCCCAACCCCACCGATAGAAACGTTTTCAGCACAAAAATATCCCCCAAAAACCTAACTCCTCTAACTCCTCTAACTCCTGAACCCGGCACCCACCGCCCCAACTTCTCCTCAAACTTCAACTATTTTATTGATGATTTTAATAATTTACAAACGCCGAGAGAGATTACACTACGCGACAACAAAGGAAAAGTGTTGAAAACGTTGTTAAACTCCAAAAATCCGTACAAAGATATTCATTTGGGCGAAGTTTCTATCGGAAAACTAAAAAATGCAGAGGGAATAGAGTTGTACTACCGCACCATTTTACCTCCCGATTTTGACCCTGAAAAAAAATATCCGGTATTTTTGTATGTATATGGCGGACCTCATTCACAAATGGTTACAAACTCGTTTATGTCGGGCGGGGGATTTTTATACTATATGGCGCAGCAAGGTTTTATTGTGTTTGTGTTGGATAATCGCGGAACGGCAAATCGCGGGCGGGAGTTTGAAAAAACCATCCATCGCCGCTTGGGTGTTTGCGAAGCGGAAGACCAAATGTGCGGCATTCATTATCTGAAAACATTACCCTACATTGATACAAACAAAATTTGCGTGGACGGCTGGAGCTACGGCGCTTTTATGGTGCTAACCCTCATTACCGAATATCCGGAAACGTTTGCATCGGCTACGTTGGGCGGACCGGTGGTGGACTGGAAGTGGTACGAAATTTACTACGGCGAGCGCTATATGGACACCCCCGATGAAAACCCCGAAGGTTACGCCAAAGCCTCCATCATCAATAAAGTGGATAAAATAAAAGCCAACACGTTGATTTTTCACGGTGCATTAGATGGCACTGTGTTGCAGCAGAACTCCTTAGAATTGCTGGAAAAAGCCGTGAAAGAGAATGTTTTGCTCAATTACTACGTATATCCTTCCCACGAGCACAACATTCGCGGAAAAGACCGCGTGCATTTGTGGAAAATGATAGAAAAACATCATTCAAAATAAACCTAAATCCATTTTTCTTCAATCGCCATTTTCACTAATAGCATAGAGTTTTTGGCACCCAGTTTCAAAATGAGGTTTTTGCGGTAGGTTTTAATGGTTTCGATACTCAGAAACAGCTTATCTGCAATCTCTTGATTGGTGTAGCCATCCACAATCAATCGTAATAATTCTTTTTCGCGGGTGGTAAGCCATATCATCTGTTTCGGTTTCTTTTTCATCAAAATATCTATTTCATCACATAAAAAAGTTTCTCCCTCCATCACTGTTTCAATGCCAACAATCACTTCTTCCGCCAAAGCATTTTTCAGAATATAACCCGAAGCACCGTTTTCCATTACTTGTTTGGCAACAGAATACTCATTATGCGTAGGGGGTCAAATCCAATGCCGTTGTCTTGAACGGTAAGCGATACAATTCCATCATCAACCATCAACTGCACACTGATGGCAGTTGCATGAGCGTGTTTTACGGCGTTATTAATTAACTCGTAGGCGCATCTGTAAATCAGAACTTCAAGCCGGTTGTCTAAGCGGGGATTTTCTCCAAGAAATTGAAAACGTGTACCCGGAATGGCGTGGCAAAAGTCTTCCAGTGCCACTTTCAATCCGTATCGCACGATCGCGTCTGGCATAATATGGTGCGCCACGCGGCGAAGTTAGTTGATAGATTGGTCTAACATACCCAATGCTTTACCAAAATGTTCCATATCGCCACCTTCCAAAATGGCAAAGGGTTTCATATCTTTGAGGTTTAATTTTACCACAGATAGCATTCCGCCCAAACCGTCGTGCAAATCTCGGGCTAAGCGCGAGCGCTCCGCGGTTTCGCCGTCTAATACGGCTTGGGTAGCCACCAACTGTTTCTCCTGCGCCAACTGCTTCACTTTTTGTTCGGCTAACTCTCGCTGCTGTTCCGATAACTTTCTTTTTTGAGTATTGAATCTTTGCCGAAAATAGAACAAAACAATCATCAACAACAAAATTGAAGCGCCAAAAATGCTAAGCCAAATATAGAGCTTACATTACAAATACCCTCAACCTCTTTTTCATGCCGTACAGAAAATAATCTACAAGCTGGTTATTCCAAGCGGCGTTACCACTACTTACAAAGCAGGGGAAGAGATTGTGCTGGAGGATGGCTTCCACGCACAGGCAGGGTCAAATTTCCATGCAAAAATTGAAAAACACACAGAATGTACTCCTTCAAAATCAAACTCTCCTCCACAAAACAATGGACATGATGATGAGTTTGCTTTTCAAGAAAGTAAATCACAATCAATGCAAAACAGTGTTTCTTATGAGTTTATTCTGCATCCCAACCCCGGCACTTTCCAAATAGAAACCAACTTTCCGCTATCCGAAATCTCTCATCTCAAAATAGCAAACACCTTGGAGATAACTGTTTATAAAACCAGAAATCTTGCTTCCAACGAAATTCATCTGCCAAATTCCGTTTCCGGACTCTATTTTGTGGTATTGGTGTTGCAGGATGGCACAGTGTTAACGCAAAAGATGATGGTGCAGCGGGAAAAAACCACTCTGCATCACACAATAGCACTTTGTGCTCTTCGTGCACTCTTTGTGTTTCTTGTGGTTAAAAAGAGTTTTAAGACAGCCACTTGCAAAATAAAAACAAGTTTGTTTCCTCATATATAAAAAATTATATTTTCGCGGGCTTTTTGAAAAGCATAAAAATGAATAGAAAATTATCAAAAATTTAAGAACATGAAATCTGTATCTATGAGCGGTTCTCTCAGAGAGAACGTAGGGAAAAAAGATGCGAAAGCACAACGCGCAAACGGGTTTATCCCTTGCGTAATTTACGGTGGTAAAGAACAAATGCAATTTGTAATGAAGGAAGAAGAGTTCCGCCATCTGTTGTTCACGCCGGAAGTAAAATATGTTGAACTGGAAGTTGGCGACAAAAAATTTGAAGCCATAGTGCAAGCCACACAATGGCATCCGATCACAGACCATCTGTTGCACGTTGATTTTTTAGAAGTGGTGGAAGGAAAACCTATTACCATCAGTATTCCCCTTCTTCTTATCGGAACCTCCCCCGGCGTACTTCGCGGTGGAAAGTTAGTGAAAAAATTACGTAAAATAACGGTTAAGGGTTTACTGAAAGATATTCCCGAAAATGTTACTGTGGATATTTCTAATTTGGAAATCAACGATATGATTAAAGTAAGCGACCTGTCGGTACCTAATCTTGTTTTTGTTGAAAACCCGAATACCGTTATCGTAAATGTTGCTTCTACAAGAAATGTAGTGGAAGCACACTAATATTGTCCACGAATTTCACGAATTAGCACGAATTATTTTCTCTTTCAATTGTCGGATAGCATCTCGTGATATTTCAACTGTGTAATTGGTACCAGAGTTTACGAGTCGAACTGTTTTATCTGTTATTTTCCTGATATAATGACGATTAACAATGACACTTTTGCCTGTTCGAAGGAAAGTCTTAGAGGGCAGTTTTTTTTCTATTTCGCCCAAACGCTCAAAAACATCCTCCTTTGTTCCATTGGCCAAAAACATAACGGCATAATCGTGGTCGGCTTCAAAATAAACAATATCCTCAGGGCGTAAAAGAAAAATACCATTATAACTTTTTAATTTCAATAGTTTATCCTCATTAATGGCATCCGATAAATTTTGTAATCCTGTAAAAATTCCTTTTCTTTCGTAAAAACGCGCAACCGCTTTTTTAAGGCTCTCTATATTAACGGGTTTTACCAAATAGTCGAGGGCAGCCATCTCAAATGCTCTCAGCATATATTCAGAGTAGGTGTAGCCGGTAGTGAAAATAATATCCGGTGGAGTAAAGGCTTCCCCTTTCATTCTCAGCAGTTCATCTGCCAGCCAAAGTCCGTTTTTCCCGGACATTTGAATGTCGAGAAAAATCAAGTCGGGGCGCAACCGCAAGATTTCTATTAGAGCATCTTCAGCATTTTCGCATTCGGCAACTATTTCTAAATCAGAGAAATGTTGCTCCAACTTTTTCCGCAGCATTTGTCGGGGGGAAAACTCGTCTTCGATGATGATCACTTTCATAATTTTCAATTCTCAATTAATAAAATTGTACTCCACCGGCACTTCCACAGAAAATCTCGTTCCTTTCTCCAAGTCATCCACATAATGGTTAATTTTTTCTTTATTAAAACGATTATATATTTCAATCTGCCGATACAGGATGACTAACCCTTGTTTTGAGCTGTGTATATGCTTGTTTTGAGCGGCAACCTCGCGCCCCACCCCGTTGTCCTCTACACTCACACGCACGAAATTGTTGATTTTCGAAACATTTATGGTAAGCAATCCACCTGATCTTAGCGACATCAGTCCGTGTTTTACAGCATTTTCACAATAGGTATGCAACATCATATTGGGGAGTTGTACATTCTTGTCCACTCCTTCTTCCACCTTGATTTCATAGTTAAACTTATCCGTAAAACGCACTTTTTCCAAATCGAGATACATTTTCACATAAGCCAGCTCTTCCTCAACAGATCGTGCGGCTTTATCCACTTCGGCGAGGGTTTTATAGGTGAAGTCGGAGTAGATTTCTAAAATACGCATCGTCTCTTCTTTGGTGCGGTTTGAGATATAATACTCAATGGCGGCTAAAATATTGGCATTGAAATGCGGAATAGATTTTAAACGAATACTGCTGATACGCAATTCGTTGAGCTCTTTTTCCGTGCGTAGTTTTTCCAACAGTAACCTATTTTTCCTACGTTGAATGTGCAAGGTAATACCCACGCTGGAAAGAATTAGTATTGATATGCATAATACTAAAAACCAAGCCGTTTGCCAAAAAGCAGGTTTGATGGAGAACGCAAACGATTGTATTTCGCTTTTTGAATCTTCTGTTCCAGCATCGGCGTAAATTTCAAAAACATAATCGCCGGGAGGAAGATTGTTGAAAGTGATTTCGCGGCTTTTGGTCGGTTCACTCCATTCGTTCTGGAAACCAATAAGACGAAGATGGTAACGAACATGATGGGTAGCCGAATAACTAATCCCGATGCACGAAAAACGAAGATTATTATGAATATGCGACAGTACCGGCTTGGGATTATTATCAATCTGTTTCCAAAAAACGTTATCGGATGAAATAAAACCGGTGAAAAATAACCGTGGTGCTACTTGTTCATTGGCGAGTTGGTCGGGCAAAAATCTAAAAGTTCCGTTTTGGCACATCATCCAAATATATCCGTAGCTGTCTTCAAAAATTCCGTTAACAAGCGGTTCTGTTCCCATAAAACCGTTGTTTTGGTCATAATAATAAGTTTTTACTACTTTTTCCTGATTATACTTTTTTAAATCAAAAAGTGTAAAACCCTTAGTTGTTGAGACGAGCACATATTTTTTCCCAACCACCTTAACACTGCGCACCAAACAATCGTTAAAAGTGTAAACCAATTGTGCATCTTTTCCGTTCCATGTACACAGCCTGTTTTCTGCAATTACCCACAAAATATCTTCACTATCAGAGGCTAAACCTACCGCAGAAAGTAGTATTGTATCGTTAAGCAAACTTATTTTACCATAGTGGTCAATAATTGACAGCCCTGCTTCTCCTGCAAAAACTTTTTGATTTTTTTTGTAAAATCAATGCCGGCTTTAACGCTGAATCGTTCTTTTTGATGTAAATCTTTATTACTGAAATAATTCAGTTTATTTCCGTAAATATCTAACACATAAACTCCGTATGACGAAATAACCCCAATCGTATCTTTTCCATAACAAAGTTCTAAATGACCTTCCGAATTCATAACAAAAATAATATTGTAAGAGAAGGGGTCAAAAAATTGGTATAAACCTCCCCCTATAGTATAGAAATTAACCGATTGATGCGTATAAAATTGCACTTGCGCCCGAACAGGAGAAAGGAAAAAGGAGAAAGAAGAAAGGAATAAGACCATAAGACCGTAAGACCGCAAGAGGTTTGCGATTGAAACCCGTAACTTGTAACTTGTGAAATTTTTCATAATCAATTGTTTTTAATGAATTTTTTACTAACAAAACCTTGCTCGGTGGCTACTTGCAGGATGTACAATCCTACGGGAAGATTGTTTACGTTCATTTTGTTTTGTGAACTATTTGCCACTTCTCTGCCTGTGAGGTCAAACACAGTTAAGCAGTTAATCTGGTGCGGAGAATCCACTACAATTTCGCCATAACCGTTTACATAAACTTTAACTTCTTTTTTTCTTTTAACTTCTTCAACTCCAACTTCATCTTCAAGGAAAGTAATAGAAACAATTTTGTTAAGAAGATAACTATTTGTACCTGAAGCCGTTTTTAATAGCATATTGTTATCATCAAAAGTAATCTTTTGAATATCGCTGAGGGGCACGGTAACACTTGGGCTACCCACAAGGTTTATGACCAAATTATTTTGGCCGTGAACAGTGAAGGCAATGAGGAGGAAAACCATAAGAACACAAGAGCGTAAGAGCGTAAGAGATTTGTGGTTTGGGTCAGAAAATTTTCGACACGTACTGTTTTTTGAAATTTTTTCCATAATAATTAATATTTAGTTAATAAAATTGGCTCAATTCTGTTGCGAAAAAATAATAAAAAAGAATATAAAACACAGAAAAACAGGACAATCCACCAAGTAGTATCCAGCGTCCACAAAACAGGTGTTTTTACCCACAAAATGAAAGAAAACGATACACGATTTATGTATCATATTTCACTTTAAAATTATACTTTCGCGGCATAATAAAAATTCTGTATTATGTCTAAAATTAATGTTCAACCGGGTGTGGCTACCGGCAAAGATTTGACAGCCATTTTTGACGCAGCCAAAGCGGAAAAATTTGCATTACCTGCTGTAAATGTGGTAGGTACTGATTCTGTTAACGCTGTTATGGAAGCAGCCAAAGCGGTAAACTCTCCTGTTATTATTCAGTTTTCAAATGGGGGTGCTATTTTCTATGCCGGAAAATCGTTGAAAAATGAAAACGAGAAAGTGGCTATTGAAGGTGCCATTTCAGGCGCAAAACACGTGCATCAGGTTGCCGAACTGTACGGTATTCCGGTTATTTTACATACCGACCACGCCGCCAAAAAACTCCTCCCCTGGATTGACGGATTGTTGGATACCGGCGAGAAATTCTATGCCGAACACGGAAAGCCCCTCTATAGTTCTCACATGCTTGACCTGTCGGAAGAACCGCTTCACGAAAATATTGAAATCTGCAAAAAATATCTCTCCCGCATGGCAAAAATCGGGATGACATTGGAGATTGAACTGGGAATTACCGGCGGCGAAGAGGATGGAGTGGACAACACCGGCGTGGACAGTTCAAAACTTTACACCCAACCCGAAGATGTAGCCTACGCCTACGAAGAACTGATGAAAATCAGTCCAAACTTTACGATTGCCGCCTCTTTTGGAAATGTGCACGGTGTGTATAAACCTGGAAATGTAAAATTAGAGCCGATAATTTTGCACAATTCTCAAAAATTTATTGAAGAAAAATACAACACCAAAGCCAATCCCGTGAATTTTGT
>Ga0209737_10002651_pt1 | contig 12493 bp, 6 predicted proteins | sample TergutCu122P3_FD_187284 | JGI IMG/M metagenome (GOLD analysis project Ga0209737, IMG submission 187284) | Cubitermes ugandensis P3 segment gut microbial communities from Kakamega Forest, Kenya - Cu122 P3 (SPAdes) (version 2) | ecosystem: Host-associated > Arthropoda: Insects > Digestive system >... | reverse complement strand
TTGCTCCTCATCCTGCAGTTTCCGCCATACTCTTTTCACTTCCTTCCTCGTGGCCAATATACTCACCCACCCACACACACTCACACACACTCACACACACTCACACACACTCAGTCACACACACACACTCACTCACACACACTCACACACACACACACACACACACACACACACACACACACACACACACACACACACACACACACACACTGTTCTCAAGTACCCTCAGTCCATAACGATTCCCCTCAGGAATAAACCTATTACGCTGTCAGTTTAGATACCCATCAAGGTTTCGAAAAAATTGGCTGCTTCCATCTTCAGACTTCTTTTACCCTGACGATAACTTAACTTTCTCACCGTCGTCAGAAACTCATCGCCGTTTTACTCAGTTTAAGCTCTTCCCATAATTTGAGTTTCGTGACCATCATACGTTCAGAGAAATGGCAGTTCATTTTAGGATCCCAAATACAATAACTTTTCAAATGGTTCTCAATTATGGTAGCTCTTATATCTGACCACAGAACGACAAGTTTCATGCTATCGCTTTTGTGAATAAAAATACATCTGTTCGTCCATGCTTGATTCGTGATACACGCCTAGAACGTCACGTTCCATTGTTCTACGTAATCTCAAATTCAGACCTTTTGTTACGACAGGTTTTATAGCCACATCCCAGTTCTTCATGCACATGTATAAGTTTTTATGTGAGCCGATGAATTTTCTATTTCCCCCCTCTTGATACAGACGTTCAATTGTTCTCTCATCAACAAGCAGAATTTCAAATTCATTGTTGCAGCCAATTTCATTTCATATTACTTCTTCGACAGCATTCCGCTTTCTTAAACCTCCCTCCTTTTTACGAGAAAACAAAAGGTTAGCCAGATGTGACACTCTAACAATGCAGCCTGCAAGTTGACACGAAGCCCTGAAGGTGGCTCTTTTCAGTGTAATGACTGACTACTAGCCTTGTCCTGGCTCAGCCTGTTAGTTGCCGGCCTCCGGTTGAATCTCAGGGCAGTCGAGGTACATTTTTGAACACAGGACTTTCTACCATCGCATTGATTCGCCATGTCAATTATTATTTTACCAATGATTATATCTTTGCATTTACCTTCCTCGAAACAGGTAATGGGCCCATTAGATGCAGCTGTATCCTGGAGACATAACCGCACTTTACCGAGGGGTTATGAAAAGTCATATTCACTTGTACAAGCCATGTTCAGTGACACCTAACCAATAGAGATGTTACCAAACAAATTCGCTGCTACACAGTTACATTTCGATCTTATCATTCCTACTCCACAGTCTGTATTCAAAAGGTTTCTTGTTGCCATATGGTCTTAAGGCAAACTGTCATGATATTGATGACTTAAATGCAAACCTGTATTTGTAGGCCTTCTACGAGTACAGTAACTCCCGGACTTAAGTAATAAGTGACTCACGTTAATTCGACTTATGTAAATTTTTTCCGGCCAGTGCAAATTTAAAACAATAGAGGAATCGTATTTGGCATCCAGTAGGAAATAAATGGAGGAGCCGACTGGGACGTCAAAAACACGTAGAAGGTGTTGTCTTAGTGTTTTTATTGTACATTTCGAAACACACTTTTAAAATTTTTTCCTGCGCGTTAAATAAAGAAATTGAAATGAATTTAGGAAAATTCCGACTTAGTAAAATTCGACTTGCGTAAAGTTCCGCGGAACGTAAGCCCTACGAAAGTCGGAAAGTTGCTGTACTGCTATCTGTATGGGAAAATGGAAGAGCGAAATGTGACTAAAGTTTAATTGCGGAACGTGACTTTTCCACGTCACAGACAGAGTCAAAATATAGTTCTGAGATTCCATGTCTTGAAATAGGCTGAAAATTTAACGGCGAAACCTACAGCAATACGTAAGCACACAGCAGTTGGTGGCTAGAGAAATCTCATTTGTTGAGCGCTGTTAATATTTTTATAAATGATAAAATCAGAAGAAACAACACAAGAAAAATTAAATGTATTTTTTTGTTGTTGGACGGAATAAGATTAAAATTATAAGCCTTAAACTTTTATGCAAGTAGCTTTACAGTAGTTTGGGCGTGAGAATTCTAATCGCGTCCAAAATGTATACGCAATGCTACACTTAGTTTTACAGAAGTGGCTAATTTACATAACGGCAAAAGTGCGGAGTGAATTTATTAGAGTTTTTGTGTTACCTGTTGCTGTAGGGGTAGTAGGCAGCAGATTAACATTTATTTATTTGTTTATTTATTTATTTCGTAGAGCAATCAGAAGAGTAAGGAAAGTGCAGCACGATAAAATTGGCTTGTTTTAATCATTCTTCCACGTACACCCGTAACAAAAAATATAAGTAACACAACATGCGAGATGCTGTTATAAATATTCGGTTACACGCTGACAAATGCAGAACACATTTATTTCAATTATTCGTTAATTTATTCTTTTATTTACTTATTTATTTATTAGTATTGAATTTATTTACTTAACGTCTGTGTCAGTAATTCAAAATAAGTAGTTAAGAATGATAGGATAAATAACTGGAAATGGTGCCGCAAGACTAGGTCATGGTCTAATATGAGGATTACAACCCGCTGGAGAAGTTGAGAAAAATCTCAAGAACTTCTCCTGTGGTAGCCGGTTTTCGGGCTGATATTTGGATTCAGGATCTCTAGAATACCAAGCAGCCTCCTATTCAATGAATTCTGAGTTCTTCCCTGGGTAAATAGTTGTCAGATGCAAGCAGACTCTCATTAATTTCGAGGTAAATATGGACAAATTTACCTCCAACAAATATATTATTAATTTTAATCTCCTCACTGCATCCACTAAGGAATTATTTACATATATAAATAATTAGCCACTTCAAGCACGAATTCCACCTAAATAATGTATAAATTTCCATGCTTTATTGACAGCAACACTCGCACTCTTCACCACAACCAGAAATCTCTTGATGTCATTTAGAAAATTAATGGTTGTTTATTGTCAGAATCACGTGAATAAACTAAGTGGATAAAACGCAGAGATTATTGTGATGGAGTAGATGAAACATGCGGTAACAACAGGGTTTTACAGCGTTACACCACCACTCAATTCTGCTTACTACGCGTATATGAATAATTATCGAAAGTTTGTAGGGTAACAATGCAAATTGACCGTCACATTTACATCACCCTCATGCCCAACAAATCCTCACGATAAAATACGGTATTCAGAGTAAACATGCCCTTTAAACACGTCCTCGTATTATGTTGCACCGCACGTTTCGCATACAAGGAGTGATGTTTCAAAGAAATTATTAAACGTAAACAATTTTAAAAACTTGTGTACAGTACATGACCTTATGTAGAACACAAATATTTGTACAGAATGTTTATTCAGTTCATTTGATTATTTAAACAGAAAAATATTTCAAACTTTAAAGGTTAAGAATACATGCTTTTGGTCTATTTTCGTACCTCAAAAGGAAAGAATTTGTTTATGAAATACAATGTTATTTCCACTTCTGATATAATGTTAATTTCCTACTTACAAACATATTCCACCACAGAAGTAAGTGTGGTGCTATGTTGTGCCTAAGTATGTGTGATTCCGTGCAGTGTTTGTGTTTGTGTGCGTCTCATTCAACTTTCGAAGTAGCCAACAGATTTTAAAGGAACTCTTTACGAAAATTACGTCACTGCAGATCACTCAAGCGTAATACGCACTGCTTGGTTGAAGGCATCTATTTTGTGTTTCTATAATTGCTAATATTCAACATCTTACCTGCAACAAAACTGCGTGTGTATTATGCCACAAAAGGCACTTGTTTCAGTCTTAGTAGACCGTTATCGGGCTAAGCATAACAATTATATTTCAAATAAAAAATAAATAAATAAATAAAATATAAATACCACATATTACACGTATTTATGTAAGACGTCACATTTTATGTTTTACAATTTTTCTTCTGTATAGATGATGTATAACCGATCCAGGTGGCCGTGCGGTCTAAGGCGTGGGTCTGCGGCCGTTCCCTTGTTGGGAGTGCGAGTTCGAAACCCGATGGGGGCATACATGTCTGTCTCGTGGGATTGTTGTCTGTTTTGTTAGGTATAGGTCTTTGTGTTGGGCTGAAAATACGTGCAGGGAAGTCCTACCGAGTGTGGTGTTACTGAGTACGTTTGTGAAGTCTTGATAATGAGATAACCCTGGTCTGCTAGGAGCTGTTGCGCCATGGAAAAAAATAGAGGATATATTTATTGATAGTTTCATTAATTGGAGTTTTTTTGTTTTGTTTTAGAATTCAAATATTTTAAACACTTTAAAATTTCAGTTAAGATATTATTAAATGTCTTTTAATTCCGTTCGTAAATCAAAAATTAAATTCATCGTTATCTTCTGTGTATTTTTTATATTATAGCAGACTTTCTTTCTGTACCGCCAGATTAATGAAGTGATTCACAGATTACAGCAATGATTCTGTAAACGGGTGCCTACACATAGCGGATTCGTGTTTGCGCTGACTCGATCCTGCAAATAGGTCAGTATTGCTTTCAGCTGTTTAAAGAACAGTGCTTAATTCAAGGACCACTTGTTCTAAATTCACAAAACACTGCATTTTACCCAAAAGCCGTGTCCAATTTCTGCTTCGTATCATTCTCAGAATAAGCAGCGATTTTATCCTAAAGATACTTCAAAGATTTGTCTTAGTATCAAAATGTACACCTCTTCTGAGATGAGAACTCTTCACAAAATAATATTCTACACATGCAAGTATAAAACATAATAATAAACTCAACTTCAATTCTTCATTGTTCTTTGTATTTCGCAATTCGAAGTTTTAAATTTCTAGCAGTAAGATATTTTCGCCCGGGACACAGGAGTTTTAAATCTGTAGGTTCTAGGTCGCAGGCAATGTATGATATTAACAAAGGTCGTGGGTAGAAGAAAAACTTAGTTCCCAAGCATTAGTACGTAACAATAACATCAACGCTAGCATGTGACAATGGGTTGTTTTGCCGAAATATTGCAGAAAATCAGAATATTCAGATTCTCAGTAACAAATGTTGGAGTATGCCGTTTATCTGGTAGAAATACTGTAAACATAGACGTAAAAATTTCCCCCGTAACGTTTTCAAAACACCTCACTGCCAAACAGTGAAAGGGACCCAAGTAGTACCAACATTAGGCTTAAAAATTCATCACTACAAAGGCCTAAAATAATTAAGAATGAAACTAATATTAGTACAACAAAACTAAAGTATCTCGTCTTCATTTTCAAATTCATTTGGTACGACTCAAGCAATGGAAAAGGGGCTTGAAATTGGATACAGAAGATGTAAGAAGCCTGTATAGATCAGGGTCTCTTAGGTCAGTAGCTAGGGAATTAGCGAGGTATAAATTAGATATAGTGGATGTACAGGATGTTAGGTAGGACAGGGGGGGGGCACCGTTAGAACAGAGGATTATATATTTTTCTATGTTAAATGAAACGAAAATCATCGACTGAGAAAGGATTTTTTTGTACTCCACAGCATAGTATCAGCAGTTAAGGCAGTTGAGTTTGTTAGTGATAAGATACCATAAATAGTCCTAAGAAGTCGATGGTGTAATATCATTGTCCTGAATGCTCATGCTCCAACTGAGGAGAAATGTGATGACTGAAAAGAGAGTTCTTATGAGGAATTAGCGCAGGTTTTCCATCATTTTCTTATATACCGTAGAAAAATTCTGTTAGATTTGAATGCAAAATTAGGGAGAGAGAGTACTTTCGAACCGACAATTTGGAATGAGCGTCTACATTAGAATAGTAATGATAATGGCGTTAGAACAGTAAACTTTGCCACATCAAAAATCTGGTTGTTCAGAGAACGATGTTCCAGCACCGAAACTTTCATATATACACCTTGACCTATCCTGATGGGAAGACTCACATATTGATCACGTATTAATAGATAGGAGATGGCACTCAAGTATAGTCCATGTACGATCAGGGGAGATGAATGTGATATTGATCACTATCTGGTGGTTGCAAATGTTAGGGAAAGACTGGCGGTAAGTAAAGAAGCCGCACAGACGTTGGATGTGGAATGATTTAATCTCAAGAAGCTAGGTAAGCTTGAGGTTAGGAAAGAGTTTCGAATTAAGATCTCAGAAAGGTTTGCAGCTTTGCAGATCTGAAATGACAGCGAGAAGAATATATCAAAATCTCAGCTATACAGAGTCACGGTCGGTATGAATGGAGACAACACTAACCATGGTTTGATTAAGAATGTTTACGATTTTTATTTCTGTGGAAGCAGGCTAAAATTCAGTGGTTACAGGATCCAAATCAACGCAATGTAGATAACATAAACAAAGTAAGACGTGAAACTAGAAGACATTTCAGGAAAGAAAAGAAGGAATATATGGAAGCTGAAATTTATTAACTTGAACTTAACAGTGAGATCAATAACATCAGAGACTTGTAGATGGACATCAATGCTTTCAGAAGGTTTACCAGCCTAGAACTAATATAGGAAAGGATGAGAATGATTATTTGGTTACGGACACCCACAGTGCCTTTGAGTCTGAGATGGTTATTTAAAAGATGAAAAGACACAAATCACCAGGTATTGATCAAATTCCCAGCAGAATTTATTAAAGCAAGGGGATAGGACACTTCTTTCTGAGAACCATGAAGTAAATAATTCTATTTTGAATAAGGAGAACTTGCCTGAGTAGTGGAAGGAGTCGATCATTGTACCTATCTATAAGACAGGTGATAAAACAGATTGTAGTAATTATAGAGGCATATCACTTTTTTGTCAACTACATACAAAAGTTATCCAACATCCTGCTCTCAAGATTAACTCCACATGCAGAAAAATTATTGGGGATCATCAGTGTGGGTTTCGACGTAACAGGTCAACTACTGATCATATTATTCTGCACTGTTCAAAGAGATGAAAAAAAATTGTAATATAATGACGCAGTACATCATCTATTTGTAAGCGTCAAGAAAGCCTATGATTCAGTGAGGAGGGAGGTGTTGTATAATCTTCTCATTGAGTTTGGTATCCCCACGAAACGGTTAAGTCTAATAAAAATGTGTCGAAAAAAATCCTATAACAGAGTCCGGGTAGGCAAATATTTGTCTGAGATATTTCCTATTAAGAATGGTTTGATTCAAGGAGATGCTTTATGTTCATTGCTTTTGAACTTTGTTTTAGAATGTACCATTATGATGTTCAGGTAAACCAGAATGGTTTGAAATTAAACGGTACTCATCAGCTTTGGTCTAATCTGATGATGTTAATATTCTGGGCGGAAGAGTGTTTACTCTAAAGAAAAACAGAATGTTTACTAGTTGCCAGTAATGTGACTGGAGCAGAAGTAAATGCTGATAAATCTAAGTACATCATCATGTCCCGAGATCAGAATGCAGGAAGAGGTCACAATATAAAGATTGATAAAACCGGTCTGCGATAATTTTGCGTAAGTGATAAAATTGGGTGACCTTTAACAAAATCGACGTGCTGAATTCGAAAATAGCACCAGTGTTTCAGTATTACGCCAGGATTTTATGTAATTCGATTATATGCACTTACTGCAGGTATACATTTTCAGTTTATAAGTGTGTACTTTAAATGACAGTCATTAAAATATGTTGGTACTACTTAGTCTCCTGGTGTATTATTTTTCCTCCTGTTATCTTAATCATATTTGAAAATCAAGAAAAATTTTGTTTATTTCCAGACAAAGATTTGGTGTCATCTAAAACTTGATTTAATTGTGGTCATGTTCAGCTCTCCACCTTACGAGTGTCAACATTACTGTTCGTAATGCTCGCAATGTTTTTGTTGTGATATCCCAAATTTGGTCCATCAGTTGGGAAAAAAATTTTATCCCGCGAGTCACTGGCGCCTATTTATTGACTCTTCGAAAAGGAACTTGCACGCACTTTTACCGCATACCGGTAACATTTAGCTTCAATACCGAAGCACACTCAATCCATCTTAAGGAAACTAGCGTTAATTTTACCTTATAAAGCCTACGGGTTACTTTATGTACTACCAAGTTTAACATACAAAAATTCTGCTTGGTGATTACATTGCATTTATATATTTCGTGTGGGTCTCAGAATAAACAGAAACTTTTGCCTTTTACATCATTAACAGAATGGGTTTTATAACCGAAGTGGAGAGTGTTTATCGCGTGGTACGGACTGAGTCCTAATATAAACAGATAAGTTTCACCCTTAAAGAGTTAAGATTGGCATTTGCAATGAACGTAGACCATAAGCAGAATTGATATTTATGCGGCGATATAAAGATCCTTCAAATGTTATTGGGACAACAAGGAGAATACACAGTTTCCATGTTTCCTGTGCGAATATGATAGTAGAGCAAGGGACATACACTGGACAACGAAAGACTAGCCTAAATGAGAAGATTTGATTCCAGGATACAAGAATATTTTCTATGTCAGTTTAGTTGACAAGTAAAAAATCTTATTACCTCCCTTGCACATAAAACTTGGAATCATGAAGCAATTTGTTCATGCGTTGGACAGGAGTGGTTCATGATTCTTACAACTCAGATTAAGTTTCTTGCTTTATCTGAAGCTAAAGAGAAAGGAGTATCTGATGTACCACCTATTCCAAAGCTCATGAAAGATGCCGCATTCACCAATACACAGAACGACATCGAATGTCAGGCACGGAATGCATTCATATAAATTGTCAAGAAGTTTCTAGGAAAGGTAAAAGATCTCCACTATAAAGAGGTTGTCGAAAATATGTTGGATAAGCTGAGAGTACTTGGGTGTAACATGAGTTTGAAGTTACACTTTTTGCATTTACATCTTGATGACTGCCCAGACAACTTCGGGGCTTTCAGTGAAGAACAAGTCGAACGGTCTCACCAAGGTTTGAAAGAGATGGAAAGACGATACAAGGGATGATGGGATGTAAATACGATGACAGATTTCTACTGGTCCATCTAACGAGAAGACAGGAGCACTGGCGGACAGCAAGCATCCGTACGTTCACAGGGCAGAGAAAGCACGGATGTTCTGCTCAACATCCTAACTTCTAAGGAAATGTAAATAGACTTTTTCAAATTCGATAATATGTCCGTACGGTTTTCCGTCCATCTTTACGTATTTCTCTTGGTACCAGACAAAAGCTCAAAACACCGCGTAAAACACTGAGATAGCACTGAAAATATAATATTATAATCATAAATATTCAAAATATTGAGGCTCTTTTTTATTTGTATGTAATTATTAACTCACATATTCAACCTAAAAAAAAATAATCAAAATCGGTCGAATTAGTCCTGGAGATATGAGTTTTATACTCTATTTACCGTTCTACAGATATACTCAAATTTAAGAAATTTTGTAGTGCGAATTGTGAAAAACAGGTATACGATAATGAAAAACTGGCTATATATTCGAATTTAGCAAGCCAAAATTAGCTAATGTAGCCTGTTCATAAGCAATACGAAGAAAACAATTTTCATTTCGCAGGCCTGTGTAATAGTTGCTTAGAACGGATGAAACAGTTCAAATATTTGGGAACAACCTTAGCGCATCAAAATTCTATTCAGGAAGAAAGCAAGACCGGACTGAATTCAGGGAAGCTTGCTATCATTCAGGGTCGAATCGCTTGTATTCCAGTTCCCTATACAAAAATATTAAGATAAGATATAAAGAAATAGAATTTTGTTTGTTGTTTTGTATGGGTGTGAAACTGGGTCGCTCACATTGAGCGAGGTGACTGGGAATGGGGAGCTGAGAAGTGTATTTGGGCCTAGGAGGATGAAGTATCAGGGCAGTGAAGAAAACTACATAATGAGGAGTTTACTGAACTATACTCCTCACCAAATATTATTCGGGTGATGAAATCGAGAAGAATGAAATGAGCGGGGCACGTTTCATATATGGGGTAGAGGGCAGTTGTATACACGGTATTGTTGGGGAATCCTGAGAGAAATAGATGACTTGAAAAACCCAGATACAGATGGGGATGATAGATATTCAGGCAGTGGGATGGGGCATGGACTGCATTGGTTTGGCTCGGGATAGGTACAGGTGGCGGGCACTTATGAATGGGGTAATGAACCTTCGGGTTCCATAAAATGTGGAAAATTTCTTGAATAGCTGAGAGCCAGTTAACTTCTCAAGAAGGACTCTGCTCCCTGGAGTATGTACGGAGTAACTAATTAATTATTTATAAGATTATTTCCTGCACTTTTCATTGGGCTTTTACGTCATGGTCCTACAACATAAAATTGTGTGTGGACCGAAATATGCAGACCCCATGTCTATGCGGCACATTAAGTGCAAGACGCTGAAAAACTCCCCTTTTGTTTTATAGCATTTTGCAATCCGACGGATTGTTATGGCCTACCAGCCTCATGCTGGCATGCAGTCTAACAAACAGTCAGGGCCTGATAAGCTTAATTGTTATGCAGACCGATAGTCAAGCTCTACCAACGTTATGGTAACATGCAGACATTTAGTCAGAGCCTATTAACATTATGGTGTTCTACTGTTCGGTAGATGGTTATTGGTGTCTTACAGACCGATAAATAAAGCCTGCTAAATGCATGGTGTCATGCTAACTGGTTGATGATTACTGTCCAATAAGGTTATGGTGCCTCGCAGACTGAGAGGTCCTGGTAACTTAATGGTGTCATAATCTATACAGGAATATTACATGGATTTTTAAGATCTCTACACTCTTCTTACCCTTTCTTGCGGTAGAAGTTTTCAAAAGGAATTAAGTACCCTTGGACAAGAACAACCTTTCATGCGTCCATGGTGTGACAAACTGCGGACTTGTACGCATATACTTTTCCTTAAGGAGCCCTGCCACTCCAATTACTTTACAGACTCCTTCCATTCCAATTAGTGGTATTACCTTCGTCTGTTACGGGAGGCCATTTGAGATGCTAAAAGTGCTTCAAGACCCGACTACGTCTGCAAGAAAACGGCTGTCACTGGAAATACGCCATTTACTGTATAGACTAAAAATAGAAGAGAACCGTACAAGCAATGTGGAAGTCGGGGCTTTTGGAGTGTCTGAGTATGTCAGTTATTGTAGGGTTCAGTAGTTGTGTTACGTCAATATACCGTGTTAGTGCAGAAGCCGTTGAAAATTCGGCAGAAGGATTTAACAAGTTCCTCTTATAGCCCTTAATGTAATACACACAGTAGCAAGTGTTTGTTTCAGTATTTTGTGGCCTAGGTCGCTTTAGAAACTGTAGAAGTCAAAAGTGCTGTCACCAAAATGGTTTCCTATAGAGCCATAACTGATGTTTTACTCGCATTGCCAGAGAAGTCTTTGGCTTTTTTATGAAGGCATTTCTGTTATACAAGACTACTTTTGAATAATTTAATGCTCAATAGATTAAAAATTTCATTAAAAAAAGTCAGCGAAATTTCGTTAATTTTGAGACTAGTTCTCCGACGTTTATAATGATTCTCCTGATTATAAATGTTAAAGTTAGAGAAGCCACCCTCATGCTAAACTTTCGGAGCATTACCGTCTACCCTTCACTCAATTTCAGTACTTCCAACCGTCGTTAAACGTTAATACCAACCAAATTTAGAACAAAATTATCGTTCGGCATGAACACAAAATTAGGTATGTGTTCAACAGTTATTTTTAAAAACTCTATATAGATGTCTTCAGTTTATACAGTAGTCATACTCTGTATCAAACCAAATCAAATCAAATCAAAAGAAAGGACACTTGTGGCATGCCTGTGATAAGTGAGAAAAGAAACAAACACCTTTGCTGAAAAATCTGAAACGCAAAACACCACATGGAAGTCCTAGACGTAAATGGGAGGATAATAACAAAATGTTTTCAAAACTCTGTGAGAGTATACACTGGATTCACCAACATCACGAAAGGTACCAGTGGCGATTCTTCTAAACATGGCACTAAACGTCTGGAGAGAAAATACACCGGGAATTCTCGAGTAGCTTCTAAAGCAGAACTCTACTCCGTGAAGTTAGTTCAAGTTCTGTGGCATTTTTAGAGAGATGGCTCGGAGGGGGCAGGTTCGTACCTACGTTCTTTCCGCGCATCAGAAGCAGGAAGTGAAGAAAGTTCATAGTCCAGTTACTCACAGAGAAACTGTGGAAAATCACGTCTTGGCGGAAGTATTATAAGTCCCTCTATGACAGACAGACAGACAGAGAGTGCCTCGAGAGAAGAGCAGTTGAGTTTTGATATGAAGGTGAAGAAAACTCATATTCATATATTCTCATATTAAGCTCTGGGTAAAATTTTTATATAACGGGGAAAGTTATACGCTGTTTGTTTGTTTCATCACTTTAAAACTCAAAAGATATTTTATGAAATAAGAATATAGTATCGAGTGGTCTGCACAAACACTTGTCAGAGAAATTACTTTGTTTCACGGCGGTCCAGTGGTACCTTGTCTGTGCCTAAGGGACAAAACTTTTTAATTTCTAAAAAAAAAAAAATAGTTTATTGTATACAATGAATTAAAG
>Ga0209737_10002650_pt1 | contig 12493 bp, 9 predicted proteins | sample TergutCu122P3_FD_187284 | JGI IMG/M metagenome (GOLD analysis project Ga0209737, IMG submission 187284) | Cubitermes ugandensis P3 segment gut microbial communities from Kakamega Forest, Kenya - Cu122 P3 (SPAdes) (version 2) | ecosystem: Host-associated > Arthropoda: Insects > Digestive system >... | reverse complement strand
CATCGCTTGCATAAGAACATTCGTATCACGTACATCGGGTATATTTTCTATAATAACCGGGTCATCCGTCATGATTGAGGCGGCAAGGATGGCAAGGGCAGCGTTTTTTGCACCCCCGATTTCCACTTCACCGACCAACGGGTTTCCACCACGAATTGCATATTGGTCCATTTTTACTCCTGTTGTTCTATATTAGCATCTTATAGGTGATGATGTCGTATTATATACTATATATTGTATTCAGTAGTTTGCAACTAATGACATTATAGCATAATTTTGACATTTGTAAACGGAAAACTAGTGTTCGTTTCAATTCAAGTGCCGTAACGGATTCACCTGTACACCATTTATCAGGATTTCGAAGTGCAGGTGGGGCCCGGAGCTGATTCCGGTATTTCCGCTTAGGGCGATTCTCTGCCCTTGGGAAACGCTTTGTCCGGTTTTTACCAATATCCGGCTCAAATGCCCGTAACGGGTCTGACGCCCATCGGGGTGGTTGATATAAACCACATATCCATAACCACTTCCCCAACCGGCTTTGGCAACAATGCCACCGGAGGAGGCAACGATTGGGGTTCCGACCGGAGTCGCCCAATCCACACCACGGTGGTTGGTGCTTGCTCCCCTGACCGGGGCAACACGGCGTCCGAAACCAGAGGTCAGGCGTCCACCGGCAAGCGGTTTGATATAAGTCGGCGGAATTTTTGTCCCCCGCTCTACTATCCGTGGGACTGCCTGATAAATTATTTCTTCTTTGAGGATATCACGTTCTACTATATTATTGTTGTGGTAATAAATAATGGCGGCAATTTTCCTGATACCTGCCGATGGTTCTTGGATTGTTCTTTGTTGGTTTGTGTACCAATCATCAATCGGGATATAAATAATATCTTCATTATAATATTCTTCAATGAAGCGTTCCTCTTTACGAACTATCACAATCTCCGGTTCAGGAACCGTGATAATGATTTCATCTCCGATACGGATTGTGGTTCTTTCATCAACCAAGAAGTCATTAAGCTCAATAAGTCTTTCCATTGGAATGTTTGTTTTTAACGCGATGCCGGAGAGGGTATCGCCGGAAACCACCACATAGATTTTGTTCTTTTCTTCTTCTTTGGTGATTTCTTCGATGGCAGAAGCTAAATCATCTAGCTCTTCCGGCAAAAGATATGCTTCGACCACTTCAACAGTATCTCCAAAATTTATTGAAATTAATCCATTATCATAATCAATAAAATCTTTTTCTATTGCCGGTTCTACCGAAGCAAAAAGTTCGGCAACCAGTTGGTCAATTCCGGCTTCCAAGCTAAAGATTTCACGGGTAACATCAGGAGCGGAAACCTCGCGTTTTTCTACTTCCGCAGTCAAGACAGATAATTCGCGCCCGGTATCAAGGGCAAGTCTGACTTCAAATCGTCGCTCCTCGTCATATTTGTCGATGGCGGCCTGCAACAGGGCAGTCACCTCTTCCTTGCTGGCAAGATTGAACATCAAGTCTTTTACTTTTACCGTATACGAGCGGTGCATTGTTTCGCGGATATTATTTTTGAGGACATTTGTCATTCTGGCCAAAACCACTTCAGGCTCGTCCAGCAGTTCATCACCGGGGAAAATCTCGATTTTTTCCGAGCTTATACTTGCTTCAACAAAAACAAGCTCGTCACTGGTAGCCGCAACCGCCCGCCTTGCTTCCCTGAGCATCAGCTCCGCTTCGGCGACATCGGTAACCGTTCCGACACTTTGTTCATTGACAAAAATCCCATAGATAAAATCGCTGACGATTTCATAAGGGGTATAGATGGGGAGAAAAATTATATTGATGATGATAACCAGGACAGCTACTTTTATCCTTGCTATCCGTAAGCGTTTATAATAATGGGTAATAAATTTCATTTATGGTAAACCTTTGGGGTGGACACTTTTTTCGTAACATTTTTGTAATAAAATCATTGTAGCAAACTTTTTCCGCCCTGTAAAGGAATTTGCGTTGATTAAAGCACGATTAAGTGTTATCATAGGATAAAAGAGGAAGAGGAAGCAATAGATAGGAGCGATTATGGATAATTTTATCGATCGGATTACCAACCGTTTTTCCGGACAAGACGTAATTAAAGCTAATGCGGAAGCGGAAGCGCAAGAAATGCGGAAACTCAAGGCACAGACTGAGAATGCGCACAAGGCACTTGCGCAGTACGATGATTGTATGCAGGAAATGCGGAAGTTGAATCTTAAGAATGCTGAAAGTGCCAAAGCGGTTGCCGAGCTTATCGAAAATGCCCAAGTGGTATTGCAAACGATTAAAAATATTGAAATTGAGCAAAAAGAAGATGGCAGCGAGGAAATCATCAACCGGATTTACCAGATACTTGGTGATAACTTCGGCGAAAAGATAACGGCATTGGATGAAAAACTGGTAAATAACGATGAAAAAGTAGTGGCCTTAGCTGAAAAACTGGCAAGTACCGATATAAAAATAACGAAGGTTATCGAAAAGCTTAATGCCACCGATAGTGTGATAGATGAATTACGCGCTTTTATGGCAAAAGATAATGATTTTTCAAATATCAAGACCGACTTAGAGAGCGCAGTCCATAAGGAAAACGTCAAGGTTTACCGCAATGTGCAAGCGGCTTTGCTTGAAGAAACCGGCAAACTTAGTGAATCTTTTAAGGAAGACATCAAAGGAGTTAAAGGATTCAACAAAAAGGTACTTACACTAGTGATATTGGCACTTCTTGTGGGGTTAGGCAATCTGAGCGTGGTGGTTTTGCAATTAATAGGCATATTATAATGAAGCAAAGCAAAATTTTACCCCGGTCTGCTTTAACGGCTAACCGGGGTTTTATTTTATCGTCCGCAAATCATGATAAAGCAAAATGTCAACGTCCCTCTTCCAACGCCATGATTTCATTATTAAGTAACAACATCTTATTATCAAGCTCCGAGACCATCTTCGCGCATTCCGCAAGCTCCTCTTCGATATGGGCGGGGGCATCACCTTCGAACTTGTAATAGATTTTGTGTTCGAGACTTGCCCAAAAATCCATTGCCACAGTCCTGATTTGGATTTCTACCTTGGTATCGACAATCCGGTTGGATAGGTAAACCGGAACGGATACGAGCATATGGTAACTCTTGTAGCCGTTTTCTTTGGGGGTTTCCAAGAAATCCTTGACCCCAAGGATACGGATATCGGCTTGGCGCGTAATCATGTCGGCGATACGGTGGATATCAGAAGTAAAGGAGCAAATGACCCTGACTCCGGCAATATCGTTGATACGATTCACCATATTGGAAATCGTCGATTCATACCCATAACGCTTAAGTTTCCTACAGATACTGGCGTGGGATTTGAGCCGGCTTTTGATATGTTCGATGGGATTGTACTTATGTACGCGTTGAAATTCGTCGTTTAGTATTCCCAGTTTCGTTTCGACTTGTTTGAGGGCAGCGTTGTAAATCAGGCGCAACTCTTCATAGTAGTCAACGTCGTGATCCCTGTCCATCTTCAGTTCCATTAAATGTGTTTGCTCCTCTATATTGTGTGTATAGGGGTATTATAACATACCCCCACCAAAATGTACATATTGTATAGTAATTTAATAAATTATTAATTTCTGTTGTCAAAATTGCTACTAGTAGGTTTTTTCACGCACTACATACTATATCTATGCGGAGCGCATGAAATATAGACTACATCTTTGTCCAACGTGACTTTTTTCTGCATTACCGGTTCGTTTATTTCTTTTATTTCGGACAAAGTCTCCCGTGCGATATCGGTTTTATAAGATTCCAAAACCGATTTTATGGTTTTTGATTCAGTGACAAAATTAAGTAATACCCGGTCGGAAACTGAGAAACCCGCTTCTTTGCGTAAAAGTTGGCAATGACGCAGTATTTCCCGGAAAAGACCTTCCGCTTTTAAATCCGGGGTTATCTCAGTATCAAGCTTAAGCCCGAAACCATCGTCTGCTTTTTCGATATCGTCAAGGTAGACCATCTTCTTTACATTTAACACTTCGCAAATCACCGCTTCATATTCAGAAAGGTTTTCCAGCGATTTTTCCAAATATAAAGCTGACAATGGTTGCCTTATTTTGAGGTTGTGCTGGTTGCGTAGCTTTAAAGCTTGGGCGATGACAGCCCTTACTTTTTCGACATCCTTAAGAACTTTTTCATCATAATCCGCTGTTTCAGGAAAATCCGTAAGATGGATTGAAATTTCGGCTTTTTCATAAGTTAGCACCATGTTTTGCCAGATAAACTCGGTGATAAAAGGCAGAATGGGAGCCATTACTAACGAGAGGGTTTTTATGGCATAGAACAGGCTGTTATAAGCGTTTTCTTTGTCGGCATCCAATTTTTCCTTCCAAAAACGGCGGCGGTTTATCTTGACATACCAGTTGGAAACATCATCAACACAGCTTTCAAACTCGCGGATTAATTCGGTGGTATGGTAACTTTCATAAGATTTGGATGCTTTATTTACAAACAAAGTTACCCGGCTAATAAGCCATTTATCTGATAAATTATCGGAGGGGCGCAACTTAATTTCCGGCTTATCTATATCGGCATAGGTTTTGAAAAATGAATAAATATTCCAAAAACCCAGCGACTTTCGCCGCGCCTCTTCTAAAAGTTTGAACCCAAAACGGACATCACTTGCCGTGGATGCACCCGCAAAAAGGTAGCGGATAACATCAGCTCCCATCCTTTCGGCGGCTTCGTCAAAACGAATCATTTGTCCTGTTTTGGAAAATTTTGACCCATCTTCGGCAAGCACCCAATTATTTGTTGTAACCTTTTCGTAAGGCGCCCGCCCGGTTATCGTCACGCTCATAAAAAGTTGCGAATAAAACCATAACCTGACCTGTTCCTGCATTTCGATAACCCATTCGGCGGGAAAATTTTGCTCCCATTCGCTTCGGTCGCTAAAATATCCGAGGGTTGAAAAGGGTGCGATTCCCGCATCAAGCCAGACATCACCCACTTCTGTTATCCGTTTAACCTGTGCCCCGCAATGAGGGCATTTTATTTTTACCTCATCTATCCACGGGCGGTGTAACTCAGGCAGGTCATATACCGCTTCACTACCCAACTCGGCAAGTTCATCCTTCCCACCAACAACAGTCAGTAATCCGCAATCTTCGCATGGGTAAAACGGCAGGGGTAACCCATAAAAACGCTTTCGTGAGATATTCCAATCTCCCATGTTGTTGAGCCAATCAAGCATCCGTTTACCGATAAATTGTGGCTCCCACTTTACGGTTTCGGCGGCGGTTATGAGTTTCGGCCTTATTTCATCGGTTTTGATATACCATTCGCGGACAAGCCGGAATAAAACTTCCGTTTTGCAGCGCCAGCAGACAGGATAACTGTGGGTGTAATCATGGGATTTATATAATTTCCCCTGTTCCTTTAATTTGTCAAAAATTTTATTAGCCGCTCCGGTGGCGGTCAATCCGGCGAGGAAATCGTATTCACTGGTAAAAATCCCTGCTTCGTCGATGGGACATAATTCAGGCAGTGAATATTTTTTACCCAGCTCATAATCTTCCTCTCCACATCCCGGTGCAATATGGACAATTCCACTGCCTTCGTCTGCGCCGACCTCATCCCAAGGGATGACCCGATGTTCCACTTCCTTTTGGACGGAAAAGTGCGGGAAAAATGTTTCGTAGCGGAGGTCAATTAACTCCGCACCTTTTAACAAACGAAGCACCTGCTTTTCTCCCTCCAAATGTTTGATGGCATTTTTGGCAAGGACAAGGGGTTTGGCAAATCCCTCACATTTGACAAGGGCATAATCAAGTTCCGGATTGACCGCGAGGGCAACATTGGCTGAAAGTGTCCATGGGGTCGTCGTCCAGACCAGCAGGTCAAAGTCGGCATTTTTTGCTTTCGCAACCACAAAAACAGCGGTGTGGGTCAAGTCCTTGTGGGAGCCGGACATTTCATGCTCCGAAAGTGATGTCCCACAACGTGGACACCATGGCATCGGGCGGTAATCCTTGGTAATCCAGCCGTTTTCGTGGCAGATTTTCAAAAAGTGCCAGATTGCGGTGATGTTTTCGTCGGTATGGGTGTAATAGGAATTTTCCCAATCCATCCATTGACCGAGACGTTTCGATTGTGTGGTGATAACCCCGGAGTACTTGGTTATCCGTTCAATACATTTGTGGGTAAATTGCTCCATTCCATAGGCTTCGATGTCTTTTTTACTTTTAAAGCCAAGTTCTTTTTCGACTTCGACCTCGACCCATAGACCTTGGGTATCGAAACCATTACGGTAGTGGCAGGAGTAACCTTTCATTGCTTTATAACGCAAAAATATATCTTTCAGGCTTCTGCCCCACGCATGATGGATACCCATCGGGTTGTTGGCAGTGATTGGTCCGTCAAGAAAGCGGAAGCGTGGTTTTCCGGTATTTTTTTCGCGCAATTTGTTAAAGCAGTCGTGTTCGTCCCAGAATTTTAAGACTTCGTTTTCCATTTGTAAAAAATCCATAAGCTCCTCCTAATCCGGGGCAATTAAAAACGCCCCATACGATAATGTGTTACAAAACAATTCGCACGGGACGAAAGCTGATTATGTATAGAAGCTTTTCGTTATACCACCCTTTATAGTCGGCATACCAACATATGCGTCTCTTATCACGGTGAGAAACCGTTGCAACCTACTCGCCATATATATCAGGCTTTCAGCGCACCGCTCGGGAGTGATTTTCGTTTTAATATACTACATGATGGGTTCACACTATCCCCAACTCACTGTGATGTTTCTATTAAAACTACTCTCTCCGTCTTTGCGTTTATGGGATAATTATATGCAAATGGTGGGAAGAAGTCAAGGAATATTTATCGGTTTAAATAATTTAAGTAATTTATGAACTTATACTTATATAACGATTCATTTTTTTTATTATCAAAATAGTTATTGGTGAAAACACAGTTTCATAAATGATTTTCATAACAAATTGAGTGATAATAATTCCAGTAATAACGATTATATTCATAGAACCAACAAAAGCAATAATTACGAACAAGCATGTGTCAAAAAACACTCCAACAATTGTAGATACAAATATACGACCAAAAAGATATCTCTTCATTCGTTTATGATTTTTCATTTTATGCATAACAAAAGCATTTGCTAGAGAGCCAACAAAAAAGCCACATATAGACGCAATAACTATTTTTGGTGCCACATAAAAAACATCTGTATATGATAAAATATTTTTTGCATCGCTAGGTGCAGGCATGGAAACTGCAATTACACCAAGAACAACAAAAAGGCTGTTCAGCAAAAGTGACATTATTATTAATTTTCTTGTTTTCTCAAATCCGTAAATTTCTGTGACAATATCACCAATTATATATGTAAGTGGAAAAACAATAATCGCCGAAGGTAATATCAAATCACCTATGGAAATCAGCCTATTAGCAATTGTATTTGCTAAAATAAGAAGAACGACGAAAATCATACTTAAATTACAATAAATTGTATCGTCATGTTTTTTCATCATATATCATTCCACTTTCTTATTGCACTTTAAATCAACGATTTCGAAATAAATGAAAGCTCTTCTTCATTTAATGGATTGGAATATAATTCCATAATTTGCCATAACCCACTTTCCCTTACCTTTTCCACTGGGCTAAATCTTCCAAGCCAATATTGAGTCGAATTGCACTTTTGACATCTCGATACCGAGCCAATCATTCGAGCTTCGTAATACATTCTATCATCTTTTAATGGCACATTAAACAAACAAAAGCTTAAGTTAGTTTGTATGTATTTTGTGATTTGCTTTTCTATTTCTTCTTCTAAGCTCCTGTTTATGATATCAGCATACTTCTTCTTTTTTTCTTTTGTTGTAGTATCGAGCTCCCATGTATGTAGGTAAGGATTATTGTCTCGATGTAAAAAGCACCTTCCTATGTTTTTACGGAAAATGCTACGATTTTTATTTTCGTTTTCAAAATGTTGATATATTCTGCTTTTTAGCTGTTTATCCCCTGTATGTGTACCAATACGAACAATTCTATCACCTCCATGTGCGATTTCACCTTTTTCAAACATAATATAAATTCCATTTGCTGGAATATCATTGTATCCCATGCTAAAATCAAAGCGTCTCCCTTTGTGGACGAGTGAATGTAATTGATCACATATATTTTCATTTTCAAACAAACTTAGTTGTGTTGATGTTTCTACTATTATCTCAGAATTTGAGCTACATTTATTAAACCAAATAGATTTTTGATAATTTGTATTGCTTAAGTGTTTTTTATAAAAAGCCAATTGCTTTCCAATTGATAATCCTTGTAGCGGTATTGAAACATTATTAATGTGTTTTACCAGATACTGCCTATACTTTATTCCGGCCAAAAGTACGAATTCGTCAGTTTGCAAGCATACCTGCTTAGATAGCGAGCTAAGTACCATTGATGCCCATTTTTTTCTTTCGCAAACAGATTTATTGTTAAGTGATTCGTCGTATGGCTCAATTAACTCAGATTCATTAAGAAGACCGTATTTTGCAGATAATATAAAAATTTTGTCTACACGATTAATTTTTGCATATTCAAATGCTCCCTTAAAAAGTGGACTTACATACATATCTCTTGCAATCGCAGGGTAGTTAAGTTTTTTTGCTACACATGATATAAGAGCGACTCGCATACAAACACTCCTTTTTGTTTGAAAATATGCTCGTAAAACTCTTCAACACTATGAACAGTATTTTCAAGGCAACCTGTTACCATTGGATTCTGTCCATATGGAAGCAGGCATCGAGGATCCGTTGAATATCCAATACATCGTTTACCTTCACGGAATGCAAATCCAAGTTCCACAGCAGCACCTTCATCAACAGCCCTGCCATCTAATACAATCAATAATATATCTGATTTTTTAATTGCGTTAAGATCTGTATTAAATATCTTTTTTGATGCAAGAGAAAAAGGTATCCCTTTCTTGACCAAATCAACTATAAGCATACCATCCTCTTGAGGAAGATATACATCAAAATCAACTGAGAGCTTTTTTTTCAATTGCTCGTTAAAGGTTCTTTCCGCTTCGCTAAATAAAGGTGCTGCTAAATAAATTTTATACTTCATAGAAACTCCTTCCTTCATTTGCTATTTTATCAAGAATAAGTTGAAAGTCAACCTCTGCATATTCATTAAAATAAATCACTTCAGCAATTTCTTTAGCAACTTGTTCTATATTTTTATTTGTAATGTTAATAACATGTACAGTATTTTCACCACACAATACTTCTGCACCACGAGCAAGATATAGTAGTTCCTCTTGTTGAATATGCAAATCTTTTTTTTCATACCCGCGAAATTTTTGCTTAGCACGTTTCACCATTTCTTGAATTTCACCATGCAAAAAAATGATTTTTCCACCTGTCAAAGACGAATTTACATTTTTCTTTGATAAATGTAAACTGGCTTTTTTCTTCCATAATATGTTTAGTTTTTCTAGACGTTCATTTTGCTCAGCAGAGGTTTCATCATCTTGGGGTGATATAAGATCATTATCAAAAAAAGCATAAGCATCAATAGGAGTTCTGTCAATGATAGAAATACAAGGTGAAAAATTTGCAGTTTCCCTAATTAGATTATCATTTTTACGCCATATCTGTTCTGCAATCCATATGTCAATCGCTTTTTCTGTGCTAGCATCAAGTTCGCTGGGCGCTTTCTCCATGTCATTAGGCATATCTTCAAGCCATTCATCATATGTTTGAAAACACTTAAATTGACTTACAGCAGTACTTTTTCCAACAGCAACAGAGCCCATTAAAAAAAACTTCCTTGTTTTTATCACATCATTACAAATAGAATTAAAATCATCTACTTCTAGCTGTATCATTTCCATCAGTGTATTAATTTCGTCACTGGTTAAATACATGGTATAGAGGTTATATGTGTTAAAATTCGCTTTCGTTTCTGAGGAAATAAGCATTTTTTGTGATTCACAAATATTTTCATCATGAGCGGATTTGTATTGGATTATGTAGTGAATATGTCCGTAACATTTTTTCGCGTTCATTCTAAGCATATGCTTAAGTGTACGATCTTCTAGTGAAATGCCAATAAATAAGCATGTTTTACTAGAATAGTGATTATTTAATGCATTATAATGACCATTGAAACTATCAACAAGTTGATCTTCAAAAGTATCTTCAAGGAACACCAATTGTGTACTTGCAAAATCAGACATTTTCCTCGGCAAATATCCGTTTGGATGGTAAACAATGTTATCCCTCTTTTCCATTTGAACGTTCGAATCCCATACAACAGTAAAACCTCTCGACCCACTCTTTCTATATTTTTTATGTAACAATTTTTCAATGGTATCATCAAAATTGTATGTAACTGTCATTGTGTCACTTGTATTAATTACACTAACAAGATTCTCTAAATATGAGCAAGATGATAACCACTCATCTGTGCTTTGTGCAACACCTTTATATAATACATCATGTACAAGTAGCTTCCACTTTTTACGTAATTCCAAATCACCATATTTATCGAAAGATTGTCTTCCTTCCTCAGAACTTAAATACTTCTCTTTAAATAATTGAAAGAGCATTTGTGATGTTACAGTTCTACCTGATGGATTATTAAAGAGTTGCATTCCTTGAACTTCTGGAGATTCAGCTATCCTTTCGATAAGTTCTTTCCAATCAGGAAAACCTAATCCTTTACTAACCCCAGCACCCAAGACTAATCCAAACCGTTTGTTTTTAAACTGCTGGTGAATATGAGATATTGCAACAGGGTACTTACGAAAAAGTTCATCATATTTATTTTTTGCATTGGAATCCATTCATCCTCCTTATAACTCCGTTGTAAACTCCTTAAATGCATCTTTGTCAAAAAATAGTATAATTTGACTTAGAACAACATTATAGCACATATTCACCAAAAATCAATATCTATTAAGTATTCTGGTATTGCGTTGTAATTATTGATATATTAATGGTGTTTGAATATGTTTTCGTCTGTGTAACCATAAGTGAATATTTGCTGTACGATATAGTTGGAGTAAAATTTTTGTAGGGAAAGATGAAAATAGATAGGGAACACCAGATATTGTGTTATCATATAGGTGACCAAACCAAATATGGTACACAGGAAGGAGTTCCCTATGAATAACAGTATACAACAGTTTAGCGAAACAGGCATCCCCAATTTAGAAAAATTAGTAGAAAATTTCATGAAGAACCCGGAGGACATCGCCACCTTCATTAATGGTTCAAAGGATGAATTCATCAATTTTCTGCTTAATTTCCTGGGCGAAACATTTACCGAATGCGACCAGATGTTGCGTGCCAGCCCGAAACGCAGGTTAAAATGGGAAATAGTAAGACGTGATACCAAAAGCCTTATCACCTCAGTCGGCGAAGTATTTTTTGAAAAGACATTATTCAAAGATAAAGAGACCTTGAACAGTAAATATCTTCTGGACCGGATAATGGGCATAGAATCACATGAACGGATGACGGAAGATGCCGAAGCAGGCCTGTTTTTGGAGGCCGTCCAGACCTCATACCGGCGTGCCGGTTTAGGGTGCAGCATAAAGGCATCGGTCAGCAAGCAGACGGTAAAGAACAAAATCCATGGGCTTGAGTTCCCGCCCGTCCCCGTGCCGGCCAAGAAAAAAGAAGTTGAATATCTTTACATTGATGGAGACGAAGACCATGTCGCCTTGCAATTCAGGGATAAAAAGGGCGACCTGGTTGCAGCCAAAAATGGCAGTAAATATAACAGCGCCCTGGCAAAGCTGGTCTATGTTTATGAGGGAGTGGAGCCTGAAGCCCCGAAGAGCAAGCGTTACCGTTTAATAAACCCTTACTACTTCAGCGGTGTATATTCCGGCAAGGATAACGAAAAGCTGTGGGATGAAGTTTATAGGTATATAGACACCCATTATGACTTAAGCAAAGTGAAAAAGATATACCTTAATTCTGACGGCGGGCCGTGGATAACCGTGGCGGCAAAGCGGTTCGGTAACATCATAAAGGTTCTCGACCGCTACCACCTGAACCAGTACCTGTTTAAAATGACACGCCATTTAGAAGATAGTTCGTGGGATGCCCGCACTGAGCTAAATGATGCCATAAAAAACGGCACCAAGGATGAATTTTACATTTTGGCTGAAAGGTTGTTGGGATATGCCAAGACTGACCGGGAACGCGGGCGTATAGAATAAGGACGCGATTATATCTTAAATAATTGGACACCGGCGAAAACGAGGCTCCACAGCCGTGATAAAGTGTGCGGATGCAGTGCCGAAGGCCATGTCAGCCATGTGCTTTCCGACCGCATGAGTTCCCGGCCAATGGGCTGAAGTATCGTCGGCATTGATAAAATGGCGCATCTTAGGGCTTATTACTGGAATAAGGGCGACATGCTTGAACTGGTGAGGTTCCAGAAGACAGAACTGCCAATGGCTGCAGGCAGCGAAGTC
>Ga0209737_10002649_pt1 | contig 12497 bp, 8 predicted proteins | sample TergutCu122P3_FD_187284 | JGI IMG/M metagenome (GOLD analysis project Ga0209737, IMG submission 187284) | Cubitermes ugandensis P3 segment gut microbial communities from Kakamega Forest, Kenya - Cu122 P3 (SPAdes) (version 2) | ecosystem: Host-associated > Arthropoda: Insects > Digestive system >... | reverse complement strand
CCCAGACAGGACTGAACAGGTTCTAACCCGAGCAGGAGGGAGGGTGGAGGTTGTGGCTTCACTCTCTCAAGGTCGCACAGCTGCTGTGCAGTGCGGCTTGTTTACACACAAATTAGTCCCGGTCATATTTGAACCACCTTGTATGAATAAGGAACTTGCTCTTAACCTACAACTTTCAAGAAAGAGAGACTGACTAAATGCAACATGTGTAACTGAATGCAAAATAAACATACCTCCAGTGGCAGCTTCATTCCCATTGGACAGCTCTAAGTCATAAGAGTAAAGCGCATTGTGCCAGTCACCAGTCAATTCATAGTGGAAAATATTGGTTTGAGGGTCCAGTATACGTGAAGCGACAAACCCATATACGGCATCATTATCGCCAATCTTCTTGTAAGCCTACACGTAAAACAAGACAATACCATTAACAATCACCCTAAAGAGAAAGTGAGCAACATCTTATGTAGTTTACATATATGTAAAATAAGTGACATTGTGCAGTTGGAAAATAAAGAAACAAACATTCCCCCAACATATGCTATCTGTGTCATGCAACAGCACTCTTCAACAAGTGTTTCCCATTGTTTTTGAGTCTTCGCTTCAAATTTACCCTCCAACCATACAATAAGTTTGGATCTAAACAAAATCAGTAACATATATTTTATCCACTTACCATGACATGCAAAAGGTCAATTATGTACAAATGCAGCATTCATTGAATATATTGAACTGTATACTACGACACCCAATGTTACACATACATACATAGTCCTGCCATAAGTTCTGTTATAACTTTCATGTTGTCCAAAGCTGGTGACAAAGAGGCGGGAGGGTTGTAAGGATGGCTGTTTTTGGACTACTGTCCCTTCAGGTACTTGTGCCAAGGCATCTTGCTCTCGTCTGTCACAGCAACAACATGGAGAGGGGTGTCAAGTAAAACCATGTGGCTGTGACTGCCCTTCCCAATTGCAGAAAATCCCTTTCTCAAATTTTCAAACTCTTAAAACAATTGAAAATTTCGCAAATGTTCATCTATGTGGCAATTAAACATTATAAGGAAATCTGGAGGGTTGAAGACAGGGCTTGTTCAGAACGTCTGAAAAGTGTGAGGGCTGAAGCTGCTATCAAAACAGTATGGGAGCGGATTTACCGAAATCCGCTCTGGAAACAGAAGATCATGTCCCGAAAGCTGAACGTATCAACCCAATCAAGTCGTGCCTCATCAGGGACAATCTACACGAGAGTGCACCTCTGCTCAAAGGGACGCCTCCTTACACCTGCTTTGAAGGAAATCTGACAGACAAGGGTGCAGCGTCTCCTCCAGTGGCATGCCGAGAACGGACACAAAAATATCCTCTTCACAGAAGAGAAAATTTTCACCACTGAGGAGCAGTATAACAACCAGTATGACAAGATTTATGCTCAAACGTCCCTTGAGGTGCGTTCTGAGGGTGCAAGAGGCCATCACCCTTCCTATGTCATGGTTTACTGGGGGTGTTCCACCACGGGGTGACACCTCTTCATTTTTGCGAGAAAGGTGTGAAAACTGGTGCCCACGTGTATCAAGAGGATGTGCTACAAGGAGTTGTGAAACTTCTTAATACGACTGTCTTCAATGGTCAGAAATGGGTCTTCCAGCAGGACTCAGCTCCTGCCCACAAGGCCAAGCCAACTCAAGAGTGACTGCGGAGAAACATTCCGGCCTTTATCAGTGCCGAGGATTGGCCCTCGGGGAGTCCAGACCTCAATCCCCTGGACTATAAATTGTGGGATATTTTGGAGGACATGGCTTGCCAAAAGCGTCACAACAATGTGGACAGCCTGAAGACATCTCTCGAGAAAGCAGCGGCAGAGATCCCCCTGAAGATGGTGTGTGCCACGATAACAGGGTGGTCGGAGCGTCTCAAGGCTTGCAGTGGGGCAGAGGGTGGCCATTTTGATTGACATTATTGTAAATAAAAACTTAAAACTATTGCTAATAAATTATTTGGCTTGAAAAGTGGATGTTCTCTTACATTTTCCTTCTAGGTCACAAAATCCTTGTAACAGAACTTATGGCAAGACTATGTACATGTATGTACACACACACACACACATACACACACACACACACACACACACTATTTTCACACTGGCAGATACAGTACATATGACAATATTTTACCTCTTTCAGTATATTCTGAAGAGCCATTCCATTCCGCGCACTTCTGTCACAGATGTACTCCAGTACTGACAGTGACTGGCCACCGGGACAATCAATGTCTAAGCCTTCCCTGAAACATGCCACAACACAGTAAATACGGTACTAAAATCAGCCACTTCAAATGCAGTAAAATCTCACATTCCAGACAATGACAGTGACAGGTGTTCATGCTTTGTAGAAAAAGGTGAAGCTAGGATAGTCTAAAGAAACACAGTTGCTTCCTTACAACTGGCCAATTAAGATTTCAGCACATTTAGTCACCAAGAAAATTTAAGATTCTACAAAACACAGTGCAAACTTAGACTCAGCAAAAGATACTTCATCATAAGTTATGTAAAAAAATTTCCTGTAGTACAATGCAAGCAAGCCCACTGATAGCATAACAGTCAGTGAATAAATTAAAAAAAAAAAAATGTTACTGCCTAAGAATGTATTCTGGAATGAATGACAGGTAAAAGAGCAAATTCAAGAAAATGTATTCAAACATGAATATCTCCCATACACCCTACATCAATTAATGGTTTCTTAAAATAAAATTTCCTTTTTGATTTCTAGTAACAGCATGTCATGGACATACTGTTACATTTCATGAAACTGCAGTCCCTATATACATATATTGTTCTCCTTCTCCTTCTTTCTATGGCTTTTCTGCCCATTTCCTGGTCATGGTCCCCGTATGTACACATATATGACTCTCTTTCTTCTATTTAACAAAATCGGCTGTCTACAATTTCAGGACCTCAGTATAACAAATTTGTGGTCACAAGTTCCAACACTTTCAAACAATCCAGTAACAGGAAATTACCTGTTATCATTACACCAGAGTTCAGCATACAGAATGGATGTGAAGTATGCAGAACAGAACTGAGCAGCTTGAGCAACATGCAGATAATTGAGTTCCAAATCTTGAGCATTTGTGAATCCATTCCTGTAAAATTACAATTAAAATCTGTCAGAAGATACATAAAGCAAGTCACTTACAACCTGAAAATGATAAAACAGTTTCTCAAACACAGCACAGGTCTGAGTGAAACTCATCATATGCATTAGCCCTGTTACATTTTGACAGACAAACATTCCAAAATTAACAGCAATGCATTCACTTAAATTCAGGTGGGCATTGAAATACATTATTTTTCATTCTTAGATTTGTTAAAACACAAGAAAAATACCTGGAATTAAGTGAAATAATGTTAATTACCTTTTTTTTATTCTGTAGATATTTATTTGCTTATTTACTGTAAATACTCAGCCTATACATGACAGTGTGTTTAAAAAATTAAAATTTAAAATCTTAAAACTATCAATACAAACAAATTTTTATTGCAACAGATGTGCATTTGTTGGTGCTACTACTTCTGCAAACATGTTACATTTTACCCTTCACATTGTTTTATTTATTGCAGTTTCTACTACTCTTTGTATAATTATGGTGACACACTAATGCCTTTATACTTCTCTTATAATCCAAAACTTCTATACACGTTTTGTGAAGGATACGTACTTTCATGGCCTGTTCTCACTAACTTAAGTCAGTAATTCAAGGCAGTAAAAGATTATTGGATATATTTCATGTAATGAGGATATACAAACTTGCATAAATACCAATACACGTCAACCAGTGCATATTTTGAACAAGACAGAAAACATACATAAAATGTAACATTGAAGCGCATTTGTGTAACCAGCCTTAGTTATTGAGGATGCAAGTGCATGCACAGTATTATATTGTTATCTGTGGCCTGTCTGGCTCTTCCACATTTTTCCACATTATCTCATGACGGGCACGATTCAGAATAAGAGTTCTTGAACACAAAATGTTTTTATTTTCTATAGAATGCTTGTCAGAAACATTTCTCATTCTAAGAAGAATGCAGCGAGAAATCATCAAAATGTACGTAGGTCTTCATGTAAAGCAGCTGTTACTGGTCAGATTTTAATGAAATTTGAATTTTCTTGACAGAGTTTAAAAAAATACTCAAATATCAATTTCATGAAAATCTGCTGAATGGAAGGCGAGGTGCTGTTCCATGTGGATGGACAGACATATGACAAAGCCAGTACTCACTTTGCACAGTTTTGTGAATATGTGTACACACACACACACATGCACACGCACACACACACAAAAAGTGGAAATAAACATAAACTTTCTTCTTGCGCCCCTGTTTTCCCACACTGATAACAATGCCCAGTAAATTTCCACTTGGCTCACTGCCAGTGCAATGCATCATCTTTAATTTCTCATCAGGGTGGTATCAAACTTTTTAAACACCATATGCCGTGTCCATATTATTTCAGGTCAAACAGTAAGCATTCCCCCACCCACCTCCTTGGTGCGACAGACCCTACTGGTCCAGGGCCTCCTCATTACCAAGGCTTCACAATCACACTCAGTTCAACACACCACACGTGGCAGGACTCCTCTGGATGGGAGATCAGCCCAACACAGAGACCTCTACCTGACAAAACACAACCCTCACAAGAGACAGTCATCCATGCCCTTAGCAAAATTTGCACCCACAAACCCAGCAAATGGGCAGCTGTAGACCCACGTCTTGGACCGCACTGCCACTGGGATTGGAAACAGTAAGCAATTTGAAAAACTGGTACAATATATATATATATATATATATTTAAAAAACTTACTTTCCTTTGAGCTTCAAATGTTGTTGAAGTCTCATGTAATGTACAATATTTAGCATACACTGTACAGATGCTCTATTGAAACACACTTGCTCCTTACAACCTGAAAATAATAAACAATAATTTCAACTGCCATTATATTTCCATAAGCAAAATATTTTTAATAAAGATTTGAGTGAGAGTTTGCTGGTTTGTGTTGTGTATAACAGGCAGTATGAAGAAATGTGAAATGGAATAAAGTAATCACTAGTAACTTGTGGGATGGGTTTCTGCCTGGAGCTATATATTTAAACAGGTACTGACCCACAGGCTCGGATCCAATTCCCTTCCTCTTAGCTCTTCTTCACCCCTGAAATTTCAAGTTATCAGTCCTAGAATGTACATAGGGACCTATGCACAGAACAGCCACATAGCAAATTCCACACAAAACACTGATGCTGCCCAAATGTCATATTCATTGCTTCAATACATGTTCATTAATGTACTCATTTTTTATCCCAGCCTCCACTTTTACCCATCTTTAGCGGACATAAATTTCTTTCCCAGGATGTCTTTGCTATCCACAAACAGAAAATCTTCCTACACAAAATTATTCCAATTACATTTTTGTGTCCAAATTACAAAATTTGTGTGTGTGTGTGTATGTGTCTTGTGGGGGGGGGGGAAGAGATACTTGAAACAAAACAGTAAGTCTTATCTCTTATAATTATGGCAGTTAAATTTCATAAACTCCATCATTAAACAAGAGCTTACTATGCTGGAAACTTACATTTGAGAACTGGCAACGGAGAAGTGCTGCGTTCCTTGTCAAGTTGAAGACAGGTCTCAAAGTGATTCCTAAAGAAGTAGCATATTGATCTATTCATGATGGCTTTACACATGTCACTGCCTGTGCTCAGAACAAGCCACACTAACAGTGGCAGTATCTGTTCTGCAAATGATAGCTGCAAGGAAAAGTAAAATAATGTACATACATTACACCATTCTTCATCCAGAGACATTGTATTATAATGAATTCCAAAACCCCAAGAAAACTAACACTAAGATTTTTATATCCTGATATTATACCACTAGGAGCTGGAATAGTGTAGTTGGTATTGTGACTACGGTATGGTCTGGTGATCCTGGGTTCAAAGCCTGGCATCAGCTGGAGATTTTTCTCTTCTCTAAATGTTCAGACTGGCTCTGGGGCTCATACAGCTTCCTATTTAATGAGTACCAAGGTTCTTTCTTGGAAACAAGGCAGCTAGGACATGAAGTTGACCACTCACCTCTGGTGCTGAGGTTAAGAATGAGTAGTGCTATACCTCCAATCCACCTTTACACCTTCATGGCATGGACAAGGACAACTATTATACCAATTTCAACTAAATTATCCCATGATTAGGCATATAAAAGTCCATTTCAATCTGCTCTTCCCTCAGATATATATGGAATTCCTTCCATTTGCCAGGTAAACAGAGACCTAGAAAGTCTCTGCCTAGGTCTCTGTTGGTCTCTACCAGTTTTCCTCATCTTTAGCCAAACTGTAAATTGAATTACTTTTGCCTATGCATAGTCCATTTCAGCTATGCCTATACCAAAGAATTTGCTACCAGTATGAAACAGATTACGGTTTATGCTGCTCTACAACATAGGCATAATCTAACAACCACTTTTTACCACTAAAGCTTAGATCAAATTCAAATACACCCTAAATGTTGAATCAAGCAGTGAATCACGGTGATCAAAAATAAACATCTAAAAACTCTAAAGGAAACTGCAAGTTCCTCTATGGTTTATTTAGAATGAACATTTTATTCATAAGCAAATACAAGCTGGGATTGAGGAACTGCTGAACTACAGGCATTTTCACAGCATCAATTTGCAAAGATTGGATGTCTTTGCAGTAACGTGTACAGGGAAATATGTAACTCCCTTTCCTCACATGATTAAATCTGGCACCTCAGGACTTAAGACAATAACCAGTTTCAGAACACAACTGTGTATTTGCTGAACACTTAACTTGTGGTTGGTAAATAAGCTTGAATTACCTTTCTAAATGTGGTAATGCTGCTAATAGTAGGAAAATAAGTCACAGGGCAAATCAAAACTGTGCTACTTTTTCATGCACTAAAAATTTCCATGCCTTTCTAGTTATATCAATAGAATCACTCATTCTGCTGACCACATTTAACAGCTTTACTGTGAAACACACAAGAATATCATTTACACAATTTTCCCAGTTTAAGCAGTCAGTTCTTCTTAGTGTGACAGTGGTGCTGCATGCTGTGGGGCTCTGAATAAAAGAATGATATAAAAAGAAATAAGTAAATACAAACTTTAAAAATGAAAACTTAATAAACGATTTCCTTATAAACATGCACAAAGCTAAAATGAAATCTTTGCTAAGTGACGGCAAAACATTTCACAAATTCTGGAAACAACCGCATTCAGTTAAGCTTCTTAAATTCAAACTTGTTTCCAAACATTATCACCTACCTGCTCTACAATTATAGGTTTTTATGCAGTCAATGACAATATTTAAAAATAAGTGTAATCTTACAACAAATTTCAAGTTCTTCATTCTAATTTCAGGGTGCCACACAGAAAAATGAACATCCAAGGAGTTCAACGGGCAACAGAATTTTAAGTGCTGTACTACGGAATAATTATGTTACATACACAGATGGGATCTGGAAACATAAATTTCCTGAAAAAAGAAAATTTTACTAGATGGGGTTCACAGGCCTGAAGTGAGCATTGTGTCCTTCCTCTTTGGTTCCTGTGTCTATAAATGTGAATAATTAATTAAAATGTAATCTTTGTTTCCAAAGTACAAGAAAACGATGGACATAGTAAAATTAAACACAATTGTATACATGATAAACGAGGAAAATTGTGACCACGAATGGCCCACATAGAAGTGAATGCAATCTGATATCACACCAGGTCACAGCTCAGGCAGTGGGTCATTGGCTTCTCACCACAGAGGGTCAGGTTCCATCCCAGGGCACTGTATGTGGTATCTGTGGTGGGGAAAGATGAACTGGGTGTTTCTATGAGTACTTCAGTTTTTTTGTCAATTATTTTGCTGTTGCTCCATATTCATTAATCAATCATACGAATGGGGCACAATGAGGCCACTGGGGACTGCAGTTCTAAAGTGCCACAGTTCCACCCTACCACTGGCAAAAAGAGGGAGAAAAATAACTGATTATGCAGATGGACTTGTGACTTAATGGTAAGTTTTTGCTACGCTCACCTTTGCACTACAAACAGGAATCAACTCTGAGATAAAGCAGTTTTCCTGTGGGAATGTTTTTAGTACAGTGCGCACCAAACTAGTAACCCATTTCTCATGGCTGCATTCTTCCACAGGACACCAAAGGTCCTCGACATCTACGGTCTCGCTGAATATTTCTTCATTCACAGTCACTGATGAATATTGTTCCGCATTTCTGACTGCTTTGAATGGTACTATGAATCGGTCATCAAGCCCATTTGAACCTACAAGAATAGAGAAATGAACAAGTTTAACTTACTCAAAAATTAAAAATATAATTACACCATTGGTAAGCTAACAACACAGAAAGTGTCAAACTACACTAATCCTCTGGCACTAAAACCATAACATCCAACACAGCTAATGCCAAAGCCTGTCCTTCAACATTATTCTGATCCACTTTCACCCACATCCCATCATTACAAATCTATCCCCTTAACAGCCAACTTAATTTTATCTCCCCAGCTGGTATATAGTTTTTCAAGGGGGTGGCTTTGAACAGATCCCCCCACACAAATTCTGCATACTTCACCATCTTCCAACAAACTTTGTACCCCACCCAAAATCATTTCTACATTTCACTTGTTACAATACTAATTGATATCAATGAAACACAGAGTTCCTCATTATGTAATACCCTAACTGTACACTTCCTTCATACCCCTTAAAGCCAAATATTTTCCTAAGCACCCTACTGTCAAACACTTGTAACATACGAGATCTGACACAAAAAAAAAAAACGAGACTAACCCTATAGCTCAGGAACCAAGAGGGGAGAGACAAACAGACAGCTACAGAACATGTTCTGACCTGCCACAGTGTTACAAGGCTCAGCTCGATCGCTTTACTCAGTACAAGTGGACGCATCTTCAAATATAGGTATGTTCTTATCCTTGGTCGGAAAACGTCAGAATGCAAAAGTGAATGAGTTAACAACAAGTTTCTTGTTAAAGTGAAGAAAACTGCAACGGACACTTTTCAATTATTGACTGAGGCTTACGGTGAAGATTGCATGTCTCATGCACGCATGTTTGAATGGCACAAATGATTTTTGGAAGGCAGAGAAAGCGTGAAAGATGATGATCACCCAGGCTGTCCACGCACAGCTGTTACTGATGACAACATTGAAAAAGTGCGAGATGTGATTCGAAAAGACCGAAGGTTGGGTGTTAGAGCAGTAGCTGAGGAAGTCAATTTGGACAGGGTAAAAGGGAAGAATTGAACATGAGAAAGGTTCGTGCAAAAATGGTTCCAAAAGTGCTGTCAGATGAACAAAAGAACTTTGCAAGGAATTGTGTTTGGACCTTTTGCAACGCACTGAGAATGTACTAGATTTGTTGAATTCGATAATTACTTGTGATGAAACTTCAGTATTTACATATGATCCGGAAACCAAGCGACAGTCAATGCAGTGGAAGTCAACATCATCTCCAAGACCAAAAAAAGCACGCATGAGTTGTTCGAAGTTCAAGGCCATATTGATTGTTTTCTTTGACATCCAGGGTATTGTGATGGCAGAGTGGGTACCCAGCGGCCAGACAGTAAATCAGCAGTATTACACTGAAGTCTTCACGAAAGTGCGTGAACGTGTGAGAAGGAAACAACCGGAAGTATGGAGAAACAGGTGGATTTTGCACCAGGACAACACGCCAGCCCACAACACATTGTCTGTGAACATCAGTGTGCTTGAGCACCCACCCTACTTGCCAGACCTCACTCCCTGTGACTTCTACCTCTTCCCAAAGTTCAAGTCAGTGCTCAAAGGAACCCATTTTGTGTCAGTAGAAAATGTGAAAGCAAAAACGGTGGAAATCCTCAACAGCCTTACAGAACATGACCTGGGGAATTGCTTTGAACATTGACAGCATTGTATGCAGCTGTGTGTCTACTCAGAAGGGAACTATTTTGAAGGCGATCATAGTTGATTTCCTGAATTTGTTAAACAGAAAGAGTTACAGGCACAGTCTCTCCCTTTTTTTTTGTGTGTCGGACCTCGTATGTTTTTCTCTCCAAGCAAGAGACCAAATTTCACACACATGAAACTACATAATAATATTTAAAAAAGTTCAATTCTATACATATATGAAGAGATTAAGTCCTCATAAGGAAGGGGTACTCAAAATGGAACTGAATTTTATTGTTTAAAAATGTAGAAGCCAGCACACCACTGTACAATTCAGATAACATTACAGCTCTACAATACAGAATGGCACTAATCTTTACAGTGTTGTATCTGTGAAACAAATAACGGTACCACAGTATGACTTTGCAGGTCTTGCCATAGCACAGCAAAATAACGGCTATGGACATACCTAGTTCACCAAACACTATTATTAAATTTCCACCTGATTCCTTTTTTACATCCAATCCTTACAAAACATAAAAGTGTTACCTATAACCTGTTGACCTTCCCGAGAGGCAAGGATCTTATACAGGGCTGCACTAGCTGCTTCCACCACGCTGATGCTCTCATCAACAAGACAGTCAACTGTGGCTCTCAAAACATGAGATGTGAACATGAGGATGGGATTGTTTTGGAACTCATTCCCTTGGAACTCCTGGCTTTGTTCTGGCTTCAGTATCATTGTGGTCAGATCAGCAGGGCCAAGCTCACCCAAGCACCGGGATGCTTCTAGTCTGATCTACAAATTGAGCATTAGCAAGCATAGGGGTTATGCAGAGCAAAATCCCTGGACTGTACCTAACTCCATTACAGATGCCAGTAGTTGCATTGATATTGTTCAGCATAGTAGCATCTCCAGAGTAATGCTTTCAGCTTTCAACTTTAGTATAAATAAATTACTGAAAATCTAAGTCTTCGTTAGCCCTCAAAGTTGAAGGCAGTATGAACCTTTCAAACAGTGGGAATCCATAAACATGCTACTCAGCAGAACAACCCAAAACAGCTAAATCCTCATGGAAAATATAGGTTATATATAATTTTATTGCCATACAACTCTTGCAGTTCTCCAGCCAGTCACATGACAGAAACAATCTTGGCAATTCCCTCAGTGGATACCAGAGTAATTGGATCTGCCCACTGAGGAACGCCAATGATCATTGCATGATTATGATGAATAAGGGAACAAATGATTATTTCTTTATCCATATTCTGCAAACTGAATAAACAATCCAGACCCTCCTACACAGTAATCATATAAACATGAACAGTCAAATACAATCAAGCTGAAGTTGATGAAAGTTTTCCAAATTCATAAAAGGTCTGACCATCAAAAGCATTAACAGTTATTAAAAATGCACCCTGATGGTTAATAGTGAAGTGCTCAGACCATAATTCCAGCAGTTACACTGACAACTGGCATAGTTTTACAAAGTTCAACATTTCAATGTGACACATACACATAGGAAAAATCACTTCACTGTTTATTACACTACCTGAAAGATGTGTAAGAGTGATAATCTAGCTTTAGTAGATAATAGGAAATAGGCCCTCATATACATCAACTAACTCAGAGAACCAGAGCCCTTCTTGAGAAGTCAACAGTCACACAATTATTCTAGAAGTATACTGCCTCATGGAACCCAATTGTCCATTATTCTGTTATTCACAGCAGCCTGTAAATGGACCCCTGAGCCTCAATAAATCCAGTTCATACTGTCACATGCTATTTCCCACTGAACTTGTTAACATTACCCTCCAATCTATGTCAAGGCCTCTCTCTTCCCTTCTGGTTTCCTTACCAAAATTTTGTATGTTCTCTCAACTCTCCTACTTATGCTGTATATCCCATACAGCTTATCCCATTAGTTTTCAAATGCACAGCTCTTTCCATTACAGCAATGACAAGATTTTCACAGTCAATAAGAATGTGCAAGTAAATTCTAGAAGTTTCTGACAATGGCATATTGCAATCAGAGTGATATATTTTCTTTATTTTGTTCAATGCATCATATTCAAAAGGATACACATTTCAGAAACTGGATCTCTTCCTGTCCTCATACTAGAGGGTGAAAAGGAACCTACTCAGTTAAGTCTGACAGAAAAAGCTATTCTCTGTCAATGAACAAAGAACAATTATCTACCTCAACACATCTACCTAGGTTTAACATTTGTCATTTGGAGATGAATAAAATAATACAAATTATAATAAAAAGTTGTAGTTTTAGGCATTTGTGGGAATTCCCACAATTTTTAATTATATGTATATTTTCTTTTTGACAACTGACAATTACTGCTTCTAAAAGGAAATACAGAGGTAATTAACAGATTTAGGTTCTTCAGTGATTAAGAATACCTCTTTCTGTTACCCCTAAGTAAGCAGGTGTCTCCCTGTCACCTGAGGATGGAAACAGATCCAGTTTTGAAAACTGTGTGTCCTTTTCTAAACAAGAAATGACAAATAAAATCTAGAAACCACATCT
>Ga0209737_10002648_pt1 | contig 12501 bp, 15 predicted proteins | sample TergutCu122P3_FD_187284 | JGI IMG/M metagenome (GOLD analysis project Ga0209737, IMG submission 187284) | Cubitermes ugandensis P3 segment gut microbial communities from Kakamega Forest, Kenya - Cu122 P3 (SPAdes) (version 2) | ecosystem: Host-associated > Arthropoda: Insects > Digestive system... | reverse complement strand
CTTTCTTTAACGAATACACTGAAAGATGTTTTTCGCCATTTTTGAATAATTCCATCTCATACGCTAATCCCCAGTTCCACACTGCACGGGCAGCGTGGACATGATCCCATAATTTTTTTTCTTGTTCCTGCGTCGGGAATAGCCTAATTTTATAACCTCTTTTCATCGTTGTATCACCTCCTTCCAGCTTACATATTATAACATAAACCGAAAGGAAATTCGAGCAAAATATAAGTTATTACAAGTTTTGTATATGTTCAACAGTGGTCGCTAATCACTGCCGGTTCTCAAAGCAGCCGCTTATGAACTCCTGCATGTTTCCATGCAGCGCAGACCATATCATCAACCTAGAAACTAGGCGCCACTCGTTTCCGCCCGCTTGGGCGTACTCCCCTCACGGGGGATGGCCGTTGAACTGTCCCCTGTTCGGGGATAAGATGCTGAAGGCCGATTCTTATATAGCACTTAGGGTTTAACCTTATGCCATCTATGCTATTCTTTCTACTTTCGTAACCATCACGCTTAGGCTTGTTTCATCCTTACGTTGTGGTCAGCATAGCTTTACGGGTTGCCAGCAATTGTTGTGGTGTGGGGCTGCTTATATTTAAGCAGCCGCTACATACAGATTACTCTATATGCGGGGCTGTCAATGTTTTTCGTATATCTATGGTAACCTATAGATTTTAATAAGTTTTCATAGATATATCGCAACTGTTAGTTGCCCCCTATATAGCGATCATTTAGCGTTCCGGAAGCAAGGCCGTATTAACCATTCTCATTCCCAAAAACCGGTCGTTTATGGTAACCAATATTTAGGAAATTTTATTTCATTGGCTTGTGTTTCAATAAAAATGGGCGCAACCCCCGGCAAGGCATTGGAATAGGCGATCTTTCGTGCTAGAATATGAAGATTCCCGCTTATAAAAATAACGCTTGTGAAATTATCAAAACTATTTTCAAAACTAAATTTACATTAACATCCCTTTATGATAATATTAACATTATATGGAGGGGCTTCCAATGGATACAAATTACATATATGGCTATGCCCGGGTCAGCACCCAGCAACAGGATTTAATCCGCCAATTGGACATGCTGAAACAGTATAACTGCGTCGAGGTTTTGACAGAAAAAATATCAGGCATAAAAGCGGACCGTCCCGAACTGAACCGGCTGAAGGATAAGGTAAGGGCCGGCGACAGCATAGTCGTGGAGAGCTTCTCAAGACTGGGGAGGAGTACGAAGGATCTCATTGAATTGGTCGAGCATTTTGAAAGTAAGGGCGTGAAAATAATAAGCGTCAAGGAAAATTTTGATACCACTACCCCGCAAGGCAGGTTAATGCTCACAGTTTTTCAGGCGTTCAGCCAATTTGAAAGGGATCTTATCGTGCAAAGAACCAAAGAGGGGCTGGAGAGCGCAAAGGCGAGGGGGAGAAACGGCGGCCGCCCGAAGGTTAAGGACAGCAAGATTGCCAAGGCTTTAAAACTGTACGATTCGAAAGAATACAGCATAAGCGAAATAGTGGAGATGTCGGGGGTGAGCCAGGCTACGCTATATCGGTATATAAATAAAGAAGCCCCAAAAAAGGCTGATCCGGAGAAGACGGCTAAAATCAATATGTATCTGGGAATTGAAAACAACAACAAATACGTAAGGGGGAAAAAGAAGGCCAAAGAGGAAGCCGAACAATTTTTGAGGGCCCATTATAATCTTGAATACCCTGTAATAGACGATTATATATTTTACATCCCGTATACGTCGGTCGACGGCTTAACGAAAGAAGTAGATGATATAATCCGGGAAATTTACAACATAGCGGATATGAGGAATTGTGTTATTGAAACGGATGTTAAATGCGATGAACTGGGGCTTAGTTGGTAAGGCGCCATGTCGCCGGCATTTATGGCATGAGATGATCCGCGATACTGGCGCGAGCGTTATTTAGCGCGGAAAAATAAAAATATCGCGGATGCTAAAAGACAGAGGTTCCATATTATCGGGTTAAGCATCATATTACGCGAACCATATTGATTAGGGGATATTTATGGATACGGAAATAAACGCTATGTTTCATAAACTGCCGGAAGGTTTTTCCTATAAGCTCAAAAAGAATATTTCGTATGGGGATAAATACGCCAAATACGGTGTGGTATTAATTACTCCAGGAGGGAAAGAGGTACCGCTTGTCGGCAAGAACGATCAGCCCGTTGGGTTTACGTCATGTCCGGGTATACTTTACGCGGTTGGGGATGTACGCGATACGTTGGTTAAGAACGAAATAGGCGATGGCGAGGCATATTATTACCATGTACACGGATACGGTGAGCGTACGGGCAATTACCTTCAGGCGTGTAAAGAGATTATCGGTTTGATTGATTATTCGTGCGACGAGAATTTATCACCGGATTTGAGGGGCTACGCGAAATTCGACAAAGAGGATTTTGATACCGGCGACATTTATTTAAGGAGCGACTGTAATAATAAAACCCCTACCTTTACCGCGATGTTTCAAGTCGGGCCGGACATAGGCACTTTTTACGTGTATCGTTATGTATTTAACCGTTACCCGTCCATGGACAGCATTATGGACGCACATTTAGTTCATGTTATCGAAATGGATTTCAGCCAGGGCGAATATACTGAGGATTATATCTGCTGCGAATGCGGGCGTAAGATAAGCCATTGGCTCGACGTGGAGGGCGGGTTAGGTGAGAAACGGGAAAAGCTGAAAGAGAAATATTGCGGTTGTTAAATATATAAAGGGTACGGCAACGATTCTGGCGATGATCAGTATATAGAACACAACCTCAATAGATTTGGCATGACCCTTAAAAATATCAATTTAAATGGTTCGGATAACGAGGGGGGATATTTTTGAAGAAAGTTAGCCGGATAAATGATTTGTGTTTTAAGAAAGCCTTCAGTACGGACGGGATTACAGATCCTTTAATTGGCCTTGCGAAAGACATGCTGGATATAGACATCGCCGAATTGTCTTTCATCCAACCGTATTCGATAAGCGATTTCGCGGCAGCGGTAAAAAAAGACGGCTCCGTGGCTCTGCAACAGACGATAAAGGATATTTCGGCCGACATTAGGATAGCAAGCGCAAAAGCCAACCTGGTAAGCGAATTGCAGGTCAAAAGGGGCTCTAATTTCGACGCCCGATCATTGTATTATCTCGCCAGCACATTTGTTGCCAATTATAACCGCAATCAGAATAAGTATGGCGATCTAGGGCCGGTTTATGGTATAAACATATTAGGATTTAAAATGTTCAGGCGGAACAAATCTGGTGAACACGATAACCGCGGCATCAGGCGGTTTGATTTTTGGGACAGGTACGATGACGCCCCGTTCCCCATTGATTTTGTAGTAGCGTATTTTGAATATACGAAAACAAAATTTCTTACTCAGAACCAAGAACCAATATTATTGGCGAGATTATTTTCAAGATAAAGAGCTGCCGCCGGAAGCCCCGGGCTATATCCGGGAAGCCGCCGGCATAATCGAGTATGCAAATATGAGCGGAGAGGAGAGGGACATGATTGACGCATTAGAAATGGCGGAAGCTGATAGACTGGCGCAATTAGAATATGCGAAAGACAAAGGGTTAGAAAAAGGACAAATATTAGAGCGGATAGCAACAATTAAAACGATGATTGAAATTGGTATGCCGCTCGAACAAATCGCAAGTATTTACTCTATGTCTTCCGATGAAATATTAGAATACATCCAACAAGAATTTGATGATGACTAGTCAATGGCCCACCGCCTGTAGAGGCGGAGGCTTGAAAAAGCCTCATTGATTAGCCTGCGCTTTGATTTATATTCAAAGCGACGTTATCCGAGAATATATAGGCGCCGGCGGGTACTTCACAAGCCTGCCGCTCCGCGGCGCACGATTAAACATCCCTGAAGGGTGCGGGGAAGTGTTGTGCGCTCAAAACCTCGGAATAACATTGGCGATGTGAACCAACCGCTTTTTTAGCGGCATTATGGACTGAAGCCCATAGGAGAGAGTGTTTTTATGGTGTATGTAATAAGCAAAGACGGCCGGTCGCTCATGCCAACGGCCAGGCACGGCAAGGTAAAACATTTGCTTCGCCAAGGCAGGGCCAAGGTTGTACAGGTAAAACCCTTTACCATACAGTTGAATTATGACACGGGAAACTATACGCAAGATATAACCCTGGGAATAGACGCCGGATACGAAAATATAGGTTTTTCAGCGGTTACGGAATCCCGGGAGCTTATTTCCGGCGAAGTCAAAATGCTTGAGGGGCAAAAGGGGCGCCTCCTTGAGCGAAAGCGGTACCGCCGTATCCGCCGCGGCCGCAAGCGTCACAGGCAATGCCGGTTTTTAAACCGTAAGGCGTCCAAGCCCGCCGGCTGGCTTGCACCGAGCATCCGGCATAAACTGGACACACATGAACGGCTTGTCCAAAAGTTAAAAAGGGTACTGCCGGTAACAGATGTCATTGTTGAGGTGGCTGCCTTTGATATCCAAAAGATCAAGGATCCTGACATAAACGGTGTGGAATACCAACAGGGCGAGCAATTGGGCTCGTGGAATTTGCGCGAGTATGTGCTTCACCGCGACGGCCATAAATGCCAAAACCCTAATTGCCCAAACCCAAGCAAAAATCCCATATTGAGGACACATCATTTAATATACAGGGAAAACGGGGGCACAGATACGCCCAGCAATGAAATTACCCTTTGTACGGTATGCCACACCCCAAGCAACCACCAAAAAGGTAAGTTCCTTTTTGATTGGCAGTTAAACCCGCCAAAACTAAACGGGTTTAAGCCCGAGACATTCATGACGTCCGTACACTGGCAGATGACGGAGAGGCTGGACGCCGGGCACACGTTTGGATACATAACCAAGAACAGGAGAATTGGCCTGGGCCTGGAGAAAACCCACTGCAACGACGCATTCTGTATCACAGGAGGGGAAACACAAGCACGAGCGGAACCGATTTATTACGTGCAGCGCCGACGAAACAACCGCAGCCTTGAAAAATTCTATGACGCCAAGTACCTTGACATTAGGACAAAAGGATCCGTGTCCGGCAAGGCGTTGTTTAATGGGCGGACGACGAGAAACAAGAACGGGAATGGGCCTAATTTAAGGTTGTTCAGAGGGCACAAACTATTAAAAGGACGGCGAAACATAAGGCGGCAAAGATATTTTTACCAACCAGGGGACACGGTTATTTATGACGGCGAGAAACGCGTGGTTGTCGGCGTTGTTACAAACGGCGCCGCTGTCAAGCTGGACAATGGGAAATGCCCGTCGCCAAAAAAACTAACGCCATATCGTTTCGCGAAAGGTTTATGCGCCATTATTTAAAGGCATGCGATTCATCCCACGCCTATAGGACTATAGAGGTGAAGGTCTTCTCGTACTAAAATGATAAAGCTTACTGGAATTTAAAAGGTTCTCAGTTCTTTTGCTTTTAGTAATGCCGGCCGGCGCCGATGGACGGGGTACTGCCGCGGCGCGCCGTCCGGTTCCGTAGGCTATCGTGTCCTTGCCAAATCCTGATTAGCAATTATTTCAGGATCCCTATCATTCCCCAACGCGTTCATAATACCACATGTTATTTTCTAAAAAAAGATAGAATAACTCTCCCCTTACCGTACAAGTATATCTGATCCCCGCGCCGCCACTTTTTTGGGTGGCGCACTTTATCGGCATGGTCGCACGTTCAATCTCATACTGCCGGCCGTCGGTATGGACAAGTATTATGGGCCGGATTATCCCTTGCATCGTTTCGGTTTTAGGATCGGCGATTAAATAGAAATCACCTATGACCCTGACATATTTTTTTGGATTATCCTCTTTTGAATTTAGATCCTCGATGAAGGCATTCGGCTTCGTGTCCAGGTTCAGTATGTTGCCCATAATAATATCCTCCACATATCCATTCCATCTTGAAGCTGTTAAATCGGCAATTTATCCGTAAAAAGAGCATACGGATGAATTATATTTTCTTTAGGATTATGTCCGGTCAGAGCCGGATCAAGCATTAGGCTTGCTTTCTGAATGGAATAATGACCAAATCTTTTACGGATATCATCAACCGTTCGCTCCAGCGTTTCCAACTTCTCTTGTTTTTTGTAATCCCATAAAAGGCTTAGCTGCGTCGCCGTATCCATTGTCACCAAATCACATGCCCTGACGCCTATGCTCCGGAGGGGGCTGCTCATTACGTATTTTTCCTTAAATATTCTCATTGCCTGCGTTGCAATTTCCGTTGAGAGGCAGGAGGGTACGGGCATTTTTGCCTGTCGCTCACAGCTAAACAGATTTTTGTCACGGATTGAAATCTGTACGGTCTGGCATCGGAATCCATGGTCACGGAGCCTGGATGCCACAGATTCGGAGAGCATAGTAAATGCCGCCCAAATATCCTCGTCCGATATCAAGTCCCTCGGCATTGTGCTCGAATTGCCGATTGACTTTATTGTGCTTTCAACGGTATTATGGGTCACCGGGGAATGATCTACCCCGTTGGCAAACCTTTGAAGCATAATACCGATTACGCCGATATTTTTATAAAGGAGCGTAGTATCATATTCCGCGAGATCGCCTATTGTTTTTATGCCCCACTTTTGAAACTTCGCGTTTGTCGCCCGGCCGACATATAAAAGTTCGAATCGTAATAAATCTCCCTTGCTCGTCTTGAAAACTCCAGATAAAGATCATAGTGCGGCTCCACTACAACTAAAGGCGGGCAAAGCTGTTTAGCCTGCCAAATAGCCTGCCCTGTCGTTACGTCGAACTGCTTGGCTATCGGGTTCTTTGTCAGGACGATGCCATGCCTCGCTTCAGGATCGCCGCATACGGCCACAGGCATCTTTCGGATTTTCGGGTTATATAAGCATTCAACCGCAGCGTAAAAATGGTTTAAATCGCTGTGCAACACAATTCTGTCCATGATGGATCCCCTTGATGTCCTTATGTTTATCGAATTTATATTCTATTATATGATTGAGCGCAAAATAATACAATGATAAAAACAAATTTATGTTCGGTATTATTTTCCAAAAAACATAAGGAAATGTTCACTCCGCAGCAATCGCTAAAAGCGAAAGTATGCTCTCACATTTGGCCCATTTACATCGCGTGCGTAAACGCTTTTTTTACCGGGGATTGAATTTAATTATTGCACGATAGATCGCGCTCATTATATTTTTTAAATATTGTTACTCGTAAAAACATGATAATATATATGGAACAAACCGGCCAAGCACATCATAATGCCCGGTGCGGGAATAGAACGTCCGCAATTATGGACGCGGAAGAGAATTCTAATCATTATCGGTATATATGGAAGGCAAATAAAATGTTAATCAACTCAAAAAAAGCCGAAGAATCGGCAATCCTTAACCTTGCATACAGCATATGCGCGGCGGTAAGAACCGCCCCGAAAGCCTGCGGCATTGACCACATCGAAACCTTAATCCTGACGGGAGAAGACATAGGCCGCATTACCGCCGAAATGCGTAAAATCGGTGAAACACATGGTGTGTCCGGCAAATTCTTTTGCCGCGACGCGGATAACGTAGACGCCAGCGGCGCGGTTGTCATTATCGGCGTCAAATATGAGACGCGCGGTTTAAACGAAAAATGTAAGCTCTGTGGTTTTGAAAACTGTGCGGCTTGCGACAAAGCTGGCGCCACTTGCGTGTTTGCTTCTATGGATCTGGGTATTGCGCTCGGTTCGGCTGTTTCGCTCGTCGCCGATAACCGCATTGATAACCGAATCATGTTCACCATCGGGCAGGCCACCGCAAAACTCGGGCTGCTCGGCGAGCATAAACTTATTATGGGCATACCTTTGTCCGCGTCAGGTAAATCGGTATTTTATGATAGAACGTAATGGTGAATATACCCTTATCCGTTCTCGCCGAAAAACGCTTGCCATACACATAAAGCCTAACGGTATGGTAGAAGCCCGCGCCCCGCTAAGGCTTCCGAAATCGGAAATTGAACGGTTCATAGCATCAAAGGCAAACTGGATTAAAAAGAAGCAAATGCAGATTGCCGTAAAAAAGACCGTGCCGCGAGTGATTCCGCAACCGCAATACGCGAAAGGCGAATTTGAGCATACTGTCCGCGAACTTGTTAAAACATGGGAGCATCGGCTCGACGTTGAAACGGCATTTGTCGGCATTCGTGCAATGACCTCGCGTTGGGGCAGTTGCACGGCAAAGACACGGCGAGTACGGTTCAACTCCGCGCGCATATTGCCCGCTAGAATGTTTGGAATACGTCGTCGTTCACGAACTCGCACATCTAAAAGAAAATAACCACTCTCCGCGTTTTTGGGCGATTATAATGGACGTTCTGCCTGGTTTTAAGGAGCGGTACAAAAAATTGAAGGAGCTGTCGTGGCTGCTTAGCGCGCACGAGGCAATGTAAAAACGAGCTAATCAAATAGGGGTAGATACAGCGAAGGCCGTTTAAAGTGCAAGGTTGTAAATAAGAGATCCCACCATCAAAACGCAAAAAACGCACTTTAAGATAAAACCAATCAAACAAGCCGGATTTCCATTATAGGAAATTTGGCTTGTTTTTACTAAATGAAAACCGCACCCAGAACACAAACCTGGCTCGTCGATGGAATGTGGTATCGGTATATCGTCCCTGTCAGCGGAACGTGTATCGGTACTGGCTCTTGGCTAACCGGCTCCGTAACAAATTCTGGTGGTCAAGCGCGAATAACGGTATCGCCCGCTCAAGCGTAACGCCCGCGGCTGGCGTGTCTGCAATAAACAAACACCACTAAATATCAGGCCCACAGGCGTTTCGTTATAGGGATGTGAACCCGCGCCGATTAATAAGTTTGCGCCTAACAGGGAAGTTTATCGCCCCGCCGCCGTTTCGCCGAAGGCATGCAATCCGCGCGGGCGGGGGCGCTTGGCGGGTATATGTGCCCGGCTTTCGGCAGCAGTATCGGCTGTAGTGTCTAAAGCATAAATGGTCATAGATTCATTTCCTTTGGAAGATTAATCCCTTGGCTTATAATTTCATCAAACTCTGCCCCCAATGGCTCTGCTTGGGAAACAGCCCGGTTAAACTCCTCGAAGGCTTTTCGCTGTTTTTGGGCTTTTGTCACTTTAATTTCATCGTCTAAAATCACCACTATTGCCCGGCGTTTTATTGGTAACGTAACTAATATATCATTATCGGAAACAAACCGCCCATCCTCTTGAAAATAGCCTTGATACGTTTGCGCCATATCCATCGTCCTTTCCGTTGTTCAAAAAACATTGCGGACAATATCATCATCTAAATTTGACCATGATTGCACCAGCCAAACCTCTTAGCGTATATTTATTTTATGTTTTTATTAGTGTTGCCTTTTCGGTTATTTTATAAATATTAGTATAGAAGGCTCATCGACTATATTTCCGTTTATATCCGTAAATCTACTTGACCCCGTTATAATGTCAATCTTTGTGACGTTCATATCAAACGGACTATCGGATATATTTTTAAAGGCATCCCGAACGCCCCATTCTAAGGCACTTTTCGCAGTACCTATAAAATCAAAACTAAATAACGTGGATTCTGCTTTAAGCGCGACCGTTTGTGTTGGGGCTATAATTTTTAACACATCGCCTAGCTTTAAGTAATTATGCTTAAATAAAATACTGTCAATGTCAGCTAAACTTACAACCGTAATATCTCCGTAACAACTATTAACCTGAAATGATGCGGAATCTAAGTCTTTCCATAATTGCTCATGCATATAATCCCAACTTTGCATATAATCCCACCTTTATAGGGTGATCACAGAAAACGGATTGCAGAGTACGTTAGACAGGGTGTTAGTGGGCAACCTACGAATGATGATCCGCTAGAGTTATTTACGAGAATAACAAGAGGCGAATCTATATACAGCGGGCATTGCGGTATATGAGTGGTATTTGTTTCGTCTTTCAGGCTGCGGTACTGCCTTCCCCAAGCTTTATAAGCACCATTATGCTCTGGTATTTTTGCGCGGCTGTTTTGAAAAGAGCCCTTAATAAATGCTTGCGCCACCGCATCAGCATTATCTGAATTACCGCCTCCATTCCATCTGACGTCAATAATAAAACTATCACAATCCTGAGTCTGCGGCAAGATTTTATAAATATTCCGCTTCTTTCCAGATAAGCGATAAACCAAATACTTTTTCCTCTATGGTTAAATCACCTATCGTGTTTTGAATATTATTACTCTAAATGACCGAATACAACGAACGGATTCCTTGAACCGGGAAAGAAATGGCCGGTTTAGCATAGATGTTAGTGGCACATGAGTTTGTTCGTTTTGGAAATTATGAGCTGCTTTAGTGTTTGTTTCTGTAAATGAGCCAAATGGGGCTGTTGTGTTATGAAAAATATTCATAACCGATGCATATCATCTGTCGTAGACGGCTGCCACTACCTCAATCCTCGGGATCAATAGGGTTAAAATAGGGTTAACCTGAACTAAATGAGGAATTGTTTATGAGTGAAACAATTTTTTCAGAACACTTAATTATCAATTCAATTTTTAGGGGTACTACCGACATTTTAACGTTTTTATACTCTAAGGATGTGAATTTGATTTATTCTGCGCTTTTTAATACTCTAAGCTTTATAAAGCGTAATTTTTGACATATTTAAAACAAATGGTATTCCATATAACAAAAAGAGCGTTGTTTGTTTTACAATATTTTAAATATCTGTTATATTGATCATAGATTTTCACGGAAGCGAATTACCCCTAATTCACAATAAAAAACAGTAATAAAGGAGATGCTTGTTCAGCAAAAATAAGCCATTTAAGTCATATTCATGCAGTCGCACATGGCTGATAATTAGGTATAGATTTAATCGAACGTATATTTGAATATAGTTGTTTCTTTATCTAGTTTAAGCATTATTATTTTGATTATTTCGTGATTCTTGGCGGTTTTGAGGTTTTTCGATAAAATTTGACAAAATGAATGATTTCCGATATATTGCGATCGCTGTCAAAACAATACCTAATTATCGGAGGCATACAAATGAGCAAAACCCGAACCCCAGAGAAAGAGGTGATCGAATATTTTACGCTTAATCAGCGGCCAATGCACAGGCAGTACCTGGCAATGCGGAGGTTTCTTCATGAACAGGCATCTGCTGAAGCTGTGGCGGAAGAATTCGGTTACACCGTCAGTACAATCTATACATTAGCCAGAGATTTCAAGAAGCGCCTCATTGATTGTGGCGCCAATGAAGATCCATTTTTCCAGGCGCCAAATTCCGGCAGGAGGAAAGCTGAGGGCAAGCCGGGCCTAATTGAGCTTATCGTTTCCTATCGCAAAAAGCAATTGAGCGTCCCTGACATTAAAATAATTCTTGACGCCAAAGGCTACACGCTGTCCGAGAGGCAAATCCTGGACATATGCGAAGCCAACGGGTTCGTCAGGCTCCCCAAGCGGAGTAGGGAGGAACGGCAGGGGATAATGGAGGCCGGCAGGTTTGCCGAGGTAGCTGAAGCGCCAGTTTCCGAGATGATGCCTTTCAATATAAATGAAGAGTTTTCGTCCAAAGGTGTAGGCCTGCTCTGCTTTCTGCCCGTCATTAAGTATTACGGCATTGATAAAATTATTAAGGACTCAAACTATCCAGGGACATCGCGTATAGCAAAACTGAATTCGATACTATGCTTTCTTGCGCTCAAATTGTCAAATGTCGAGCGGTACGGCCATGACGATGGCTGGTGCCACGACAGGGGCCTTGGCATGTTTGCCGGGCTCAACGTCCTGCCAAAGACAACATGGTACAGCTCGTACTCGAGCGCCATTTCCCGGGACGACAACAAATTGTTCCTGCGGGCGCTGAACTTGTGCTGGTCAGAGAGCGGGTTGCTGTCCGACACAGCCAACCTTGACTTCACGGCCATCCCTTATTGGGGTGACGAAGAACCTTTTGAGAACAATTGGTCGGGCAAGCGCTCAAAAGCTTTGATATCCATCCAAGCCGCCCTGGCGCAAGATCCGGATCAAGGAATCATATGCTATGGGGACGCAACCGTCAAGCATGACAACCAGGACAATGTTGTCTTGGAGTTCCTTGATTTCTATCACGAAGATCCGCGCATTGACAGCCATCTCAAGTATTTAGTATTCGACAGCAAGTTTACGACTATGGAAAATTTGGGGTGCCTAGACGATAAAGGAATCAAGTTTCTTACGATTCAACGCAAAAGCAAAGCGCTGAACGAGTATATCGCCAGCATCCCTCAGGACCAGTGGAAAACTGTCCGGATCAAAAAGGCCAACCATAAATCAAGGTTTGTTACATATGCGCAACGCATCACCACAAACGATAGATACGGCAAAAACCGCAAGATAAGGCAAATTTTCATTAAGGGCAACAATATCAAGCCTGTGACCATCATTACAAACGATTTTGAGCTAACGGCTGACGAGATTGTTCAAAAATATGCCAGACGATGGCTTGTAG
>Ga0209737_10002647_pt1 | contig 12503 bp, 11 predicted proteins | sample TergutCu122P3_FD_187284 | JGI IMG/M metagenome (GOLD analysis project Ga0209737, IMG submission 187284) | Cubitermes ugandensis P3 segment gut microbial communities from Kakamega Forest, Kenya - Cu122 P3 (SPAdes) (version 2) | ecosystem: Host-associated > Arthropoda: Insects > Digestive system... | reverse complement strand
GCTATGTCGGAGGGGTCCCACCCGTTCCCATCCCGAACACGGAAGTTAAGCCCTCCAGAGCCGATGGTACTACGTGGGAGACTGCGTGGGAGAGTAGGTCGCTGCCGGTTTTTTTTAGCTCCAAAGGTTTTCCTTTGGAGCTTTTTTTTTGCCCTCTGCGCCTTTTCCCAATGAAATCCACCTTCTGCTTTGTGTAGTCATTTATGTTTGACTATGTCAGTTTATGCTGCAAAGTGCTTTTGACTGAGAGTTGAACATGACAGAAGAAGAAAAAGCCAAAGAGCGAAAGCACATTTTAAAGCTGGTTGCAATGGATCTCGTTGTGTGCGTTCTTGCAATTGGCTTTCTGTTTTTCATGACTTGGGCTTGGCTTGGCAAAAAGAAAGCAAGCTTTGTTTTCGAGCCGTGGATGCTGGCCCTCTTGGGGTTGGCTTTTCTGTTTATGTTGATTGCATCCCTTCATAACTATAGGGCAAAAGGAGGCCTAAAAAAGCGCCCGATGGTGATAGGGCGCATTGTTTCGGTGCGCGAGGCAACCCAGAGCCTGCCTTGGGTGAGCAGTGCCGGATACGGTTCTCATAAGGTGATTACCGTAGAGTTTTATACCATGGCCCCAGAGCGCCTGACGGCTTCTTACACCACGGACCATTTCTGCAATCCCCTGGGTGCAGCTTCGCCCGGTGCCCCGTGCCCTGTGAGGTACCTCCCCGAAGACCCAAAGAAAATCATTGCCGGGACAGAGTGGGTGGAAGGCGTAGACGAAAAAGCCCTGGAAGAGGCTTTTGAGGAATCCAGCCAAGAAGTGAGAAGGGGCCCGCTGGTGAGCGGAAGCATTGTTTCGCTGAGAGATAAGGCAGGCCGCTTGGGCAAAAGGCCCATTTTCGAGACGGAGGTGCAATTTGACACCGTCGAAGGAGATAGGATAAGCGCCACAATTTTCAGGCTGATTTCTCCGGAGATGCGCTTAAGCTCGTTTCGTCCCGGGGAGCGGATTTTGCTTCGCTACCACCCTCAGAGCCCGGAGAGGGTGATGCTTTTTCCCCTGGAAACCTGAGGGCAAGCGGCGGGGGCAGTCTTGCTGGTGTAATACACCGGGTATCTTCCTGTATGGTGCCCTCTCTTTCCTTGGGGGAGAAGTTTTCCCCCCTCAAAAGGAGAAGTTTTTCCCCCTCTGAAAAAAGTGTTTACTTCAGTTTCTTCTGGAAAAAGAGATACATTTCCATGTGTTTTAGAGGATTTTCCTTTTCTTCAGCATTCTGACAATTTTGTAGTCAAAAACAAGATAATGTACGCGAGGGAGGGCGGATAAAGGGAAAGGGGCGACTTAGGCGCATGCTTGTGTGGAGGCAAGGCTTGGCATGGAGGCTCCTAAGGAAATGTTTCTCTTGTGCAAGGAAAAAGGAAAGACAATGAAATTAGCAATCACTGGCGTCTGTGCAAATTTCCTGGGCGTTGTGCTCATTTATCTGAATTTGATTGAAAGGACATCAGCGTCGTTTGCAATGAATGCCGCACTGATTTTCCTGGCATTTTGGGCCTTGTCGGTACTCGGGTTGGTTTTGATGGGCATCGGCAGCCGCAAGGTGGGCGGCATCCTGACAATAATAGGCGCATTCTTCTTTGTTCCGATCGGGCTGATTGCAATCATTGGTGCGCGCTCTGTAATCAGCAGCGGGCAGGACATGGACGAGCGGCGTCGACTGGCACATGGAGCATAAAACCGGGGCAGAACCCAAAGGAATAAGCTATGGATATTCATTCTTCGCAAACGGCATTGAACGACGTTGAAATCCGCTTGGATTCAGAAGGCCAGAAGTGGATTGTGGTTGGCGTGTTTGGCTTTCTTTTGCTGGTTGTTCTTTCTCTGGCAATACCGCTCGACGTGCCCTCACTTCCCCTGAGCTTTTGCATTGCTTTTGTCATTGTAGGCATTTGGCGAAGAAAAACCCCCTTGGCTGTTTTCAGGGAAGACCACTTTAAAATAAAGCTGGCACCGGCTGCTGGCCATCACAATGTGCTTTACAGCGAGGTAGTTCGAATTGAAACCACCCGCAAACACCTTCTCATTGAGTACCGTACGCACAATTCGGCTGCGGGTGCTGCGCATAAACGCATCAAAATTCCTCTCAAGGTACTCAAGGAGCCAGAGCGCATGCAACTTCTAGAGGCGTTTCATGCGCGGTTGCCCAAAGCCCTGTTTGACGAGCCTTAACATGGGCCATGCAAAGGCAGACGCACATTCCACTTGGCCTTTGGCCCAAAATCTGCTGGGAGCCCCTCATGGCTCAACGTTTCCCCTTTATCGCCAGCATTCCCCTGGGCTTTGAGGCCCTCGCCCTCGCGGAGCTTCAAAAACTCGGCGCCCACCTTCCTGGGCGCTCCCCTCTGGGCTTGCGCTTTCGGGCCAACCTCCATGAGGTACTCTTCATTGCCCTGCATAGCCGCCTTTGCCAGCGCCTTCTGCTTTCCCTCGGAGAGTTTGAGGCCGAAGGCAGCCAGGGCCTCTATGAGGCGGCTTCCGCTGTCCCCTGGGAGGAGTATTTGACGCCCGCCTCCACCTTCTGCGTGGAGGCCAAACTCCGCCACAGCCAGCACCTCCACTCCGGTTTTGTCGCCCTCAAACTCAAAGACGCCCTCGTGGACCGTATGCGCCAAAAATACGGGAGCCGCCCCAATGTCGATCCTCAAAACCCCCAGCTGCGCATTGTCGCCTGGCTTTATAAAAACCGCCTCCACCTCTTTTTGGACTTGGCTGGCCGCCCCTTGGGCCGCCGCGGCTACCGCTCCCAGCAGGGGGTTGCCCCCCTCCAGGAGGGCCTGGCCGCCGCCTTGCTGCTTTGGGCCGACTATTCCCCCGGGGAGGCTTTTGTTGACCCTATGTGTGGCTCCGGCACCCTCGCCATTGAGGCCGCCCTCATGGCCCTGGGAAGGGCCCCGGGACTCCTTAAACCCATGGGCGTGGAAAGCTGGCCCTCCTGGGGGGACAAAGCCCGCCCCCTCCTCTTGGAATTGAGACGAGAAGCCCGCTTGAAGGAGGCCTCCGCTTGCCCTCCCATTGTTGCGCGCGATATCGACGAAAAGCTCCTGCACAAAGCAAGGCAAAATGCCAAAACCGCCAAAGTCCTCCAACATATCCGCTTTGAGTTGGGCGACGCTACCTCCGCGGGGCCCCCGGGGCCCTCGGGACTGGTGGGCTGTAACCCCCCCTACGGACGAAGGCTTGAAACCGGCGGCCAAAAGGGCATGAAAGCCTTTTATTTCAAATGGGGCGAAGCCATGAAGCGCTGGAGGGGGTGGCGCCTGGCCGTTGTTTCGGGCAACCCCGCTTTTGAAAGCGCTTTCCACTGGCGTCCTTCGAAAAGAATGCAGATAAAAAATGGCCCTCTGGACTGTCAACTCCTAAGCTATCCTGCAAAAGCAGGTTTTGCGGGCTTGCAGAAAAAAGGAGAAGGCGACAAAAATCCGGGCTAACTTGTAACACAGCTGTCTTATACTCATTTCATTTAGACTGTCGAAAACGAAAATGATTGGCTGCGGCCAGGCCAATGCAAAAAGGGGATTTGGTTCGAAATGTCCAAGGGCTCTCAGCTTCCCGACAAGAAAACGCAGCCGCGTGTGGACCCTTATGTGGGCCTCATCATCGACAAGCGTTTTCGTATTGTCCAGTTGGTGGGCACGGGTGGCATGGGACGTGTCTACCGGGCCATGCAGGCCGGCTTAAACCGCGCCGTCGCCCTCAAAATTCTGGACCCCCCTCACGGTACCGGTGTCAGCGAGTCTCTGCGCCAACGCTTCCTCGCTGAAGCCTCCATGACGGCCAAATTGCACCACCCCAATACGGTGACTGTCATTGACTATGGCGCTACCTCTGACGGCATTTTTTATATCGCCTTTGAGTTTCTCGAAGGGCGTACCCTGGCTCAGGTGCTCTCGGACAACAACGCCTTGCCCTGGCCCAGAGTCCTCTATATCGCTCAGCAAATCGCGCGCTCTTTGCGCCAGGCGCACAGCATGGGCGTTGTCCATAGGGACTTGAAGCCTGCCAACGTTATGTTGCTGGATGCGGACAGCGACGCCGACTTGGTGAAGGTGCTCGACTTCGGCCTCGTCAAAGCCTTTGCCAACCACCAGGTTTTGGATCTCGGAAAGGATGTGACGCAGGCCGGTATGCTGGTGGGCTCTCCTACCTATATGTCCCCGGAGCAGGGACAAAGCAACCAGGCGGATCCGCGAAGCGACCTTTATGCCCTGGGTGTACTCATGTACGAGTCCCTCACGGGTTCCCCTCCCTTTCATGGGAGCTCTCCTGTCGAAGTCATCCTCAAACACATTAACTTCCCTGTCCCGCCCCTTCATGTGCCGGCGGACTTTCCTATCCTCCCTGCCGCCGTTGAAAACCTCGTCATGCGCTGCCTCGCCAAAGAGCCGGACAACCGCCCCGCCTCCATGGACGAATTCCTCGGGACTCTGCAGGCCCTGCGCGTCTCCTCCGGAGCGCTTTCTTCTGGCCTTGGCAAAATCTCCTCTCCCCGGTTGCCCGGCATCGACGGACAACAGCACCTCTCCTCTCCGCCTCATCCGGCTCAACACCTCTCTGCTTCGCCTTATCCGGCTCTGCACCTTTCTGCTTCGCCTTATCCGGCTCTGCACCTCTCTGCTTCGCCTCATCCGGCACAGCACCTTTCTGCTTCGCAGCATCCGGTTCAGCACCTTTCTGCTTCGCAGCATCCGGCACAGCACCTTTCTGCTTCGCAGCATCCGGTTCAGCACCTCGCTGCTTCGCAGCATCCAGCTCAGCACCTGTCTGCTGCGCCTTATCCGGCACAACACCTGTCTTCTGCGCCTCATCCGGCGCAGCACCTGTCTTCTGCGCCTCATCCGGTGCAGCACCTGTCTTCTGCGCCTTATCCGGTGCAGCACCTGTCTTCTGCGCCTTATCCGGCTCAACACCTGTCTTCTGCGCCTCATCCGGCGCAGCACCTGTCTTCTGCGCCTCATCCGGTGCAGCACCTGTCTTCTGCGCCTTATCCGGCTCAACACCTTTCTGCTGCGCCTCATCCGGCGCAGCACCTGTCTGCTGCGCCTCATCCGGCTCAACACCTGTCTGCTGCACCTCATCCGGCGCAGCACCTTTCTGCTGCACCTCATCCGGCGCAGCACCTGTCTGCTGCACCTCATCCGGCGCAGCACCTTTCTGCTGCGCCTCATCCGGCTCAACACCTGTCTGCTGCGCCTTATCCGGTGCATTTTGCTGCCTCCCCGAATGCAGCCTTTGTTTCGGAGGATACGCTGACTTCGCCCCGGCCGACGCAGCGCGCTACCCTCTCCTATGGTGCTCCGGGTGCCTTTGCCCCGCTGCCGGAGCCTTCCTCCGCACGCTCCATGTGGGTAACGCGCATTATCTGGATAACGACGCTCATCCTCTGTGTGTCCTTTGGGACTTTTCTCTGGCTGCGCCTCCAAAAGTCCACCAAGCCTTCGCAGGTGGTGGATGTCTTGCCGCCTTTGGTGTCTCAATCAAGTGTGCAATACAAGGAGCCGGAGGAGTTTTTTGAGCATACCATCCGCTCTACGCCTGTCGGTGCGACGGTTTTTCTGGACGACATGGAGAAGGGGGTGACGCCGCTGGAAGTCCATCTGCCCATGAGTCAGGCCAACCACCCCTTCAAGCTGCGGCTTGAGCTGGAGGGCTTTCAAACACAGGAGTTTCAAACCCTGCTGGGCCCGGAGCTCTCGCCTGTCGAAAGACAGCTGCGCTCCTTGCCGCCTTCCGCAAGCGGGGCGGCAAGGCCTTCTGGCGTGGCGACGCCTGTGGAGGGTAAGGATATTTTCGTTCTGGACGTGAGTGGAGAAGAATAGGAAAAAGCACAGGGGCCAAACTCAGGGCGAAAGCTCTACCCCGGCGCTCTCCAGTTGCCTCCAGAAAGCCGGAAAACTCTTCTCCACACACTCCGGCCCCCACAGTTTTAGGGGCACCCCCGACATGGCTGACAATGTCGCCGCCGACATCGCCGTGCGGTGGTCCTCCTTCGCATCCAACTCGAAGAAGGCTGCCCTCGGGCCCGGCTTCACCACGAAACGGTTGTCCTCCAGCATAAACGAAGCCCCAAAGGCCTCTGCCATGGCTTTGGCCGCCTCCACCCTGTCGGACTCCTTCAGGCGCAGCACCGCTATCTCCTCAAAACGCGAAGGCTCCTTCAACATGCAGGCCAGGGCCACCAAACCCAATATGGCGTCTGGACATTCCACCGCTGAAACTTGTAGGCCACCTTGGGGCTCCCCCCTTACGTGGGCAATGCCTTGCTGAAAACTCGTCTCCAACCCCAGGCTTTGCAAATGCCACCACAAAGCCTCATCCGGGTGGCCCTGCCCCAAACTCAACCCCGCCACCGGGTTTTGGCTGGCCCATGAAAGCAACAGCAAATAGCCCAGGGAGGACCAGTCACCTGGAATGGGTGGCAACTGCCTGGGCATGGCTTTGACGGTGACCCATACGCGGCGGTTTTCTTCCCATACGGAAAAGCCGGAGCACTCCAGCCATTTGCGCGTCATGTCCCAATAGCCGGGGCTTGCCAGCGGGCCTTTGAGCAGCACCGAAGAGGGCTGCGAGGAAGCCCGGGCTACGCGTGAGGCGCCCAGCAAAAGGCTGGAGGCAAACTGGCTGCTGGCCTGGGCCTCCACTTCAACGTGCAGGGCCTTGGGCAAAACCGGGGGTGTTTGAAGCCGAAGAGGCCAGGGGTTTGCGCGCTTTATCCGCAGGCCCGCCGGGCCCAGGTATTGCTCCAGGGCGCGCAGCAAAGCCTCGTGCGGGCGCTCGCCCAGGCGCGCAGAGCCTACAAACTCCACCTCTGTGTCGGGACGCAAAGCGGCCTGCGTCAACAAAAACCGGAAGGGGACACCGCCGTCCCTGCAGTCTATGCGCAGCCGCGTGTCAGGGCTTGCCAGGGCTTTGAGGCCCCGGGCCATGACTTGTATGTCCCGCGGCAAGTCCTCGTGGCCCTCGGCAGTCGCCTCCGGCACCGGCGAAGGCAAACCCCATATGGCCGAAACCACCATGGCGCGCTGCGCGTCGGACTTGGAAAGCGGCGGCAACAAAGTGCAAGGCTTCCAGGTTTTGCGTCTTATCCACAAAGCTTTCATGGCTTGTCTCCTTTGCGCCAATGTGCGGCCAAGGGTGCCCATTCCCCCGTGGACACCTCACATAATGCTACCTCTCCCAGGGCTTTGAGCAATACCATACGCAGGGTGGCCGTCTTGTTTTTTTTGTCCGCCTTCAACAAAGCCTCCACTTCGGTGTCACCGGCCCCCGCCAAGGCCTTGGCCAGGGCTTTCCTCCCCGGCAGGCCCGCCCTCTCCCAGGTGGCTTCTATCTCCTTGGCCAGGGGGGCGGGGGTTATCCCCAGGCAGCGGCCTACGTCCAGGGCGCACTGAAGGCCCATCCCCACCGCCTGGCCGTGGCGAATCCGATAGCCCGAAAGGCTCTCAAGGACGTGCCCAAAACTGTGGCCGAAATTCAACACCGCCCGCCTCTCGCTTTGCTCGTAAGGATCTTCCTCGCATACACGGGCCTTCATCTCCCGCGAGAGGCGGATGAGCTCCTCCTCCGGCGGCAAGGCCTGGGCCCAGGCCTCAAAATGCCCCTTGTCCAGGCAGGCCGCCATCTTCCAGGCCTCGCACAGGCCCTCCTGCTTCTGCGCCGCCGTCAGCGTCTCAAACAACTCCGGGCACAAAAGCCCCGCCTCCGGGAAGTGGAAGGCCCCCAGGGCGTTTTTCACGCCTTTTAAATTCAGCGCGCCTTTGCCGCCTACGCTGCTGTCTACGGCGGCAAGCAGCGTGGTGGGCCAGTGCCACAGGCGCATGCCGCGCTTTAAGGTATGCGCAAGCACCGTGCAGACGTCGCCAATGGTGCCGCCGCCTATGGCCAGCAGCGTGGCGCCGCGCGGCAGGCCCTGCAACTGGGCCGCCAGGCGCTCAAAGCAGGCCAGGGACTTGGCTCCCTCGCCGGCCTGTACCTCCACCGGGGGGAGCAGAGCCCCCCCCAGCAGGGGCCGGAGGCGAGGGTGGAGGTGGAGCACCCGCCTGTCCACAACAGCGGCCCAGGGGGAGGGTAGGCGCTCCATGAGGCTTTCAGGGGAGCCCCAGCAGTCCACATTTGGACGGTAGTTTCCAGGAGCCATATATCCAAAACCAGCCATATTCATAGAGAGTGAGGAAAAGCGAGGGTTTGCAAACTCAAGTCGGCGAGGACCAGGGAAACCATGGCCTCTACGACGGGGACTACCCGGGGGAGAATGCAAGAGTCATGCCGGCCGGCCTTGGCCATGTCGCCCAGGGTGGCGGGGGGTTTAAAAAAGACGCGCAGGCGCAGGGGCTCTCCGTTGGAAAGGCCGCCTTGCACACCGCCATAAACCCCGGGGGCCCCGCCGCTATGGAAGGCCTTCCCCGGGAGGGAGAAGTCTTCCAGGAGGCCCTCGCCGCCCCATACCACCCCCGTGGTGGCGCCTATGCCGGCCAGCGCGTCGGCCAGGCGCGCCTTCAGCTTTCCAAACACCGGCTCCCCCAGGCCCACCGGCATGCCCAGGGTGCATATGTCTACGCTTCCGCCCAGGCTGTCATTCCCCTCCTGGGCCTTGCCAATGAGGGCGGCCATTTCCTCCGCCCTCCGGGGGCAGGGGCAGCGGGTAGGGTGGGCGTCCACCTCCTCCCGGGAGGGGGGCGTTGCCAGCGGCAGCATGGGGAGGGGCCCCACCTGGCTTACCCAGGCCACCGTGGAAAGCCCGGGGTGCTGCTTGGCGAGGAAGGCTTCTGCAATGGCGCCGCCTATAACCCGGCTGAGTGTTTCGCGGCCGCTGGTGCGCCCGCCGCCGCGCCTGTCCTGGTGTTTAAAGCGTGCACGCCATACGGCGTCGGCGTGGCCGGGCCTGTCTTTCTCGGAGAAGGCGGCATAGTCCCCCGAGCGCTGGTTGGTATTGCGTACCAGTGCCGCAATGGGCGTGCCGAGGGTTTTGCCCTCCCACAGGCCAGAAAGCAACTCCACGCGGTCGGCCTCGGCGCGCGGCGTCGTCAGCGCGGACTGGCCGGGCCTGCGCCGGTTAAGGGCCTTTTGTACCTGGGCTTCGCACAGCGGCACACCGGCAGGGCAGCCTTCTACCACGGCGCCCAGCGCGGGGCCGTGGCTTTCTCCAAAGGTTGTCAGGCGGAACAGGCGTCCAAAGCCATTCATTGTGCACTCTCCCAAAGGCGACGTTGGCCTCTTGCCTGCGCAACAAACCACGTTGCGCCCAGCATGCAAGGCTTTCCGCCCAAGTGGCGAATTTTCTGTGCCAATGCCCAGGCCGGTTTGCCGTAGGCAATGAGGGCCACCTGCGCGCCCTCCAACCGCAGGCCCGGGGGCGGCTCCACATGGGTGGGGAAAGTCCACAGCACCGCCCCCTGCAGGTGGCCTTGGGCCCCCGCCTCCTCGGGGGAGGGGACAAAGCGCAGCCTCACCCCCAGGGGAGGGGCGGCCTCCTCCAGGGCGGGGGCTACGCCGCCTTTGCCTAGTACGGTTAGCTCCTTCGCCCCCAGGGCCTGGAGGGTGGCCCTCGCCCCGGCTACGTCGGTGTTGTCCTTGTGCCAACCCTGGGCCGTCCTCACCAGGGTGTTAACGGCGGGCCAGCGGCTGCCCCCCGCGAGGGCGGCCTTAAAGGGGGTGGTAACCGCAAACCCGGCATAAAAGGGCCGCAGGGCCTCTACGAGGGCCTCCACGTCGGCCTCCTCGGGCAAGTCAATCCTGTCAAAAGGCTGGGGGTGCAGCCGGGGAGAGCGGGAGTGGGCAATGTGGTGGCCGAGTATGCCCATACGGGGCCGGGGGGCGGCGCCCAGGGGGCGGCTTCGGGCTTCGCGCACCGCGTCGGGAAGGAGGCGCTGCCCGGGGGCGGCGCGCCAGCCCTCCTCGGGCGCATGCATGTGCAGGTAGTCCAACTGGTTTTTCTCAGCAAGTACGCAGCGGAAAGGCAGCGCCAGCGCCCCCATGGCCAGCACGGTTGTCGCCTCCTGGCCGCGCAGCCGGCCAAGCAGCCTCTGGGTTTCCAAAAGGCGCGCAGCCTCCCGCGGCTCTCCCACCGGCTCCACGTGTTTGCACAGGAGGCCCGCCGGCACCTTCTCCCAGAGGGCCGCCGCCTCCGCAGGCTGCAGGGGCGAGGCCGCGTGCAGGGAAACCAGGCTGGCCTCCTCCTGGCCTAAGTCGCCCAATTCTATGTCCACCCAGCGGGCATGTAGCCTCCAGTGGGGGGGCACCTCCCGCCCCCGCCGGGCAAGGAGGAGGGGGAGCACCTCACCCAGGGGGCCCACCTCAAGGGCGGGGCCATGCAAGTCTGTGCGCAACTCCAGGGCGTCGGCGCCCCGGGCTTTGGCCTCGCGGGCAAAAGCCAGCGGCTGGGCGGTGCCGGGCGGCAGGGTTACCACGCGCCAGGGGCGAAGGCCTGCTTGGGCTGCGAGGCAAAACGCTACCCAGCTGAGTTTGGGGAGTTTCTCGTGCAGGGCCTGGCGCTGGGTGTAGGTTTGCCTCAGCTCCTCCTCCAGGCTTAACTCCGGGCGAAGGCGTGGCCTCCCCCCGGCTTCCCCCAGCAGCCTCTCCCGGTAGGTTTCAAAACTGACGGGCACCTCCACCACGGTGTGGCCCCTCAAAAGCTCCGGCCAGGTGCTCCAAAAACCGCCCCCTACGGCTACCAGGCTGGCGGGGGGCAAGGCCAAAAACGTCTCCTTCTCCAGCTCGCGCAGGCGGCCTATGCCGTGGCGCTCTACCAGTGTGCGTATGCCAAAGCCCAGCTTGCGCTCTATTTCCGCGTCCAAGTCCACAGGCGGCGTGTTTCTGCCCAAAAGCCCGGCGGCGTAGGGCAGGAGGGTGCTTTTCCCGGCGGCACGCTGGCCTGCCAGCACAACGGTGCTGCCGCGGCACAAGGCCTCGACGGGGCGGGCGCTTTTGTACATTTGCTCGGCGCGCAGCGCTTCATGCAGGCGCGGGTCTGCCTGTTTCCAGTGCGGCATGGGGGGGCTTTGCATTGCTTGGGTTGTTGCTTGAGTCGTCGCTTGGGTGTGGGGGGTGGCCATGGCCCTGGTTTCTAACCCAGGCAGGCGCCAAAGGCCAAGCGCGCGGAGGGGGGCCGAGTTTTGGAAGAGGTTGGCTGTGAGGCGGGCTGCTTCCCGTCGCCCCTGCGGAAGCAGAGCTCTGCAGCTGCGTGGTTAAAGGAAGTAAAGTCAATGGTTTTTCGAATGCAGTCCTGGACCCCCGCTTTCGCGGGGGCGACGGGAGGGGCGAATGTAAACACTTCAATCAAAACCGGTCTAAGCATTGCAATTGAAGGCTACCCAAAAAACTTATTGGTGATAGAAGAAATGCAGGGTTTCACATGGGTACAGAAGCGTACAGCGACTTGAAAGACAATGACTTGAAAGACAGCGACTTGGAAGACTTGGAGGACTTGGCACAGGCGCGCCAAAGCGTCATGGCTCAGCTTGCCAAGCGCATTGTCGGCCAGCGCGAAGTCATGGACTTTCTCCTCATCGCCCTCTTCTCCAAGGGCCACTGCCTCTTTGTCGGTGTGCCGGGCCTTGCCAAAACCCTCCTCATTTCCACCCTCGCCGAGGTGTTGGACTTGGGGTTTTCGCGCATACAGTTTACGCCGGATTTGATGCCCTCGGACATAACGGGCACCGACGTGCTGGAAGAGGACAAAACCACCGGCCGCCGCTCCTTGCGCTTCCTCAAGGGGCCCCTCTTCGCCCACCTCGTTTTGGCGGATGAAATCAACCGCACCCCTCCTAAAACCCAGGCCGCCCTCTTGCAGGCCATGCAGGAGTACCGCATTACCGCCGGCGGGCGTACCTTTGAGTTGGAGCAGCCCTTCCTCGTCTTTGCCACGCAAAACCCCATTGAGCAGGAAGGCACCTACGCCCTCCCCGAGGCCCAGTTGGACCGCTTTATGTTCCTCGTGGATGTGGGCTACCCCAGCCTGGAGGAGGAGTGCCAGGTGGTGCAAACCACCACGGGGGGGCCAAAGCCGCCGCTGCAAAAAGTGCTGACGCCACAACGCATTTTGGAGCTTCAGGCCCTGGTGCGGCGCGTACCGGTGCCCGAGCACGTTTTGCGCTATGCCGTGGCCCTGGTGCGCTCAACGCGCCCGACGGAGCCGCAGGCCTTGGACTTTGTCAAAGAGCATGTGGCCTTTGGCGCGGGGCCGCGTGCCAGCCAATGCCTGGTGCTGGGCGCGAAGGCGCGCGCGGCCCTCATGGGGCGCTTTGCCGCCAGTGCCGAGGACGTGGAGGCCATTTCCAAACAGGTGCTTCGCCACCGCGTGCTGATGCGTTTTTCGGCGCAGACAGAGGGGCTGGGCAGTGCGCAGCTGGTGGAGCGTATTTTGGAATGCATTAAACCCTGAAGGGTCTTTTTGTTCCCTGGCGAAGGAGGGGGGCAAGCAAGGGCAGGCGCGAGGCCTGCCCCTACATTTTTTGCACCACGTCGG
>Ga0209737_10002646_pt1 | contig 12505 bp, 5 predicted proteins | sample TergutCu122P3_FD_187284 | JGI IMG/M metagenome (GOLD analysis project Ga0209737, IMG submission 187284) | Cubitermes ugandensis P3 segment gut microbial communities from Kakamega Forest, Kenya - Cu122 P3 (SPAdes) (version 2) | ecosystem: Host-associated > Arthropoda: Insects > Digestive system >... | reverse complement strand
ATAACAAAAGTGTCACTGCATATAAGACATTTTAATTTTAAAAAAAATTAAATGGCCAGCACAGGACAGATATTTTATGTGAAAGATTGGCCAACAAAGTGTTGAGGAGTACACAGCACAGAAGTATAATGGAACCAAGGGGTATAATATATATTGATTATTGCCTTTGACAATCATAACTTATCTCCCCCCCCCACCTTCCAAAACAGATGCATTTAAATTGGTCTATCACAAAGTGATTTGCACGAAATTAATGGGATTAGAGACTGTACTTAGGAAATACTTCTGTAACAATTATGCATATATGTATAAGCACAATTTTCAACACAACCATTGGCATTTATCAGAAACACGCAAGCTATGTCATATAGATTGGCCACACATACAGAGTACTACTTCCATCTCGTACAGCTTCTAAAGGGTCCCGTGTATAATGCAGTACTTCTTCAGAGACTGCCTGTGCAGCTGCCGACAACTGATGAGTCTGGGTCTGTCTTGTCGCAACAGCCGGCACTGCAATATTGAGGTTGATTGGTTGCTGGACAACCCCTGAATCCACCAAAGTTTCATCTGGTAAGATGCTCTCTGGGCCACCACCTGCAGGCTGAATGGTGATTTCTGCGACAGGATTCAAATCAGAAATGTTCTGGTGCTCCACAGTAATTGTGTGATTGGGCGGAAGACTGCCGTGAGTATCCAGCTGATCAGGATCCAATTCTGGGTCATGTTCCTCCAGTTTTGGTTGTCCTTGAAGCATGTTGTGATGGATATCAGCCCCACTCCCAGATGATTTAGTAACTGAACTACCATTATTTCCACGGTGCCTATCACGGTTATGTGTGTTGAGATGGCGCTTCATATCGGAACGGACACGGAAAGGTTTTCCACACACTTCACAAGGGTGAGGTTTTTCACCTGGAAGTCAAGTATGAAACAATGTCTTGTGTATGTAAAAACTTAAGATTACAGCTGTCTAGGAATGTGATCCTACAAGAGCATTGTCTTAATGCCCACCATTGTGAGAACCTCACCTAAAAAATTTCATGCAGCAGTGTCCCTCTTGAGAAGGAAACAGGTCCAGAGATGGTTAAGAAATTATCAACACTGTATAAAATCTGAAGGTCATTATTGTGTTCATCATTTGTCTCTGTCCTGAGCCAAATGAATCCAGTCCATGCCCTTCCAACATATTTCTTCAAGATCAATTGTAATATTATCTTCCAAGCAGTCTCTTTCTGTCAGGTTTTCCAACCAAAATGCTGTATTCATTTCTCTTCTCCCCCATGAATGTCACATGCCCCAATACTCATATAATTCTTAAGTAACCAAAAAATTTAAAAAAAGAAATGAATTCATAATAGTATGTAAATGGCTAGGTTTTCAAGCCTGTGTGCCTTAATTTATTCAATGTGAATGTTCAAGGGACTTAACAATGCTTTGAGTCTTCTTTTTTCCTGTATTTAGAATGCACTGAATTATAACAATGATAGGAAGTACAATATGCCATAAGCTTTATTTCCACAGTTATTCTCTACTCAGTCCCCCTTCCAAATTGATGCATGAGGTGAAAAAAGTAAAGGTGTCCCATGACAGGCTGAGGTGGCCCAAGGGGTTCCGGGTAGGTTAAGGCCCCGGATTTTCTTGACGTTTCGGCACTACAAAGGTGGTAGGTCGTCAGCCAAACACACCAGCCGCCTTTACCCCAGGAGAAATCCCTGGTACTCACTTTCAGAGGCAGAGTCGACCTCAGGGCACATGGTTCTGTCAGGGGTACCACGGAAAAAATCCCCAGTGACACCACCGGGAATCAATCCTGGGACCTTCTGACTAATAGCGCAGTGCCTTAACCACTATGCTACCCAAGTCCCCTGGTGTATGAGGTAATGATAACTATCCTAATCTGAAAATTATTAGTTTATATTATTAATGTATCTCTGCGACCTGTAGTTCGAGCCTGTAACTACAATCTCCAAACTAACATTAAAACAATCAATGTGATCAGTACTGTCTGAGTACTCACAGCTCAGAGGAGTGAGAATGTTACAAAAACTTATCAGTGTATACATCAAACAAGGACATACCTGTGTGTATTCTACGGTGGTTCTGGAGATAGGACGAGGCGCGGAAGCTCTTGCCACAGAACTCACATTTATAGTTCTTTTCCCCAGTATGGATGCGACGGTGCACTATAAGAGAGTATTTACGAGCAAAGTCCTTTCCACAATACTCGCACTGATAGTTTTTCTCCTCTGAATGAATTGAGATACAATGGTACTTGAGATCACCCCACTGACGGAAATGTCGCCCACAAAACTCACACTTGTAAGGTTTATCACCAGAATGCAGACGCATATGTACCTGAAATATTTGCACATCCATATCATAAGTCTGCAAATCGTGGCCAAATCTCTCAGACAACTGTGTGTACAGATGTCAGTGGAATTTTTCAGCCACACATAAAACACATGTACACATGGGCACAAAATTACTGAATGATGATACATGACTCACTGCCATGATAGTCCTCTTGATTCATTAATTCAAACATTAGTTCATACTTTACATGTGTATGGCATTGGTAAATATTAACACTTAGCAAGTTATTGCAAGAAATAAAAAATGACAGACTGTAAGAAGATGGAACAGACTGAAGACCTTCGGTCCATCACCCTGTATACAACAGAAACAGTGCTAGAAGAGGAAGATGAAGTTATAAAGGATAATGCAGTCTACACAAATATCTTCACTATAAAAACAATATGTTTTCACATACAAAATGCTACATGTTTCAACCAAGAAGGGTAACCAATAATCATCAAGCGCAAAATGTACAAAAGGATAGCAGCTACCATTTAAAATGTTTTTCATTCTAATTAAAGACCTCTTCCTTAAAATTTTCCTCCATTACAATTATATTATTGTATTAAAAATCCACCTGGTGCAGCCTTAATGATATATAACATACGAATTCTTGCATTTATAGTTCTCTTTTATGAGATCAAGCATATTCAACCATTTAATGTATACTTAAAATGCTTTATTCCTTTACTGTAAAATATTGTAAAAGCTATAAAATTATTTCTGTATTGATTTGTTATAGTGAGAATCAATTAGTCTTCTTTTGCTAGCATTATTTGTGGTTATATTATGTTTATTCAATCTTAATTTATACAATGGATATACTGACCTTGTGTGTGTATGTACATAATCTATTATTTTCATAGCGTGGCTATATTAACAACAACACAATTTCATATTGAATTATCTCCATATAGCTTAATGTGGGTTGTTTACTTACTTTATCTCCTCCTCTTGTATTATATAGGCTTTATCCAACCTTTCTATAATATAAGTTTTTCTGTGCACTGCATTACCCTTTGGTATTGAATTTGCAAAACACAACAGGATGTTCTCTGTTATAAGGAAGATTTGTTAATAGTTCAATCACAACAACAGTTTTACATTTCACAAGTCTCAAATCCCATTTATGTACAGATTACTAAAATTCCAAACCAATTATGAAAATCTCCCAACCAAAAGTTTTTAAAAGGTTCACTTGTTAAATATCAGATATAACAAGAACTTGATCAAATATATTTTGGGCCCAAAGCCCTTTGTTAAAGGATCTCTCAAACCTATGAAAGCAATGGATCTATTTCAATAATTTGCAATTTGAAGCTACATTATGTACACACTTAACTATAATAAAACAAAAGAACAGCTATACAGCACCAGTGAAATTGCTTGACTAATTTCAGTCACCCATACGCTTATAAATTTATGGCTACAGCATCAGTGTGAAGAATGAAAAAATATATTCATTTCTTCTGGATGTAAATACTCTAAATAGTCTACTATAAATGTGGTTAGAACAAATATGTACAACAAAGTCTAATCCACCAAACAGTTTACCTTTTCCAAACTACAAGATGTGAATAACAGAGGATGGAAATGATAAAGGACTTGGCCTTTTTGAGGTTATGTCTTAACAAATACATGAGAACAGTGACGAGGAATCATACTTTAAGAGAATATATTGTTGTCATCACCAATAAACATTGCTCTGACTGATTCATGCCATAGATAACTTACTTTTAGTGCACTTGCTGCAAAGAAGCTCTTTCCACACACTTCACATTGATGTGGACGTTCACCTGAATGACTTCGAAGATGATAAACAAGGGAATTACGGTGATTGAACATTCGACCACACTGAGGGCATACAAGATGAAGTCCTGCTCTTCGAGATCTTTTCCCAGGCAAATGTCTCTTTGGGGATAACAACATTCCATCCCTACCTCCTGGATCTGGTGTAAATTCCAAGTGATCTGTTTGAACATGTTGTTCCAACTGTGCATTGGTCTCATACACATCCCCACACAACTCACATATATTGTCAGGTTCATCCACAGGTTGATGATGGAAATGAGCATGATGTTGATGCTGCTGCTGTTGATGATGTTGCTCTTCTATTTCTTGAAGGTCAGCCTCTGCAGCATGTAAATCTTCTTCACGATACCATTCCTTTTCATTATTGTTCTTCAGTCCCCTGACAACAGGTGGTGATGGAATACATCCCATATCTGCTTCATCACCAGTATCCACATCCCCAACATCAACAACTCCTCTGATGCCTTCCATCAGATCCTCAGGTTCACTGAACTCTTCAATATCCTCTTGTTTCGGATGAGATATATTTACATGAGTTTCCAAGGCCTTCTGGCGTCGGAAAGTTTTACCACACTGATTGCAAGTAAGAGGAGGTGGAATTGCTCCCACAGTTGGGGCAGCAGCAGGCTGTTTGCTATCCTTCTCTTGCTTCACATGAGATTCTTCCTTTGTAGTTGCATGTTTTTCTTTATTGTTACTGGCATTTGCTGTTGGACTTGGTTCTGCAGTTCCAGTAGACACTGTGGGTTCATAATGGGATTTCAAATGCTCAAAGAACTTCAGCTGGTTGGCAAAAGATTTGCTACAGAGTTCACAACTGAATGTCTTTTTATTGGTGTTGTGAGTGGCACGGTGTGTCGCATATGCGGACTGGCTGCCAAACTGTTCGCCACACTTCACACACTTATAACATTTGGTGTGAATATTTCTTGCAGGTGAGGCTGACTTTTTGAGATTTTTTAACTTACGGGGAATGCGTTTCTTATGTGGGAGACTTCTTCTAGAGGGTCTTAAGTCACTTTCTATGTCATAGTCAGAATCATTATCATCTTGAAGAGGTTCATCACTTTCATCACCGAAATCATCTTCCAAACCTTCACTTTTCACATCATATTCTTCCTTTAGACCACTCTCATCTACTGCAGCAGTCCCAGACGCACCCTCTATTAACACACTTTGCTGTTGCTCCTGTTGAGATTGATGCAACCGACTCGCCAGTTCACTTGTTTCTTGCTGAATCACCTCCTGCCTTTGTGATATGTCCTGGAGATGAGGCCGGACATAGCGGCTTCTGATGGCCACAGAATGACTTGAAAGCACTTTCTTAAGAGGAGGCAAAGGAGGTAACCTCATTTCTTGGTGTTGGTGCTGTGGCTGATACATCTTCATTATTCTGTCTCCTTGGTTGTGATCCAAGAGCTGCTGTTGTGTACTATTAGCCCCAGCAGCTGCTTCTTCCTCCACAGCCTGTATATAGCTAGACACCATGGCAGCCATTGCAGGTTTGTCCACCGGTACTCCTGTCACTGTGGAAAGGGGTGTCATGGTTGTAATATGATGATCTATAGCTACAGGTACCTGGACTTTGGTTCCTAAGTGGCCAGTAGTGGTTATGAGTCCTGGCAACCCCGCTGGACTAACAATCACATTTGACTCTGAAGTGACTATTGAGTGATGATGTTGCTGTACAGCAACCAGTGCTGCTGCCAACCTTCGATCTTCTTCTGTCAAATCATGAGTCAGGAGATCATCTGTTGCATCATAATGTTCAGGTATGTACTGTGGCAGTGTGGTACGATCCAAGGAACTATGCTGGGTGAAAACTGGAGGAGGTGGAGGTGGAGGAACCATCATGTCAACAACAATTCCACCATGCACAACATGGTGTTGCATCAATTCACCGCTTATCAAAGCTTGAGGAGCTGGTGAGCCACAGTCTACCAGCCCCTTGCTCAGTGTTTCTGGCACACGATGTATATTGATATACTGGGCACTTATTAGTTCAGGAGGTGGTTCTCCTTCCTCATCACCTTTCCCTGCATCAGTTGCATTTAGTTTCACTACATCTGTTTGCATTTGAGCCACCATATCTGCACTCTCAAGAAGTTCTTGTGATTGCCCAGAGTCATCCATTGTAATAAATTATCTATCTGAGCAGACAATACCCCACTTATTGAAGTTCATTGATCCTGAAACATTAGAAATAAATTCTGTAGTTTGCTGCACACAATCAGGCGTACTTAATGGTTTGATAATAAAAATGTCTAAAACATATCCAAGGTATCTGTCTTACATTTTTGGAAGAATTAATGATTTATATGACATAAAGTGTGTTAAGAGAAACGCAGGGCATGCGTAATCGTTTTCAATAGAATGAGACAATAACGCCATCAAGCAATTGCAACATGATGTGTCCAAAATCCTGAATTACTTCATGGCCATTTCAGCAAGTAAAATAAGAACGGGACGGTAAAAACCGACGTCATGTATAACTCCTATTCTGCCTAGGAACCTGGCATTATCAGTCCAGTTGTCAAAATCAATTACTATGATGTGGAATATGGTTCAAATTGGGCATTATACTGGGTCAGTCAGCTTTTTCGTTCTGAATACAAACAGTAGTGATTTTATTCCAGTTTCGCTTATAACAGGCCAATTCTCATTTCAAGTAAATTACAGAAGTCAAAAGGAAGCCATTTGTAGAAACAAATGACAAGCGGGTGAAGTTGCAAGGTCACACTTCCAATGAATGCCATTACAACTTTTAAACACACTTTAACTCCCATGTAAGTAAACTCACATTATTACCTACCTTAAATACATTAGCTATACCCTCTCGATGCAATTTATTATAACTATTACATGGATAACATTGCTAAATAATAACAAATAACAAACGCATAGGAGCTCCGTAGCAAAATATGACAACAATGCCTCCATTAACCGGAAACTGCGAGTAGAACGGCCGTAGGTGGCAGCTTGATCAAAGATGGTGGAAGGGGCAAATTTTAGCAGGCGAATGTGATCAGGTTAGGAGAAACGACAAGAACCTGCTATGCGTATTATTGTACATAGCGCTGGTTAAATTGTATTCACTTCTGTGCATACGTCCATACCCAAAATTGATCATCGTGCATAACATATTCCTAACCTCATTTGAAAGTAAATACCAATTGGATGGCAAATAAGATAAGGAACATTTGTGAATGAGACCATATACATACAGGTACATACGAAATTGTTCATACCCAGGCATCTATCGTTGTTATGTATGATCTGTGGCAAACTCTGTGATGTGTTGAATAACGTGGCACACAGTGCACCGAGTTCGTTTTTAAGAGCACATTGAACTCGCTTGTTTGGTTATGAGATTAAATGAGCCCTGATGTCCGTTCAGTATTTTGAGTGATATTTATAACTGTATGATTACATGCTCAATGATAAAGCTTACATATGTGTAATTCCTGGGTGAATCATAACCTGTAACTGTAATTTACAGGATAGAGGCTATTGATTCATATACGCATTAATTTCGAATGACCGTAGTAGTTGCTCATAATGACCGATGCAGGTATTGAAACATCGGCCGTGAGTGTTATACGGAGTGGTGTTGATTTGGACAATAAAAAGCGATATACAGAAGCCTTGGTGTGCTACCGTGAAGGTATCCAACTACTCCTTAATCTGCTGAAAGGTCTGTTGGCATTTTTTTATTTTGTGCGTACTTTATTTTTATTTTCCACGTCACAATCAAGAACAGCATAGAAATTCTTTTAACAGCAAGTGAAACCGTTGTAGAAATTGTTGAAGATCAAACATGTTAAATGTTAGATACACAATTGACAGTATGTCTATAGAAAATATCATGCGCTCTAAATACAATAGAACATACATGAGTGTGTGTGCATGTGCACTACTAATGCTGCTTATTTGATAGCATATTATTGTTGCTCATATACATCTGTCTTTTGGTGCTTGTAGTATATGGGTTGTCATGAAGATGTTATCCTTGAAACAATGGAATCAGTAGGATACTGCCTGTCAAAAAGTAATAAGCATTGGTTTTTTCTTAGGTTATATCTGACCCCTGTTATAGTAGAAATTTATGCCAGCAAAATTATTCTTTGATAATTACAAAATTACTATTATTTTTAGAAATTGTTTTGCCGTCCATATTTCAAGGTTGGTAGCCTTCATGCATTATGTAAGGCTTTCACAGCAGTGTTGCTGGAGATTCAAGTTTTTGGGATGTGATTCTATGTTTCTGGGTGAGTGAGTCCCCAATTTGGAGGACTGTGGTATCTACACCTTAGACGGTAATGCAGTCCAAGAAGAAAAGCCAACATTGGCCATTTCCTTTGGACTGTTTTGCTGCTTAATTTGTAGATACCATGTACCTTTCAAAATGTTGAAACCACCCACCCAATGACACAGTGTCACATCCCAGAAGACTTTAGTCCTCATGATAGACCTTATTAGTTCCTGTTTCTCACTGTAGAAGCCTGTGGAAGGATCATATTTTCTATTTATGTAAAGGCTTTTGTAATTCTTCAGGTTGTTAGGCTTTTGGCTGTTTCACACCTCTGATGAAGCGTACTGTGATTTAATAATTGATAAATTTGTGGGGAATTTGTGTTAAGACTTCTATTTTTTATGTCATGCAACCATTTCATATTGTTCTTTGATCCAATGCCTTTGATGCTAACTAAAGTGGAATTTATAGGGCTTTTATAAATAATTCATAAGGTAATATCTACTGTGTTCCTTTTATAGGTGTTGGAGATCCTGAAAAGAAGAAATATTTACGTGCTAAGGCAGAAGCTTACATTGGCCGAGCAGAAAAATTGAAAGAATTAATTGAAGAACAAAAAGCTCTGGGAAAATATCATGAGCAAATTTTCATAGAGAATGATTCTACTGGGCACAGTTATAAGAATTTATTTGGTAGGTTTCTTGATGAAGAGGTTACATCTGTGGAGGTGGAAGACCCATATGTTCGCAGTTTTCATCAGGTATGAAGTTATTTATGTAAGGGACTCATATATTTGCAGTTTTCTTCAAGTTTGAAAATGATTTGTCATATTTAGTTCTACAGTAAATTGTCCAGTCGTGAAGTAATGCCAATGCCATCCACCTGTCATTGTCACAACTTGTGCGGTGCATCATCCTACATACTGTATTTACCCAAATGTAAGATGAACCCTCCCTCCACCTTCCCCTTCAAAATTGACAATTTTCAGGAAAATACCTATACAGCATATGTTTTACCTTTGTGTTCAGTTATGAGGTGAATTAGGAAAATATTCTACAGTCAGGCCAACATGGTATTTATACTTCTGTGTGACTTCTTGACTACTGTCCAGCAATCACCTACATCAGACTGGCAAGGAAAGGTGCTTGATTCATCCCTTCCGATTCAGTTCAGTTATTGTAAACCAAAATATTAGGTGTTGGCACTCCATTGTTCCTTAGTAAAACACAGGTATAATTCATACAAACAAATACATTTATTTGATCTTCACATATTTCTTACAGAGACAGGGGTGCCGTGCTACACATAGCACCATGGTTGTATAGAGTTTTTGTATAGAGTAAGAGGCCAGGGTTCGATTCCTGTGTTTTTAAATTTTTTTTTCTCAATCACCTTATTTTAAATTGCTTAGGAGTTGGTAATATTTCTGTCAATACTGTCTCACATGTCTATTAGAGTTGCAGACCACATCTTAATTAAAATTCAGTAAATTAGTTTAGTATGTCTGTGTAACTTTTGTTATCAATTATTAATTTGGGTGTATTTAAATTATTAAACAATACAGTTTTTATGTTGATTGGTAGTAGACAGATGCCTTGTTGTTTCATTCCAAAAGTTTCACTTATGTTGTTTATTGGTTTAGGATATATACAAGATTGTGAATTCAAGCATAGATTTTCATGCCTTTCAAGTCATTTAAGTGCTGAGAAAAATAAAAATGTGTTAAGAAGTTGCTGGCTGTGAAATGTAGATGTGTTTTATTAATCTGGAATAACAAAGCATAATTGTTGTGAATATTTCATGAGACAAAAAGAGCCATGTGACTGAGCTAGTTGGACATTGCAGCTAAAAATGTTCAAGTGATAGAACTGAGACAGTGGCAGTAAGTGGTGCCCAGTGTGGGACACAGAATTCTGCAAAAGGCGATTCAAGACACCATTAAAAGAGCAGCAACAAAATAAGAGTGAAGTTTGAAGTGGAAAGTATGGAAGAACAAACAGATATTTTAGTGGAGGCAGAAGTGACTGTGGTTAACAATGGAGAAAGAGATAATGATGAAGTTGAAACTCAGTATTCACAAATAAATTTATTAACATTGATATGGCCATACATTAAAAGAAGACAAAATGGAAAGGAAGAGAATAGAAAGGAAGATGAAGAGCAGAATGAGAGAAAGGCTGAAACAGAGGGGAGAGTCAATTAGAAAATGAGATAAGGAGTTTATTAATAGATAGAGGAAATTAGGAAAGAAATAGAAGTGACAAAAGAATTAGGAGCAAAGTTCAAAGCAGATATAGGTGAGCTGAGTGAAAAAATTGCATACAAATTGAAACAGGAAACATAGGCCTATAAACCTACTAGAGAATTGATGCTGTTTATGAAGAAAACAAACAATGAAGTTGTAATTGTGAATGATAAAGTGAGTCAATGAAAGAGTAACTGGAAACAGAGAGAGTTATGATAAATCAAGATATGGAAGAATATAAAGCAGAGGTAGAATACAATTTTAGTGCTATTAATAGTGAATTGTATACATTAACCTTTTGAAGCCGGAATTTTACATTTAAATTTTGGCACACTCTGTAGGTAAAATGCGAATAATACAGGAACCAAACAAGGTAGCATTATGAAATAAACGACATTTTGAAGTGAAAGAAACGGAGATTATGCGGCATGTTTAAAATATTCAGTATGTATATTTGTTGAATAAATATTTAAAATGTAGCGTCTGGAGGTTAGCGCTGCGGTTTGACATATATATATGTCGTTAGGCTTTAAAAGGTTAAAACAAGGCGTAGCTAATGGGACATTAAGGATTGTGGGGGAGAAAGTAGATTTATGCAGCAAAAATAATTATATTAAATTCAAAGAAATGTCATCTGAATTAGGAAAATTAAAGCAGGAAGTGTTATGTGATCGCACATTTGTAAGACATGGACCAAAATGACAAAGTTTCTGTAAGTACAATATGTAGATGATACAGGTCAACGGATATGTACAGGTTACATAAGAAATCATGTTTTATGGCATGAAATTGAGAAGCATGTGAATGAAAGAACATGTGAATCTCAGTGTAGGGGCTCACCTGTTTTATCAGATATAAACAAGTTTGATTCCAGTATATATATATAGTTTACCAGAAAGTGTTGGGCATGAAGTGGTACATTGTCATTACAGTACACTGAATGACATAGTTTTGCCACAGTTCAGAGACTCCAACAAACAAAATATAGTACAAATTTGATGTGATTTTGAACTGCATCGTCGTTAATATGTGGAAATAAAATGCCAACTTGATGCGACAGAGGTTTTTATTGCAGATCTTACTGCTTGCTCAACGTGTTTCAGGCACCACTATGCCCATCATCAGGAGCTCAAGAGTATTATACAGTGGTTGCTGCCTGTGGTATTTGTTGCTGTGGTTTTCAATTTGTTGGTCTGGTGTGGAGCTGAGGGTTATGTGTCCGGTTTGCAGGATGTTGCAGCACGAAATACCACAGGCAGCAACCACTGTATAATACTATTGAGCTGCTGATGATGGGCATAGTGGTGCCCAAAACATGTTGAGCAAGCAGTAAGATCTGCAATAAAAACCTCTGTTGCATCAAGTTGGCATTTTATTTCCGGAAAAATTAGATGAATTCATTGAATTAGATTGTGTGCCAAGTAAGCTTAACCCTTAGCGTACCATATTAAATCCCATCTGCATATCCCAGCTCGCCGAATTATTCTGCGGGGGTATTTAAATTTTGCGCATGCTTTTCGAAAAACTTGAATATTTCGAGAACCAAGCGAGATAAATTTGTGAAACAAAAATTAATTTGTGGGGAAGGAATCAGACATTGCTAAGGATGCCTTAAAAATGCTGTATTGTCCTTATTGCGTAATGGAGAACATATGTTTCTCAAAAAGTTGTAAATATCCATGTTCTTTTACTTATATTCTGGTCGAGGTTCCAACAGTTTCCATGGAGAACGAACTAAAAGATGTCTTATAAGTCGTTTTTTGTGTGGTAATTTTCAAAACAACTTCGATCCACACAAAGCGCCGCGTCACACTTGATGCATTTGAATACTACGGTTC
>Ga0209737_10002645_pt1 | contig 12506 bp, 6 predicted proteins | sample TergutCu122P3_FD_187284 | JGI IMG/M metagenome (GOLD analysis project Ga0209737, IMG submission 187284) | Cubitermes ugandensis P3 segment gut microbial communities from Kakamega Forest, Kenya - Cu122 P3 (SPAdes) (version 2) | ecosystem: Host-associated > Arthropoda: Insects > Digestive system >... | reverse complement strand
GGAAGAGCGCCGGCAGAACGGATATATCATGTCCGAGGCCATCGCCGAACGGGTGGTGAAGGTCATACGGATCGCGCACAGCACCCCCATATACGAAATTGCGGAGGTCCGGGCCCTGAGGTATGCGTTTTTGGAAGGGACCGTCACCGCCGACGACGTCTCCCGCCTCGCGTCCGAGGATTTTGTGGCCTTTGAAGTCGAGGACTACGACGGGGCATACCGGCTGCTCAAAAGCGGGGAGGTCGATGCATATATCGAGGAGGGCGTCGCCGAATCGGCGTTTGACATCTACGGGGATGTCACCGCATATGAATATTTTCCGCTGATCTTCAACCCGGTCTCCCTGTCCACGAAAAACCCGGAGCTCGCGCCCGTCGTTTCGATCATCGACAAGGCGCTGGATGCCGGCGCCATCCGCCACCTCACCGAGCTGTACAATGCCGGGGAAACGGAATACTACAAAAACAAACTGTACATGCAGCTCGACGAAAGCGAAATCGAATATATAAGCAATGCCGCGCCCATACCGTTTGTGGCCGAGTACGACAATTACCCGGTCAGCTTCTACAACGTGCGCGAGAAGCAGTGGCAGGGGATTGTGTTCGATGTGATCGACGAAATCGAAAAAATCACGAACCTGTCCTTTGAAATCGTCAACGGCCCGGACACCGGTTGGCCGGAGCTTTTTGGGATGCTCGAAAGCGGCAGGGCGCGCATGATTTCCGAATTGCCCCGCTCGCCGGAAAGCGAAGGGCGTTTTTTATGGCCGGGCAAATCCGTTTTCACCGACTACTACGCGCTCCTGTCCAAGGCGGACTGTGAAAACATCAGGGTGAACGAAATAAAGTACAGGAAGATAGGTCTGATCCAAGACACCGCGCACGCGGAGCTGTTTTTGAGGTGGTTTCCAAACCACGCGCACACGGAGCTGTATGCGGACGGCGATGCCGCATATGACGCTCTGCGGCGGGGCGAAATCGAGCTGCTGATGGCGAGCCTGAGCCGGCTGCTCAACCTGACGAACTACCGCGAAGTCGCCGGCTTCAAGTCCAATGTGGTTTTCAGCCAGCCCTTCGAATCGACCTTCGGGTTCCACATAGACGAACAAATTCTATGCGGCATAGTCGAAAAGTCGCTTTTTTTGATCGACACGGAGAAGATATCGGAGCTGTGGTCGAGGAAAACATATGACTACACCGCAAAACTGGCGCAGGCGCAGCGCCCGTGGCTGATCGGGGCCTCCGCCCTGCTTCTGGCGGTCCTGGCGCTCGTGTTCGCGACCCTGCAGAGAAAGCGCCGCGAGGGGAAGCGGCTCGAAGAGCTGGTGCATAAGCGCACCTCGGAACTGGAGGTCGCCGTCGATAGCGCGGAGACGGCCAGCCGCGCCAAGTCGAATTTTCTCGCGAACATGAGCCACGAGATCCGCACCCCGATGAACGCCATAATCGGCATGGCCGCCATCGCCAAGTCCTCAAATGACCTCGAGCGGATGCTGTACACCGTGGAAAGGATAGAGGACGCCTCGAGGCACCTGCTCGGCATCATCAACGACATCCTCGACATGTCCAAGATAGAGGCGAACAAGTTCGAGCTGTCCCCGGCGGAATTCAACTTTGAAAAAATGCTGAAGCGGGTCGTGAATGTGATAAGCATACGCGCGGAGGAGAAAAAACAGAAATTCAAGGTGTATGTCGATTCAAACATCCCCCCGTTTTTGGTGGGCGACGACCAGCGGCTGGCGCAGGTCATAACCAACCTGCTCGGGAATGCGATAAAATTCACGCCCGACGAGGGCTCCATAAGCCTCAACACATATCTGCTGGGGGAAGAAAACGGCACTTGCGAGATCAAGATCTCGGTCAAGGATACGGGGATCGGCATCAGCGAAGAGCAAAAGGGGCGCCTCTTCCAATCGTTCTCGCAGGCGGAGAGCAACACGACGCGAAAGTTCGGCGGGACGGGCCTCGGTCTCTCGATCTCAAAGAGCACCGTCGAGCTGATGGGCGGCCGGATATGGGTCGATTCGGTTCTGGGGGCGGGATCGACGTTTTCCTTTACCTTCAAGGCGGAATGCGGGAAAGCGGCAAACCAGAAAACGGCCGGGAGGGCCATCAGGCGGGAAGACACACGGATTTTGGTTGTGGATGACGACTCATACATTCTGTCGGATTTCCGGAGTATTTTGAAACTCCAGGGCATCGCCTGCGACACCGCCGACAGCAGCGAAACCGCGCTCGAGCTCGTCGAGCGAAATGGGGGCTATGACATCTATTTCACGGACTGGCTGCTGCCGGGTATGGACGGCATAATGTTGACGCTGGAGCTGAAAAAAAGATGCCTGCCCCACGAAAATCCCCTGTTTGTTCTGGTTTCGGCCGCCGAAATCGACCTGTTGTCGGCCGAGGCCAGGGATGCGGGCGTGAACAAAATACTCCAAAAACCCCTGTTCCCCTCTTCGATATTGGACATCATCGACGATTACATCGTCTCGGGGATGAATGCGGAAGACACCCCGGAGGCGAACATAGACGGGATTTTCCGGGACTGCCATCTCCTGCTCGTCGAGGATATGGAAATCAACCGCGAGATCGTCATGGCGCTGCTCGAACCGACGCTTCTGAAAATAGACTGCGCGGAAAACGGCGCGGAGGCCGTCCGCATTTTTGGTGAGGCGCCGGATCGATACAGCATGATATTCATGGACATAATGATGCCCGAGATGGACGGCTACGAGGCGGCGAGGCGCATCAGGGCGATGGAGGCCCCCAGGGCAAAAACGGTCCCGATCATCGCCATGACGGCGAATGTGTTCAAGGAAGACATCGACAAATGCTTTGAGGCGGGTATGAACGACCACATAGGCAAGCCGCTCGATATCGACATAATGTTGGGAAAACTGCGACAATACCTCAGATAGAGCCCACCCGGCCATTGGCCACAAAACACGAGCACGAGTTCGCCTTTATGGAAATTTTGCCGCGCAGGTACCCGTTTTCGCGCTCGAGGGCGATCGTTTGGCCTGTCAGTATGTCGGTTATGGAGCCGAGGTCCATTTCGGTGCAGAGGCCAAACCCCGTTCTGACGGGCTTGTCCGCACTGTTGTTGAAAACCACCGCCGCCCTGCCTTTGCCCGTGAGCATATCCACGCGCACCTTCGGGTTCGTGCAGTGCGCATACGGCATAGCCCCGCACCCGCCGAGAATGGAGGTGACAAAATTTAATGTGTTCGCGTCCTTTGTGTGGTGGTAGCATAATGCGGGAAGCGTTCCGATGAATATTGCTTTACCCTCCCCATAGCCGTTTTCGGCCGCGGCCGGAGCCCCATTTTGGAAGCGGGCGAAGATTTTCGCCGAATCCGATGTCACATCCAGTTCTTCCTGGTACTTCATCCCCTTCGCGCCCTCGGCGCCAAGCTCTATATATTCGCCCTTCAGCACGCGGGCCTCGCACACGCCGAACAGCTCGTCCATGCCAAACCCGGGGGCAGAGGGAGAATGGTACCCGTCGTCTTTGTATGCGGCAAAAAACGCCTCCGAGATCAGGATGCCCCCATTTTTCACGTATTCTTTGAGCATAAAAGCCGTGCTTTCCGCCATGTAGTAGGGGAAAGGGCAGTATATGGCCTTGTATTTTTTCAACTCCTCCGGCGCAAGATGCTCGGCGCATATTATGTCGGCATTTATATTGGCGTCGTACAAAAGCGCCTGTATGCCCGCCAGCGAGCCGTAGCTCAGGCTAATATTCCCCGTGCAGCAAAAGTCGAATATCTGGTTTTTGTGGCACGCCAGAATTGCGACCTCGGCGCTTTGGGGCATGACCTCGAGCAGCACGTCTTTATGCTTCTGTATCGCGTCGTTTATGTCGATGCTGTATCTGTACCAGTCCGTCATGGCACCTTTAGAATCGGTCAGCCCCCAGGCGGGGGACTCAAGGCCCAGCGATTCGGGGCGGTACTGCCAGAACACAAACCCCTTTATGCCTCGGGCGAGCGGTATGAAGATGTGGCGTTTGAACTCGTCGAACGTGGGTATGGCGGGGGGGTTAAGCGTGCTGCCCCCCATGGCGTGTATCTCCGAATTTATGCAGGTCTTCCCGGCCGCCGCCGAGGTGGTCCACGAGGCGGCGAAGGGCACCGAACCCAGGCTATTGCCAAACAGGTCGCACAGCTCGGCCATGGCGAAGTCGTCGCAGCAGGCGGTCGCCATGTTGAAATACGGCATGGGCACCACATGGGTCATCACGGGGTGGGTTGTGTCGTGCGCCTTTATCGCGTCCGCCCGCAGTTTGAGCTCCCCTGTGAGCGTCTCCGCGAAAAACATCCGCCAGTCGATCATGTCGTTGAAGGTGGAGCCGTTTCGCGGCGGGGGGACCTCGTCAAAGCTGTTGTACCTCCTGTGCCATATTTCATTCAGCCTGTCCACCGAGCCGTATTTTGACAGCAGCCACTCCCTAAAAAGCCTGATTGAGTCGTCGCAGTAGCAGACGAGTTTGTCCACGCCCACATCCCTCGCCACGCCCGAGGTGAGCTCCGGCTCGTTCCACAGATCCCATATGTACATGGCGGGGTGGTCGCGGTAGCGCCCGGCGACCAGCTCCGTGAACTCCTTTCGGATATTTGCGCCGGGGCCGTGGTGGTAGCACGGGCCGGGGGTGCCCCCTATCGAGCGGTGTCCCACCGTCCTCGGGTACAGCAGGGTGCCGTCGGCGTGCTTCATTATGCTTTCGGGGTATTTTACATAGAACCACTCGGGGGCGCAGTCGAAGATGATGTTGAGGATCACCTTCAGATTGTACTTGTGGGCGAGGTCCATGAGGGTATCCACGTCCGAGAAGTCATAGACGCCCTCCGACGGGTTGTTCCAGCCCCACTGCGCCCAGATTTTGATTGTGTTGAAGCCGTTTTTGCTCATCTCGCACAGATCCCTCTCCCACTTTTCCGGGGTGGGGGTGGGTGCGCGGTAATACTGCGAGCCAAAGGGGATGATGCCGTTTAGTATATCCATATTTTATGTTCACCTATTCTTTTTTTGTGTTTTCCCGTTTGGGCTATAGCGCGTAAAACGCCTCGATGTAGCGGATGCCTTCCGAAACGGAGGCCTCCACGCAGGCCTTCCCCGTCTCTTGGCTGGCATATGTCGGGTCGCCGAAGAGGCCCGTCTTGCTCTCCTGCAGCCCCCAGGTGGATACGGGCCCGCGCAGAATCGTATTGCAGCGGATTTTGTCGGCGTCGGTGTAGCGGTCGGTTTTCACCAGCTCCGGGTATTCGTACAGTATCACCGAGGTCTCGTATTCGCCGCCGTGTATGTCGCCCTCCGGGTCTTTTTTTATCTCGCCGTAAACCTTCGCGCACAGGGCGAACGGGGAGAGCGTCATGGTGAAGATGCCGTGCGTGTCGGCGATCTCCCTCATCACAGTCCTAAGCAGGCTGTCGTGGTTGCCGTGGCAGTCCAAAACCACTATTTTTTTAAAGCCCATCCCGATGAGCGAATCGATGAGGGAATAGATATAGTCCATGAAAACCCGGGTGGGTATGTTGGGGCAGCCGGGCAGCTTCCTGACGATGCTCATGGAAAACCCGTAGCTGACAGTCTCCATCAAGAGCACGGGCAGGCCCTTTTTTTCGCAGGCCGCCCCGAGCCGCCCCGCGAAGCTCTTCGCGATCAGCGCGTCGGTGCCCACGGGCAGGTGGCTGCCGTGTTCCTCGGTGGTGCCCACCGGCAGGAGGATGACCGTGTTTTTTTTGATCGCCTCGTCTATTTCCTCCCAGGTTTTTTCCCCGAACAAAATTGACATTCCCAAACTTTCTCCCTTCTGTTGTTTCTATAATATTTCTGTTACGGTTTTTTGGTTCAACTGAGGTTTATGATATTGCCCTCCGCGTCGAGGTCGATCGCCTCCGCGTTCGGGATTTTCGGCAGGCCCGGCATGATCATCACGTCCCCGGTCAGCGCGACCGCAAACCCCGCCCCGGTCTGGATTATTATGTCCTTCACATTCAGCTCGAACCCGTAGGGCCTGTTTAAAAGCGCGGGGTCGTCGGAGAGGGAATACTGGGTTTTCGCCATGCAGACGGGGAGGCACCCGTGTTCCGGGTTCTTTATATCCCCCAGCGCCCCCTCCGCCTTTTCGGAGTATGCCACCCGGGCGGCCCCGTATATGTTTTTAGCGATCTTTTCGATTTTTTCCTTTATCGTGTCCCCGGGCGCATAGGCGAAGCGCAGCCCGCTTTTGGAGGCGCACTGTTCCACCACCTTTTTTGCGAGCTCCAGGGAGCCCTCCCCCCCGTCGGCAAACGCGGTGGAGAAGGCGAAGGGGATGTCGTGGCGCTCGCAGAGCGAGGCCACCAGCGCGAGTTCGTCATTTGTGTCGTCCGGGAACCTGTTCACGGCGAGCACCGGGTTCATGCCGAACCTGTGCAGGTTTTCGGTATGGGCCAGCACATTGTCGAAGCCCGCCTCCATATCCCCCCCGCCGTGGTGTTTGATCGCCCTCACCGTGGCCACCAGCACCGCCGCATCGGGGGAGAGCCCCGCCTTGCGGCATTTTATGTCGAAAAACTTCTCCGCCCCCAGATCCGAGCCGAACCCCGCCTCGGTCACGGTGTAGTCCGAGAGTTTGAGCGCGGCCTTAGTGGCGCGCACGGAGTTGCAGCCGTGGGCTATGTTGGCAAAAGGCCCTCCGTGGATAAACACCGGCACGCCCTCCAGGCTCTGCACTAAGTTTGGCCGGAAGGCATCTTTCAATAAAGCGCACATCGAGCCCTCCACCGAAAAATCCCGGGCATATACCGGGTCGCCGTCGAAATTGTACCCCACGCTGATGTTGCCCAGCATCGCTTTGAGCTCGGCGGGGCTCTCCGCGAGGCAGAACACCGCCATTATCTCGCTCGCTGCGGTTATGCGGAAGCCGTCCTTCCTCGGGATGTTTTTTTTGCCCCCGAGCCCCACCATGATGTCCTTCAGGGAGCGGTCGTTCATGTCCATGCAGCGCGAAAAGGTTATCTTCGCGGGATCTATCCCGAGCGGGTTTCCCTGGTATATGTGGTTGTCCAAAATGGCGCACAACAAATTGTTCGCCGAGGTGATGGCGTGCAGGTCGCCGGTGAAGTGCAGGTTTATATCCTCCATGGGCACCGCCTGGGAATACCCGCCCCCCGCGGCCCCGCCCTTGGTCCCGAACACGGGGCCGAGCGAGGGTTCCCTGAGCGCCACCGCGGTTTTGTGCCCGAGCCTTGCGAGCGCCTGCCCCAGCCCGATGGACATCGTGGTCTTGCCCTCGCCGTATTTTGTGGGGCTCATCGCCGTGACCAGGACCAGTTTGCCGGTTTTTTCATTTTGCGCGATCCTCGCCAGCGCCGCCTCCGTGAGTTTCGCCTTGTACCTGCCGTAGGGGTCGATGTCGGATTCGGGGTCGAGCGAGAGCGAGCGGGCGATCTCGCCGATCGGCTTCATCTTCGCGCCCCTTGAAATTTCTATGTCGCTTGGCAATGTCTTTTCCTCCAAAAATTTATGTATCGCAAAAAAGCCCGACTCACCGGGCTTTTCTGAGCGAATCTTCACTTCTTTCTGCTTTCTTTGCTTTCCACGCCCGGTCTCGCCAGATCGATTTTGCCCTTCGGGTTCAGGCCGAGGTATATCACCTCGAACTCGTCGCCCATCTTCACCACATCCGCCACTTTTTCCACGCGCCTGTTGGCGAGGCGGGATATGTGCACCATGCCCTCCTTGCCGGGCAGAAACTCCACGAAGCAGCCCACATTTTCGAGTATGCCCGTGACTTTTCCCTTGAAGACCATCCCCGGCTCGGGGTCGAAGGCGATCTGCCTTATCATCTTTTCGGCCATGTAGCCCATTTCCTTGTCTATCGCGGCGATGAATATGCTGCCGTCGTCCTCTATGTCGATGGAGATCACGTTCGGCCCGCCGCAGTCGGCGATGATCTTCTGTATCACCTTGCCCTTGGGCCCGATCACTTCGCTTATCTTGTCCACCGCGACCTTCAGCGTGATCATCTTGGGGGCGTACTCCGAGACGTCGGGCCTGGGCTCTGCTATGCACTTGAGCATGACCTCGTCGAGGATCATTATGCGCCCCGCCTTCGTCACCTCGAATGCCTTTTTGATGATGTCGGGCGTCAGCCCGTCGATTTTAAGGTCCATCTGGATGGAGGTGATGCCCTTGTGCGTGCCGGCCACCTTGAAATCCATGTCGCCGAAGAAATCCTCGAGCCCCTGGATGTCCGTCATGGTCATCCAGCGCTCCCCTTCGGTGATCAGCCCGCAGGATATGCCCGCCACCGGGCGCTTTATCGGCACGCCCGCATCCATCAGCGCCAGCGTCGAGCCGCACACCGAGGCCTGCGAGGTGGAGCCGTTGGAGGATATGACCTCCGAGACCGTCCGGATCGCGTAGGGGAATTCCTCGATCGAGGGCAAAACCGGTATCAGCGAACGCTCGGCGAGCGCGCCGTGGCCGATCTCGCGCCGGCCCGCGCCCCTCGAGGCCTTCGCCTCCCCCACCGAGTAGGCGGGGAAATTGTAGTGGTGCATGTATCTTTTCGCTTCTTCTTCATCGAGCCCGTCGAGCTTCTGCTGCTCGCTTATGGGGGCGAGCGTGGCGGCGGTCAAGACCTGCGTCTGGCCCCGGGTGAACATACCCGAGCCGTGGACCCTCGAGAGCAGCGCCACCTCCGCCGCGAGCGGCCGGATCTCGTCCATCTTTCTCCCGTCAACCCTTTTTTGCTCCGTGAGAAGCCAGTGGCGCACGATCTCCTTTTGCAGGTTGTACATGCACTCCTTTATCATGGGGTCGTTTTCCTTCGCGTAGTCCGCCGAGACCCCCGCGTATTCGGCGTTCAGGTATTCGGCGAGCCTGCCGCCTATCTCCGCGAGCCGCTCCTCCCTTACCGTCTTGTCGTCGGTGTCGAGCGCGTATTCCACGTCGGTGCGGGCAAACGCCTTTATCTTCTCGTACAGTTCATAGTCCGTTTCCGCCGACGCATATGCGAATTTGCTCTTCCCGATCTCCGATTTTATGTGGTCTATGAAGTCGATCAGCGGCTTGATCTCCTCGTGGGCTTTCATGATCGCCTCGTACATGACGCCGTCCTCGACCTCGTTTGCCCCGGCCTCGATCATCACCACCTTTTCCTTCGAGGCCGCCACCGTGAGCTCCAGGTCGCTCGCCTCGCGCTGGGCCGCCGTGGGGTTGACTATTATCTCCCCGCCGCAGAGCCCCACGAAAACCCCGCCGATGGGCCCACCCCAGGGGATGTCCGATATCGAAAGCGCTATCGAGGCGCCTATCATCGCGGCGATCTCGGGGGAATTGTCCTGGTCCACGGACAGAACCAGAAGCGAAAGCACCACGTCGTTTCGCAGGTCCTTGGGGAACAGGGGGCGTATCGGCCTGTCGATCACCCTCGAGGTCAGGACCGCCTTCTCCGAGGGCCTGCCCTCGCGCTTCATGAACGAGCCGGGGATCTTCCCCACGGCATAGAGCCGCTCCTCGTAGTCCACCGCCAGCGGCAGGAAATCTATGCCGTCCCTCGGCTTTTCCGAGGCGGTCGCCGTGGCGAGGATGTTCGTGCCGCCGTATTTGATCAGCGCGCTGCCGTTTGCGAGCTGCGCCATCTTGCCGGTTTCCACAGTCAGTTTTCTGCCCGCCAGCTCATACTCGAAAACCCTGTGGTTTACAAATTCCAAAAAATTTGCCATTGCTGCTAATACTCCTAAACTTCTTTAATAAATTATTTTCTTATTCCCAGTTTCTTGATTATTTCCCTGTAGCGGTTGACGTCCTTGTTGGTCAGGTAATTCAAGAGGTTTCTCCTGTGGCCGACCATTTTGAGCAGCCCCCGCCTGGAGTGGTGGTCGTTTTTGTTTGCCTTCAGGTGCTCCGTGAGCTGGTTGATGCGGGCGGTGAGGATTGCGATCTGCACCTCGGGCGAGCCCGTGTCCGTTTCGTGCAGTTTGTTGTCTGCGATGACCTGTTGTTTCTGTTCTTTGAGAAGCATGATTTTTTTCACCTTTCCTGATATGAATTTAATCGAAATTTCCTCGGGACATAGCTCGCGGCGGGTGAATCCTTTTTCCGTCGGCCGCGCCCCGGGACGAATCCGGCAAAACAAATAAAAATTTATGCCGACACAACATTATACCACATATTTTTGGTTTTGTAAACACAAAACACAAAAAAACACAAAAAAGGTTGTAAATTTTTTATTATATTCGGACCGATTTGGCAAATCGCCCTTGAATTGTTCATGTTTTTGTGGTATCATTATGACAACAAAAAAATAATATTGAAAAAAGGGGTACTGTATTTTATGAAAGCAAAAAAGATTTTTCCTTTGGCGGCCATGTTCGTACTATTATTCGTACTATTGGCGGCCACATTCACGGTCTCGGTTTCCGCGGCCAACTACACGGCCGCCGCAGACGACCTGAATTCCCTGGGTCTGTTCATAGGGACGCAGCGAGGCTACGACTTAGACAGGGAGCCCACGATGGCGGAAGCCGCCGTGATGCTCGTGAGGCTGCTGGGCGATGAGGCGTATGCGAAAGAAAACAATTTCGGGCACGCATTCACAGACGTACCTGAGTGGGCCTCCCCGTATGTGGGTTATCTGTATGAGAACAAACTGCTCGACGGGATGGACGGCGGCGAATTTTACCCGTGGGAGCCGTGCGATGCGGAGGTGTTTTGCGCTTTTGTGCTGCGTGCGCTCGGATATACGGAAGAAACCGGGGATTTTGCATATGGCGAGGCGGTGGACTTCGCGTATGAACTTGGGTTGGCGAGCGACGATATGTATTATTATTGCTATGACCTCACCCGCGATGGTTGCGTATATGTCATGTACAAGGCATTAGGCGCAAAAATCAAAGGCACGGATACGACGCTGCTCTACTGGCTTGTCGAAAAAGGGGCGGTCGGCAAAGAAGCGGCGGGAAAATTCATGGAAAAACTCGCCTTGGTCGATGAATTCAAGGGAGTTTTGACATCTTCGGTTCTTGCGACCGCAAAAAAGGCCATGGGGCAGCCGTGCTCTGCGGAGCTCGAGGTGGTTTTAGACAGGCCGGCCATGGAAATGGATTTGGGCGAATTGGTGGCTCTGATCCAATCGCAGGGATATACATTTGAAGTGATGCTGGTGGATATGCTCGAAATGGCGGGGTATGAAATCGAGGATCTGCCGGGGCTGCTCGAGAGGCTCAAAGCGCCCGGTTCGGACAGCATATGCAAAATGATATTTTCCTCAGTCGGCGGCGATGTTGCCCTCGAAGTGTATTTCGATTATCTGGGCATGGGCAATATGTCCGTGTATTACACGGACGGGTACCTGTTCGCCGACTATGCCGGGGAGAAAATAAGGCAAAAAGTCGATTTGGAGGATATGGGCTTTAATGTGCCGGACATGGAGGATCTTGAAGATATTACAGGGGGAATGTTCGATTTGCTGCCTCTGACAATCGGCAGCATAGAAAAAACCGTCTCCGGCGAAGGCATCGCCTACAAATTGACGAACACCTCAGACTACGGGGACATCGCCATAGAGGCAAGCCTGAGTGTCGGCTTTGCCCCGGGCGGCGAGATCAGTTCCGGCAATTTGGCGCTGAAACTATCCTTCGGTGAAGGCGAGACAATGCCCGTTTTGAAAGATTACTACATAGACCTGCAGCTTGACTTCAAAATCACGTTCGGCGGAGAGGTAACAATAGATTTCCCGGATTATGTAAAGCAGGCAAAAGAGGAACTCGCCCTGCTCGACGAATTGAATGAATTGCTGAAATCCGGAATCCCGTCTAAATATTCCGCGGATTTTGAGACGATTTTCGATTCGGACAAAACGAGCGGAACCGTATCCGTGAGCGGCAGCAATTATGCCGCCGAATTTACAAGTGAATCCGACGGCAGTATCTCCAGCGTATCCGAGTACCGCAAAAATGGATATATTTACACGGAAATCGATGGAAAAAAGATAAAATCCAAATACATGATGGACAGTTTGGTTTTAAGTATGGTGCCGGTGTTGGAGTTTGTCGATTATGCTGAACCGATTCAGGCGGATGATGTCGGAGGCATGAAAATGGAAAAAATTGTTTCGGAAGAGGAAATCGTCTATAAAATCTATCTGTTGGCAGACGAAAACGAAAGTTATTACTTTCACTATGATGGAATATTGATGTTTACATTCGATCTCGAGGGAAAGCTTGTTTCGATGTACTGCGATTTCAAAGCATTTTATGGGGGCGAACTGGAGGCATCCATATACCACACAATGAAAATCACGGCGACCGGCAAAAACGTAAAAATTGTTTTCCCCGATTTTTCGGATTATGAGGAGTATGCGGACGATTATGACGACTGCGATTATTACGATTGTTGCGTTATGCCCGTGGGCAAATCGAAAATAATCTCTGTCAACTGGTAGATCAGCAGCGCCGCGCCTGCCCTTGTCAGCTTTTCGTCCCCCGCAGGTATCACGAAACGGGAGTCCCCGGC
>Ga0209737_10002644_pt1 | contig 12506 bp, 7 predicted proteins | sample TergutCu122P3_FD_187284 | JGI IMG/M metagenome (GOLD analysis project Ga0209737, IMG submission 187284) | Cubitermes ugandensis P3 segment gut microbial communities from Kakamega Forest, Kenya - Cu122 P3 (SPAdes) (version 2) | ecosystem: Host-associated > Arthropoda: Insects > Digestive system >... | reverse complement strand
AACGGCGAGGCAAATGCACTCGTCATAGAAGGGCAGACCACCGTTCAGGGGAACTGTGCTATCGCTATTCAGGATTTCGTTGTCGAGAAGATAAAAATGTTGCCGATTGCGGGGGAAACACTCGACGGCGTAGACGTGAAGTCTGACAATGCTGAAGGGATTTTTCGAAAATTAATTAACTGAGTAAACGGAGTGAGCGGGATATAAAGAAAAGAGGGGAATATTATGAATACCAAAACAAGTAAAATCACATCAATTCTTGTTGCAGTCGCCATCATTTGCGGAGTGTTTACGCTTATGCCGCAAAAAGCGTACGCTGCCTCGGTGGAGCAGCTGGCTTTCGAAATCCAAAATTTCTGGCCTGGAGGTACCGGTTTGCTTTTTACCGAAATGTCGGGCAAAACGGTCATCGTGACTGGAACGGTCACGGGCGCGACGGAACAGCTTGATATCGAAATCGACCCAGGCGTTACCGTGATATGGAAGGCTAATTATTCGGGGACGGTACACTATCCAAAATGCTTGATTTCTTTATCTGGCACAGGTGCGTTTGAAGTTGTGGAGGGAAGCATAAGAAACATTAATGACACCGCTACAGACTGCGCAATTCGGGTTAACGGCGCAAATACGGTTGATGTACGCGGCGGGATTGTGGAAGGCAAAACAGCTATATTGGCTCTTGCAGCAAACGCAAAAATTACAGTTAGCGGCGGCGAGGTGAAAACTTCAGCTGGGAACGGATGTTACGCAATCTATACCGGCGGCGAAAGTTCTACTGTTACCGTTAGCGGAGGTACAGTCAAGGCAGAGAAAAACTTTACCGGAATGGATTTAGGCAGAGTAATTTACATAAACGGTGAAAAATCTAAAGTTGTTGTGAATGGCGGAACGGTCTGCACAACGGGAGACTACGGAATTGCGATATTCTCATCTAAAGGGAGTTCCTCCGTAGAGGTGAACGGCGGATTTGTGTTTGGCATGGGATACAAAATCATAGGCGGCAATGCTGAATACTGCGTTATATCAACTTATGACAGTTCTGCCGTTATTTCTGACGGGATAGTCTGCGCATGGAACAAACCGTATGGAACGCCGGAATATTTCGCGGGAACTTCGAAAGATTTGACTGTCAACACCAACGCAGGAGCAGTTTGGGGAATCCATCCAGGTATTCTGTTACCTCAAAACGGGATAGTCTATTCGAAAATCGGAGCTAGCGGCGGAGGATTTTTCCCGATAGACGGGATAATAATCAATATTCTCGGCGACGTCAATGATGATGGAAAAGTTGACGCAACTGACATAAAGCTGCTCAAGGAATATCTGCACGGAATCACGGCTGCATTGCCTAAGCCTGAGAATGCCGACCTTGACGGCGATGGGGTACTTACCGCTTTTGACCTTGCTGTTTTGAGGAACTTGTGTTTAGAATAGTTACTGCTAAAATATTTCTTTGACTGGCAGAACGTAATCCGCACCTTTTTGAATGATTTTTCTGGCTATTTTGCCTGCATCCCCATAGCATCAATTGTCACAATACATCTGGAAAGCTCAAGCATTTCAAGTAATTGAGGGATCGCTTTTATCTCGTTGCTTTTTTCCTCTACCGCTATCTCACCCAAAATCAATCTTACCTATTAATGTCAGAATCCGCCTCATAAAATGAAGCGGATTTCTTAAGAATTCTAAAACTTGACCAAAAATCGACCGTTTTGGTGAGATACACTCGCAAAACAACGTAAAAAGGTGATGTTCTGGGGGTAAAATTATCTCTTCGAGAACTGCGGAGCACGGCGGGCTGCCTTGAGACCGTATTTCTTTCTCTCCTTCATACGCGGGTCGCGTGTGAGGAAACCGGCCTTTTTGAGGACGGGACGAAGTTCAGCTTCGTATCTGATAAGTGCTCTGGAAAGACCGTGTCTAATGGCACCGGCCTGACCTGTAACGCCGCCGCCGCAAACTGTGCAGGCGATGTCGAGTTTTCCAAGCGTATCGGTAACTGCCATCGGCTGACGAACGATAAGCTTGAGCGTTTCAAGACCAAAATAATCGTCAATATCTCTGCCGTTGATAGTGATAGCGCCTGTACCCGGGAAAATTCTTACTCTTGATACGGAGTGCTTTCTTCTGCCTGTTCCGTAAAAATATTTAACTTTAGATTCGTACATTTAGAGAGCCTCCTTCTTATATTTCGTAAGCGACAGGCTTCTGGGCGCTGTGCTTATGTGTGTTGCCTTTGTAAGTCTTTAGTCTCAGGAATTGATTTCTTCCCTGCGTTGTGCTTGGCAGCATACCCTTAACTGCGATAGACATAGCGTTTTCAGGCTCTTTATCCATCATATCCTTGTAGCTTTTGGATTTTAGGCCGCCAATCCAGCCTGTGTGCCAGTAGAATTTCTTCTGCTCAAGCTTCTTGCCTGTGAGGACTGCTTTGTCGCAGTTGATGATGATTACGTGGTCGCCGCAATCAACGTGAGGAATGAAAACAGGTTTATGCTTTCCTCTGAGGATATGTGCTGCCTTTGCGGCAACTCGTCCTAAAGACTTGCCCTCAGCGTCGAGTATATACCATGTACGGCTCATTTCGAGCGGTTTCGGCATAGTGGTTGACATAAATAATACCTCCATAATTTACTTTTAGTTTATGACAAAAACAGCCATAAAACAATGCAAGATTAATTATACATCAAAACAGAGGACTTGTCAATACCTAAACAGCCGTTTTTTTAATTTATATCCCTCTTACACTATGTTTCTCTCGTTTATTCTCTTTTTCTCTCACTATCTCGCTTTTTATTTTAAATTTTGCGTGCTGATTCGCTTTATCATTATGTATTAAATTCTTTCGAGGTTTATAGTCAATTTCACTAATTTTCAGAATAAATACGCTAAATTTTCTACCTCTGTGCCTCTTGCATTTTTGATTTAATTGTGATATAATTAATAAGAAGTGTTGTCAGTAATTCAATCGCTATATATCGGGGCGTGGCTCAGTTTGGTAGAGTGCTGCGTTCGGGACGCAGAGGCCGCAGGTTCAAGTCCTGTCGCCCCGACCAAAAGACAGCCAGGTAATATGTCTGGGTGTGGCGCAGATTGGTAGCGCGCTACCTTGGGGTGGTAGAGGCCGCAAGTTCAAGTCTTGTCACTCAGACCAGTCGTAGTGTTTTTATAGAATTTGAGATGAATTCTATAAAGACACTACTTTTTTATACAAATCGCACTGATTATTTATGTATGTTTACTGCGTGGGAATTCTGTGAATATGGGCGTTTCCGGTATATGACAATCAACTCGTAATATTGATGCTAATATTAAATCTTATATGGCGGTGGTAGTTATGATTAGAATTCTAAACATAGGCAAGAGGGCGTTAAGCTTTGCGTTCGCGGTTATCCTTGCGGCGGCGTTTTTTCCTTATGGGGAGTCTGCCGCCGAAACGGCGGATGTTACCGTTTATGCCCCGGAAGACACTTCGTTTGCCACGGAGCGGCTTGTATATAACGCTCTGAAATCGGCTGGTGTCAGTTGTCATATTGAAAACCGTCTCAGCGGCATTGACTCTGTAGAGGCCGCTAAAGGGTTTAATAACTCAATTGTAACTGGAGTTTCTGAACAAACTATCAGCATGTACGGCACAGATTTTGTCAAGGTGGACATTCCAGTCGGAAAACAGATAAATTTCGTATATACCCGTGCAGACACAGGACTGATCGTCAGTTCATGGAACGATTTGCACGGACTGAAAGTCGGCGTATCGGCATATCATAAGTACGCCCGAACAAAAGTTGCGGACTGTGTAATCACCGCGGACATGCAGTCTAATTTCGAAGCCCTAAAAAGCGGAGCGGTTGACGTGATTACCGACACGGTTTATGACGGCGTTGAAGCCCCCCTGCCCGAAGGTATTGTAACGGCGGGTATCGTCGAAACGAGCAACACCTACTGTTGGTATCAGAGCTCACAGCCTGAAATCGGCAGACAACTAAGGCAGGGACTTGAAACCATTCAGTCAAACGGTGTGTTTGACCGCATTATATCGCACAAATCCGTTAATCCTAACAATCCGAAAGTAGTGTTTCAAATCTCAAGTTACTCAACCGAAATGCTGTGGGCAAGTCAGGGTGAACAGGGTTTGCGGGATACTCTCGCCGATTATCGCGAGCCTATTTCCCTCTATATTTACAATCTGAATTTCCGTCGTACGAACTACCGTTTTGCACAGTACGACGCGGCGTCGGAGTTTATACGCGCCACATTTATGGATGAATATCCAGATGTGATAGTCGTTGCCGACAACGATGCACTGATGTTTCTGAAAGAAAATTATGCCCGGCTGTTTTACGGCGTTCCTGTAGTGTTCTGCGGCGTTAATTTTTATGAGGAAAGCATGACCGAGGGTTTTGCACAGTATGTCACCGGTGTTTGCGAGTATATGGACCCCACGGGCAGCGTTGAGTTTGCACTTAACGTCAATCCGAATATTAACCGCATTTATGCGATATTTGACGAGACATCCTCCGCAAGCATTATCAAAAAAGGTACGATGGAGGTACTTAACGACAAATACGGTCATAAGATGGATATTATTGAAAGCGGCAGCAAGACGTTTGACGAAGTGCTTGCTGAAGTCAAAAGCTTTGACAAAAATACGATGCTCCTGATAGGTACATATTTTTCCGATAAAGAAGGACGGTTTATGCCCGAAAGCGAAGTTGCATTAAAATTAAACCAGGCGGCAAACTCGCCCGTCTACTGTCTGATGTCAAGTTATCTCGGTTACGGCGTAATCGGCGGGCATGTGAGTTGGTCTAATGTGTTTAACGCCGAGGCGGGGCGAATCGCTCTGAGTATTCTTGACGGTAAGGATGTATCCCAAATCCCGATTGTTTACGATGACGAAAGTGCATTGCTGTTCAACGCGATGCTTGTGGATAAAACGGTTGCGAATAAATACAGCGTCGGAAAAGAGCGTTTTCCGCACGGCACCGTCGTGATTAACGGCGGCAAGTCGATTTTTTCGGAATATCCTATGCAGTCGGCAGCAGCACTCTCGGTGATTATGTTTCTGATTGCAGCAACGGTTTTTACCGTTTTTCTGATGAAAATGCGGCATGCACGCAGCATGGCGGTTCTCAGTGCCGAAAAAACGGGTCTTCTTGAAAATATAGTTGACTCGATTCCGAATATCGTTTTTTGTATGAGTTCGGATTTAAAATACACGCTGGTTAACAAATATTTTGCTGATTATTTTAATATGAGCAAGAGCGATATTATCGGGAAGTCCGAAGGCGATTTCAGATTGCGTCCCAAGTTTTCCGAAGATACGCTTGAATCCGTAGGAAGAAGAGTTATAGATGAAGACCAAAGGGTTTCATATGAAGAGTACGCCCTGCGTTTTGACGGCGTCGAACAGCTTTTTGAAACTATAAAAGTTCCGCTTAAACTGGACGGCAAAGTAATCGGGCTTGTCGGCACGGCTCATGACATAACCGAACACAAAAAATTGGAAAAGGAAATACGGGCTCAAAAAAATCTGCTTTCAACCATAGTAGACTCAATCCCCGGAATCGTATACTGCAAGAATTTGGAGTTCAACCATACTCTGAGCAACAGATTTGCAAAGGATTATTTCGGTATGAGCGGCGATAAAATCGGGGATAAACCCGTCGGAAGCGGATGGAATATGATAGGGCTGTCCGATAAAGACGCGGAATTCGCCGACGGGATGGAACGGGAATCAGTCATAGGACACAAGAAGGTTACGCATGAACTGTGGCTGCCGTCCGCAAGCGGTGAAAAGCGGCGGTTTGAACTCACCGTATTGCCGCTTGTTCAGGAAGGTGAAGTAGCTGGAATTGTCGGAATCGGCTATGATATAACCGCACTGAAGGAAATGCAGGAAGCCGCAATGGCCGCCTCCCGTTCAAAATCCTCGTTCCTTGCGAATATGAGCCATGAGTTGAGAACCCCGCTTAACGTAATTATTGGGCTAACGGATTTAATTCTGGAGGAAAACCATCTCGCCAAGCATGTCACGGAGAATATGGTCAAGATAAGCGGCGCAGGCGGAACCCTTTTAAGTATCGTAAACGATATTCTGGATATCTCCAAGATCGAGTCGGGCAAACTGACCCTGATGCCTGCGGAATACTATACGGCCAGTCTGCTTAACGACGTCACCACGCTCGTTACGACAAGACTCAGCGAAAAGCAGGTAAAGTTCCGGCTTAATATCAGCGACAAACTGCCGCGTAAGCTCTACGGAGACGACTTGCGTGTGAAGCAAATTTTGAATAATCTTTTAAGCAACGCCGTAAAGCATACTAACACAGGAACTATAGATTTGACTGTAGAATGCGAAACCGACGGCGGAGACGTATGGATGGAAATCACCGTAAGCGACACTGGCGTCGGCATACGCAAGGAAGATATACAGAATCTCTTCACGGATTATTATCAGGTGGAGAGCGAAGCGAACCGCAGGGTAGCCGGTACGGGACTCGGGCTTTCAATCACTAAGAGGTTCACCGAAATGATGAGCGGTGAAGTGTCTGTGGAAAGCGAGTACGGAAAAGGAACCTCGTTCCGCGTCAGAATCAAACAGGGTTATGTCAGCGACGACGCAATAGGCGGCAATACCGCAGACAGCCTACGTAAATTCCAGTATACTGACGACGAAAAAAAGACCGCAAAAAAACTGGAACGTGTTGATTTGCGTAACGCAAGAGTATTGGTAGTCGATGATATGCAGACCAACCTTGTTGTAACAACGGGTCTTCTGCGTAAGTATAAAATGCAGGTAGACTGCGTGACCAACGGTCAGGAAGCCGTTGAACGTATCCGGTACGGCAATCCTTATTACAATGCTGTTTTTATGGATCATATGATGCCCGAAATGGACGGACTGGAGACTACCGATGCAATTCGCGCCATCAATACCGATTACGCTCGGCAGATTCCTATTATTGCTCTCACGGCAAACGCCGTATCCGGTGTTATGAATATTTTTTACGAACATAATTTTCAGGATTTCGTTTCAAAACCTATCGACATTATGCATCTTGACCGAGTTGTCCGCAAATGGATAAAGAATATAAAACTGGGGGAGGAATCTGCGGATTCTCCCGCAAGCGAAGCACCGGCATTCGACATACCTGGCCTTAATACGGAAAAAGGATTGGCACTTTTCGGGGGCGACAGGGAACTTTATTTAACTATTTTACGTTCTTTTATCGCTAACACACCCGATGTTCTGAATAAAATCCGCAATGTTACTGCAGATACGCTGAATGACTACGCCGTCGGCGTGCATGGGCTCAAAAGCATAAGTGCGAGCATATGTGCGGAGTTAATTGAAAAGAATGCAATAAGATTAGAGGAATCGGCAAAATTGGGTGATTGGGAATATGTTCTGCTTGAAAATGAGGGTTTTATTAATGATGTTGAGAATTTATTAGCTTCTGTTAAAACTTGGTTAGAACTATAGAACTGTCCTGAAACCTATCATGGCATCTTTGCGGTCTGCTGTCAGCGACAACGGTTGTCAAACTCCTTGACGGGCGTTAGCCCGCCTGTGTTCGTTTTCCTGATGTTGTGTGTCGCCTAAACCTTTACATTTCCACATCATATTTTGGAAGTTAGGAACTGTCAATAAATAAGTTGACAGTTCCGGATTTGCCGTGAGGCGCAAGAGTTTACTTGCAGATTAATATTATATTGAATTCAAAGGAACAGCAGACTTGGAAAAATTAGTTGTTCCGCAAGATTAATAGCGAAATCAAAACATCACTTCATTAGGAGTTTTACATATGATAAATAAATTTTTCATGAATAATTTAGTATTCTATTGACAAAACGCAAAAAATATGATATAATAAAATAATAATTTTTCCGCGAACGGATTTGAAAGGAACGAATAAAAATGATTAAGATCTTTACTGCTTTTACACAGGAAGTTGACGATGCGAACGCTGCAGTCGCAGAAATAACCCAATCGCTTGCCTTTGAAGGCAAACTGCTTAAAAATTCAGTCGGCATAATCTCCTGTTATTCGGAGTTTGTAGAAACAGGCGTTCTGAAAGCGATTTGCGATTCGCTTCCTTTTGACTGTATCGGTTCTACGACCTGTCTTTCCGCCACTTGCGATGTGGCAGACTCCTTTTTGTTTGCAATCACTGTTCTGACAAGTGATGACTGTGATTTCAAGGCAATGTCCATTCCTATTGAAAATTTTGAAAACCAGATTCCGTCCGTTTTGAACAAAGTTTGTGAGAAAGAAAAACCGTCGCTTCTGCTTGTGAATATCCCCTTACTTAATGTTGCCGGTATGCCCAGCGGAGACGTTCTTATGAACACTATTGATAAGGTTACTAACGGTATTCCGATGTTCGGCACTATTTCGGTAGACCACACGCCTAACTATTCTACTAATGCCGTAATGCATAACGGTGAAGCCTTTACGGATAAAATCGTCCTCTGTGCGATTTCAGGCAATGTCAATTTTGCGTTTGAGGTTGCCTCAATTAACTCCGATAAGATTATACAAAAAAAGTCCGTCATCACTAAATCCGACGGAAATATACTGCACGGCGTCGACGGAAAGAATGCTTTTGAATTTCTTACTGAAATCGGTCTTTCCAAAGAAGATCTTGACTTGGGGCTTGGATTAGTTCCGTTTATTGTTGACCATAAGGATGGCACAATCCCCATTGCGCGTGCAACCTATTCGCTTACACCCGACGGCAGTGCGGTATGCGGAGGAGCTATGCAGCAAGGCGCGTTGCTTACCGTTGGTCATATAAGCAGAGACGACGTTATCAGCACAACGGTCAACACGCTTCCTTTGATTACGAAGGAGGACGGTTTGGTTCTCATTTACTCGTGTATCGGTCGTTTTTTCACTCTCGGTTCCGATTTCTTAGTTGAACCGCAGAAAATTATCGAACATATGAACGGAAGAAACTTCATGTACGCACAAAGCGGAGGAGAATTCTGTCCGCTTCCTGACGCGGACGGAAAACTCAAGAATTATTTTCACAACTATTCAATCATTTTCTGCCGTATCAGTTAGTATTAGGGACTGTTCCTAATATTAATCCGCAAGTAAATTCTTGCGCCTCACGGCAAAGCCGTTCGGGAGTTTACTTGCTCAAATGAGCCTTTTTCTCGTCTGCCTGCGGCAGACAACCGAAAAAGACGCACAGTATTACTCTGCCAAAACGCAAGCGTTTTGTTGTGGAGTAATATAACAGGAAAGGGGTGTGCGGACAATTGGGGAATTTTGAATCAGAGGAAATCATTGAGGAATTACAGGCAAAAATAAATCAGATGGAAAAAGAAGTCCGTACGCTGAAAAGAAAACTGCAATTAGCCGAAACAGCTCACAGCAGGGCAAATGCTATCGCTATAATGCAGGAGCGTACGGAATCAATTCTTAAAAAATCGCTGCAAAAGCAAATCAACTATTTTCAGCTAGTCCTTGAGAATACGATTAATATTATAATTTTGCTTAATCCCGACGGACAATTTGCTTATGCCTCCAAAAACTTTTTGACTGCAATAGACATTCCTGCCTTCGGGATGATTGAAGGCAAACATTTCAACGACGTTTTTGCACCTGTTCTCAGTGAAAATATGCTCAAGAAGCTTTCAGGAGCAATAAAGGCTTCGGCAGCCGTGAAACACACGATTACGCTCGAAGAAGAAATTGACTTTCGAAACACTGGCTCGCCTTTCTCGTATTCAATTTACGTTACGCCTATGACTAAGGGCAATGATGACGAAAACACAGGTTTCATGATTCTGTTCAACGACAACACCAAAATCAGTAATGCTATGAAACTTGCGCAGGAAGCCAGTCTTGCGAAGACAAACTTTCTCGCCAATATGAGTCATGAAATACGGACGCCTATGAATGCGATTATCGGTATGACGACAATCGGCATGGAATATACCGATATCGAACGCATGAAATACTGTTTTTCAAAAATAAGCAATGCCTCAAACCATCTGCTCGGCGTTATCAATGATATTCTTGATATGTCCAAAATCGAGGCTAATAAATTTGAGCTTGTTTCCGAAAGCTTTAATTTTGAAACAATGCTGAAGAATATTGTCAATATGATTACGTTCCGCATTGACGAACGCCGTCATAAGTTCTATGTTAATGTTGACAATAACATACCCCGTATGCTCTACGGTGACGACCAGCGTCTCTCACAGGTTATTACCAATCTCCTTTCCAATGCTATCAAATTCACTCCTGACGAAGGCACGATACGGCTTAATGCCGAATTGGTTTCGGAAGAAAGCGGCAACTACTGCATTAAAATCAGCGTCAGCGACACCGGAATCGGTCTTACCGACGAACAGCAGAGACGTCTCTTTACGGCATTTGAGCAAGCTGAGGCGGGGACTTCACGAAAATATGGCGGTACAGGTCTCGGGCTTGTAATTTCTAAGCAAATTGTAGAGATGATGAACGGGGAAATTTGGATTGAATCCGATTTCGGAAAAGGTTCAACTTTCAGTTTTACGGTGCTTCTTAAACGCGGTACAGATGAAAATGAAGAGAACGAGCGAATTCTTATAGAAAAAATAAAAGAGAAAAATCTGCGTATTTTTGCTGTAGATGACGAAGCCGACATAAGAGACCATTTCTGTAATATCGCAGGCAATTTGAATATCGACTGCACTGTTGCCTCAAGCGGTGAACAGGCGGAAGAAATGCTTGCCACAGATAATAATTACGATATTTATTTTCTTGATTGGCGTTTACCCGGTATGAACGGAATTGATTTATCACGGCTAATCATTTCCAAGAATGAAGACCATCCTGTGGTTATTCTGTTTTCCTCGGCTGATTGGAAACTGATTGAAGACGAGGCGACGGAGGCGGGAATTGAAAGATTTCTCCCGAAGCCTATTTTTCAGTCCGCTATAATTCATGCAATCAGAGATTGTATGGGGTTGGACGGCGACGTTAAATTTGATAACGCAATTCCCAAAACCGAGAATTTCAGCGGTCATACAATTCTCCTTGCAGAGGACGTCGAAATTAACCGTGAAATTGTCCTCGCTCTTCTTGAATCAACCGAGCTTAAAATAGAATGTGCGTGCAACGGTCATGAAGCGGTCGAAATGTTCAGGAAAAATCCTGAAAGATACGAAATGATTTTTATGGACTTGCAAATGCCGCAAATGGACGGATACGAAGCTACGACCTCTATTCGCAATTCGGGATTGCCTAACTGCAAGCTTCCGATTATAGCCATGACCGCTAACGTGTTCCGTGAAGACGTTGAAAGGTGTATAGAGACAGGAATGAACGGACATATAGGAAAACCCCTGAATATAAATAATGTACTGGAGATTTTAAGGAAATATCTCAATTAATACGGGAGTGATTAATAAGAATGAATCTGTTAACAAGGAGCGACTTCGACGGTCTTGCCTGTGCCGCACTTTTGAAAGAAGCGGGAATAATTGAAAGCTGGAAGTTTGTCCACCCAAAGGATATTCAGGACGGTTTTGTTCTTGCAACAGAGAACGATGTTCTTGCAAATATTCCGTATATTCCCGGATGCAGGATGTGGTTTGACCATCATGTCAGCGAGAATGAGAGGCTGGGAGATTTTGAATTTGACGGTGAAAGCCGCCATGCACCAAGTTGTGCAAGAATTATATACGATTACTATGGCGGCGCTGAGAAATTCCCCGAATTCGAAGACATGATTGTCGGCGTTGACAAGGTTGACTCCGCCAATCTTACGGTTGATGAAATTCAGAAACCGTCAGGATGGGTGCTTCTCGGATTTATCATGGACCCACGCACGGGGCTCGGTCGGTTTAGAGACTTCCGTATCAGCAACTACGGACTTATGGAAATTCTCATTGACGCTTGCCGCACGATGGAAATTGCTGAAATTTTGGAGCTTCCCGATGTTAAAGAGAGAGTAGACCTATATTATCAGCAGAATGAGCTTTTTCGTGAAATGCTTATTGAAAAAACTGCCGTTTACGGGAATGTCATCGTTACAGATTTGCGTAACGCCGAGACAATTTATACGGGCAACAGATTTATGATTTACAGCCTTTTCCCAGAGCAGAACATTTCAATATGGATTGTTGACGGAAGAGGTAAAAAGAATTGCCCGATTTCTGTAGGACACAGCATACTTAACAGAACTTCGAATACCAAAGTCGGTTCTCTTCTTCTGAAATACGGCGGCGGCGGTCATGACCAGGTCGGCACCTGTCAGGTTGATTATGACGATGCGGACAGGGTAATCGGAGAATTAATCGAACAGATGAGGAAAGACGGGTAGGCGGAATTATGGATTATAATTCAAACTCTCTGTTGGATATGTTGCTTTCCTTATTAAGAAATTTTTTGGGATTTATAGGGACGTTTTTGTAGCAGTAAAAAGGTGTAGATTCAAGTCTACACCTTATTTAATAAACTGTAACTATTCAGTTGTTTTGCACAAAAAATCGGAGAGGGGCTC